>WBZO01000760.1_pt1 | contig 60860 bp, 53 predicted proteins | sample 5204261 | NCBI WGS metagenome assembly WBZO01 (sample SAMN12412400, study PRJNA552823) | activated sludge metagenome | isolation source: activated sludge from anammox sidestream of wastewater treatment plant... | place: USA: North Carolina | collected 2017-09
TATTCAATCTGATAAACCGTATGACTTCCATATCTATAATCCATGCCACACCTCCTGTGTGGCATATTCTCGCAGCTAAAGCTAACCGGCTGAAGCCGGTGGTTTTAACCTTATGATGGACAATAAAAAAGCAGTACTTGCACAGGAAGAAAGTGTCCAATGGCATTGGTTGTATAATAATTCGACGAACGAGATGAAGCGCGAGGTGCACGGAACGCAACAACCGAGACATATCAACAAGATAGGCGAGGAGGCGAGTACCGTGTAACGAAGTGATTCGCTCGTATAGTCAATCAATCAGCATTTCCTTAGGAGGAGCAGCAAGCCGATCGGCTTGCTGCATACATAATTTAGTTGTGCTTATTACTCGAATCCGTCAACTATTATTGACACAGTTTGTTACAATAAAGCACCGGTTATCAGGTAAAGACTTTAAAATGGCAGGTTTGACAAAAAACACTCCTATTCCCATAGAAATAAAGCTGCATCAAAAATCCAGAATATTGGATATCGCTTTCTCCGATGGAAAAATTTTTCATTACTCATGCGAATTTTTGCGAGTCCATTCACCTTCTGCCGAAGTATGCGGCCATAGTCCAGGACAAGAAGTGCTGCAAACCGGCAAAAAAATGATCAACATCAAAAAAATTGTACCTGTTGGCAATTATGCCATACAGCTCGATTTTACCGATGGCCATAATACCGGACTGTATTCTTGGGATTTACTATATAGCTACGGATTGAATCAAGATAAAATGTGGCAACGTTATCTACAACGTTTAGCGGAAGCTGGTGCCAGCCGGGAATCTGGTAGCGAATAGTCTATGAATCGGCCGTTTCACTAATCAATCACACGCACAATCATACTTTTCACTTCACATCTTAAATCAATTAACTATGAGCAAAACAACCCATTTTGGTTTTAACACTGTTGCTGAAGAAGAAAAGGCCGGCAGAGTTGCAGAAGTATTTCATTCCGTAGCCGAGCGCTACAATTTGATGAATGACTTAATGTCGATGGGACTTCATCGCTTATGGAAGCGATTTGCAATTCAAGCGAGCGGCGTCAGAATGGGCGATAAAGTGCTGGATATTGCTGGTGGCACAGGCGATCTCAGCGCATTATTCTTACAAAAAGTAGGCAGCTCCGGAGAAGTCTGGTTAACCGATATTAATAATTCCATGCTTTCCATCGGTCGTGACCGTATGATTGACGACGGCACGCCGACTCCTGTTGCGCAGTGCGATGCCGAAAAATTACCCTTTCCGGATAATTATTTTAATTGCGTCAGTGTCGCTTTCGGTCTCAGAAATATGACGCGTAAGGAAATAGCGCTAAAAGAGATGCTGCGTGTTCTCAAACCTGGGGGAGTTATTATTGTTTTAGAGTTCTCAAAAGTCTGGAAACCTTTGCAATCCGCCTATGACGCATACTCGTTCAAAATACTCCCGGCGATGGGAAAAGTAATCACCAATGATGCAGAAAGTTATCGTTATCTGGCTGAATCGATCCGTATGCATCCTGCACAACTTGAGTTACAGGAACTCATGCAGCAATCCGGTTTTGATCGCGTAGAATTTTTCAACCTGACTGCAGGTATCGTTGCATTACACCGTGGATACAAATTTTGATCACACACTGTTACTGTTTTCTAGATTTGCCATAAAAAAACTGGAATTCTTGCAACCGACTATTTTTTTCCTATCATGCGCCGATATCGATTTTTCACATATTTTTCACACACGCTACGATATGATTGGGTACAATAACCTCGACTAGCAAGGGGTTTCTAGTGACCGTTCAAATCGGGGTAAACTAAAAACGAAGGAGATTTATTATGGCACCAAAAATTGCACATGTTGATGACGATGCGGATATCCGAGAATCCGTTCAACGAATATTAACTAAAAACGGCTACGATGTTGACAGTTATTTGTCTATGCAAGAGTTTATCGATTCCTTGGAAGACGAGAGTAAGCGACCGGATCTGGCTATTCTTGATGTTATGGTTGAGTCGATGGATTCAGGATTGACAACCTATGCAGCAATTCATAAACGTTTCCCAAAAATACAAGCTATTTTTTTGACGTCTTTAGGCGATATGATAAGACCCTATTTTGAAAATGGATCGCATGAATGGGTCTGCATCATGGAAAAACCCGTTGAGCCGATGAGTTTGCTCGCAACTATCAATGACCGCTTAAAGCAACCTGGAAATGCTGCATAACGGATTAACAACGCATGGCAATCACCGAGTTTTCTTGGAATAAGCCGAGTAATCAAAATATTCTGCTAGAAATCAAAGGAGACAAGCTCAAGCTCAGTGATGATGTTTTAATCAGCAATATCCGCTGGTTTATCACTTTTCGCTGGATTTTGATAGTCACACTTGTTTTTTTTGAGATCTTGATGCTTTCTGCGGCCGATACCTTGGCGCAGTTTGGTATCAGTGATCAAAATAAATGGCCCATCGCGATCATTGTTGTATTGATAATTGCCAATATCTCCTATTTATTCGCTTTAGACCATTGCCGTCCCAGTAAATACAACTCCCCTTCTATTAATCTGTGGATCCAGATCATTGTTGATCTCCTCTGTTTATCGGTTGTGGTTCATTATATCGGGAGCACCACCACGCCTATTTCGTTTTTCTACGTGTTGCACATCGCCCTCGCGTGTATTTTTTTCTCAACAAGAGAAAGTCTGTATGTAACGATACTGGTCTGTTTTATGGACACAATCGTAATCCTCGTCGATAATTTTTTTATTACACAAACACCCCTTTCAACATTGATTAGCAGCCGCCTCTCTTTCGAATCCGAGCGGGTAGAGAGCGCGCTGCTATGGATGTTTTTTCTTGATACGCTATTTATTATCGTCTGGTATGTAGTCTCAAGACTTTCATTGATTGTGCGCGCTCACGAACGTCATCTCTTGGATGCTTATAAGCAAATCAATCAAGCGCAAGTCGAAAAGGATCAATATGCATTACTAATCACCCATCAATTGAAATCCCCGCTTGATGCGATTCGCAGCAAAATTAATCTAATTAAGGATGGTTATCTTGGCGAGACATCGACAGAAGTCGCTACTGCACTCGAACAGATGGATGTCCGAGCCAAAAATATGTCAGGCTTAATTCTTGATTTGTTGCGTTTAGAACGATTGAAGGATACTTGTCTTGATACTGCGGTTTTTGAACCCGTTGAAATTCAAACTGTATTGCAAAAATGTATAGAAAAATTGACCCCTGTTGCCAACTCCAAACAGGTCGCTCTGAATCTTTCCGTAAAAAATTTCATATGCAACGTGATTCCGGATCAGCTGGGAATTTTGCTGGAAAATATCATTTCCAATGCAGTCACCTATTCACATGAAAACTCATGCGTCGAAATTACATCAGAAATCGACGAATTAAATCATAGCGCTCACATTACGATCACTGATCACGGCATAGGCATCGAAAGCAAAGACTTACCCAATATTTTCAATGAATATTTTTATTCACCACGCGCGGCCATGCACAATAAAGCGACCAGTGGCATAGGCTTATCGATTGTCAAAATTGCTGCTGAAAATAATAAACTAAAAATCAAAGTTGCCAGCGAACCTGGCACAGGAACGTCTTTTTCAATTATTTTCAATGACATTGAAATTCCCGCGGAACGTATCGCTGCTTTGCCCATCTAGTATTGCATTTTTACCGCATCGACAGATATTTGATACCTCGGCATCACATGACCTGCAAAACGCTGATGCCAGTATCGCCGGTTTGACCTTCTCCAGTTATCAATCACTAATTGTTGATCTGCAAAACGTAAGATAATTGCTCCATCTTGATCGCTTCTCATTAATTTACTGCCTAACCGGTGATAGCGCTGCGTAATCGCATTGTTTGGGTGGCCGTAGCGATTCAGATAGCCAACCGTGAATATCGTCACCGCAGGATTTACAGTCTTGACAAATGCATCGGTGGATGACGTTAGGCTGCCGTGATGCGGCGCGATCAATACCGTTGCCGTTAGATCCTCAAAACTTCTCGCAAGAATAGCCTGTTCATCCTTGCTTTCAATATCAGCGGGCAGCAGCACACTCCCGTGCGCGGTGGTAATTTTTAAGACACAATTATTTCTATTATTACCACGCTTTAATTCGAGATAATCCTGTTTCAATGGATGCAATACCTCAAATTGCACTCCGTCCCAATTCCATGCTTGAGTGGCATGGCACAGATCGTTGCTGGAAGTGTATTGCCGGACCGGGTGATCAGGATCTAGCGATGAATATACTTTCTTTACCGGTATTCCTGCCAGTACCGATAGCGCGCCTCCGCTATGATCCGAATCGGCGTGAGACACCATCAAAACATCCAACCGCCGTATCCCTTCGCTGTATAAAAAAGGAATAATGATGCGACGGCCACTATCCGTTTCACCTAATCTTGGACCGGTATCGAACAGTAACGCATGTTGTTCGGTACGTGCGACTACTGCGAGTCCCTGTCCAACATCCAATACCGTGAGCCATAACTCACCCGCTTTAGGCTCCGGCAATTGCACCAAGAACATCGGACTCATTGCTATGAATCCTAGCCAGCGGGCCGGAAATCCTCTTAACCATCCCAATCCGATGCTTCCCGGCAACAGCAGCCAAATAACCCCGATCGCGGCTACTGCTATCGTCCAAAACGGAGGGGAATGCTGCAACCATACCGCCTGAGGAAAGTCACTGATGTAATTGAGTAAAATCATCAAAATCATCAATATGTCATGCGCCAGAAACAGCAAAAATTCGAAGGGCAGGATAATCGCCAGCAAAGTCAGTGGAACAACTACCAAGCTGATTACCGGAATAGCAATCGCATTAGCGATCGGCGACACCAATGATATTTGTTGAAACAAAGCTAAAAGAACAGGAATCAATCCTAGCGTAATCGCCCACTGTATCCGCACCCATCCTTTCAACCAATGAAATTTTCCGATACGTCCCACAGTTATCAACATAATGATAGCGACTGCACCAAAAGATAGCCAAAATCCTGGAGAAATAGTCGCCCAAGGATCCAATAAAACTACCCAAAACAAAGCCCACATCAAGATCCCGGTTGTTGAATTTTGCCGCCCTCTCCAGATCGCTATCGCCATCACCGCTAACATACAAAATGCCCGCTGTGCCGGGATAGCAAAGCCGGATATTAGCGCATAACCAAAAGCAGCGATCAATCCCGCTAGAACCGCTGCCCGTCTTGCGGATATTCGCAATGTCAGATATGAACTCCAGCGCCATAACCAATAAACCAATCCAAAAATCAAACTGGAAACCATGGTGATATGTAAACCGGAAATCGCCATTAAGTGACTCGTGCCGGTGCGTATAAGCACCTGCCATTGCTCACGCGGAATCCTATGTTGATCGCCCGTCGCCAATGTATTCAAGATACCGGCATAGGCCTGGTCAGCAAGATATCGGCTCTGCTCTTGCTGGATTTTCTCACGGATTTTTTCAACCCAATACCGAGGTTTAGGAACCATGTCATCCAAGCGTTTATTCTCATTGGATTTTCGTATGTAACCGGTGGCCCGGATATTTCGTTCCAATGCCCATACTTCATAATCAAAACCATGCGGATTTGCACTGCCATGAGGCTGTTTGAGCCGCAAGGTCAATTGCCACCTTTCGCCGGCTTGAAGCACAGGCTTTTTTGATGATTGCACATCGTGCGATTGCGCCTCCTTGTACCAAGTCAAAGCAACACGTTTAGGCACAACAGCATCTTCGCTAATCGTCTTTTCAATATCAAAATAAAAGCGCGTACCGTACTCATTCTGAGAGGGAACACTGGCAATCACGCCAATTACCTGGATATCGCGTCGTTCCCAGTTTTCTGCCAATCTATCGGATAAACGCCAGTGCGCAACTGCGGCTGCCCAGGTAAATCCAATCATTCCGATAAAAATCAAAATCACGACTCTTTTTATTGCATTACCAATTTTTGACTGCGGACGCCAAAGCAATCTAAGTAACAATATGGCTGGTAACACCCACCCAATCTGATTCACTCCAGGCAAATCGGCTTGTTGCTGCAGCAGACAAGCGCCAGCTACAAATGCAAGAATATTCAATTGCCAAAACAACTTGTCCACCTCTTCATTGTTTGAAACCGATAGGGAGCGCTCTCATTGAAAACAAAAAAATATACGATACACGCATTGGCTTTTACGGCATTATTTTCTTGGATTAATTACTTTGGCTCTAGACTAAAGATTGTCTCTGATAGTCGATAGCCATTCATAAGTTGCTGAAAGCACATGGGGTTATTAACAGTATGAGCCGTTTGGGGGATTGTTGGGACATTGCGGTTGCGAAAAGCTTTAGCAGCCTTAAACAGGAACGCTATCAGTGGCGGCACTACCAAACCTGCTATGAGTCGCAGCAGGATATCGCGGTGTTTTGACTGCATTCATACCTGAGTTATAAAAGTCCAAACCAAAATGAGGTCGAAGCGATAAAAACGATGAAAATTACTTAACAAAGTGGCCACAAATCCACTTCTTTATCGTGTTCTGCGACAAATTCGTTTGCCGTTGAGTTCCGTTGATCAGCAGAGCAAGGTAATACATCCGCCTTATCTTTCCATACATGACCATATCGGTGCTAACAGCCGCCATTAAGCCGGTTATTGCAATAATAAGCGGAGATTATGCTTGTACCAATGTCTTTCATCTAAAACTCCATCACTAGCGCAGGATTCTCACCAACGAACGGGGCGATCATGCGTAACAATCCGAAATGTAAATTTAATGTGAAATAAGTGTGAACTTTTTGTGAACAAATGTATCAAATTGGGTGTTAAAAAAATTTTTATCAAATTTATTAAACTTTATAAAGGAGCTAATCATGTCCACCAATCATATCTTTATTATTTCTGCTTTAGTGATCAGCGGAGTGTTCTTTGGAATCCTGTCGATGTTTGGACTACCACAAACAATTATTGAGTGGGTTATTACTGATGGTGCGCTAGCGGTCATTCTTTATATCAGCTATTTAATCATAGCCTTGATGAACGGAACATCCAAACCCAGAATGCGCTGATTTAATTTATAGCGTCAGTAACAAACACAAGAACTAAACTAAATCAAGCATAGTACACACCCTTCGATCCAGGAGATCTTATGAAAACGAATCAATTGGTTATGTTAACCGTATTCATCATTAGCGGTATATTCTTCGGTATTTTATCGTTGTTTGATTTACCTGCATCGGTAACGGAATGGATCATCTCCGATGTTATTTTGGGAGTGATTTTATATATCAGCTACTTAGTTATCACTTTTACCTACGGTTCATCCCAGCGTTCTGGGTATCGTTCCAATAAAAGGATATATGCTTAATCTCTCCCTTTAACTAGCCCAATAATCAGGGGTGAAGACAAGTCGAATAAGACGTCTTCACCCCTTTTTACGAATACCCCCTTGATTTCGGAGCTATACCGAATTTCAACAATCATGTCACAACTGTTTAAAACGATCGGTTGGTTGATCAAGCCAGTGAATCAAACCTTGCGTATTTAAGCGAATATCGGATTGCAAAAGTTCTTTGATTTCGACTTGCGCTAAACGGCAGCCATACTTTGTTAATTGATTCAGCAACAAATCCGTTAAAGCTCCTGAAATCTCTGCTGCCCGGTCTTGATGATCTCTTGCACGTTGCGCGATCTCAACATGCGCATCAATTAATTCATGCATAGATCCAGCATGACGAGTTAGGTGATTGATCCGGCTATAGTGTGTCAAAAAAGCATGACGTGGTTGATAACTCATGATGCGATCGATGGAATGATGCGCGGCCGCTGGATCAAATTGCACGGGAGAAGTGGTTGGAAAAACAAATTCCATTCCATCGACATCCAATTCCCGATATGAAACGCCAAAAGTATCGCCGGTAAAAAAAGATTGGCTGCGGGCATCAAAAATACAATTATGATGACGCGCGTGCCCTGGAGTATCAAGGAACAACAGGGAGCGCCCATTCAGTTCGATAGTACTGCCGTCTACAGCCTCGATAATCCTGTCCGCTTCAATCGGATAGATTTCACCATATACCCGTTTAAACTCAGACTCACCATATACGGCTATTGCACCGGCGACGAGTCGTGCCGGATTCGCCATATGGCTCGCACCACGGGGGTGAACAATCAGTTTCGCGTTTGGAAAAAGACGCATGCATTCGCTCGCGCCGCCCGCATGATCCAAATGAATATGCGTGAGTATGATATAAGCAACTGCTTCTTTCGCTATGGATTTTTGTTTGAGCGATGCAACTACGCCAGGAATCGAAAAATTTGTTCCGGTGTCAATCAACGCCGCACTGCCATTTTCGACGATTAAATGGATCGCTGCGCGTCTAGGCCGATGAAATTGCGCATCAATCGCACTGATTCCATCTTCATAATCAATTACAACTGGTAGATTCATGTTTTTCCAATCCTATCCGCGTAACATCCGTTCAATAAGCGGCGCATCATTAAAATGATTGCGCGGGTTTCTTTAATTGCTCCAGGATAGCCGGGTTTTCCAATGTTGAAGTATCCTGGGTGATTTCTTCACCTTTGGCCAAGGCGCGCAATAATCGGCGCATAATCTTGCCTGATCGGGTTTTCGGAAGATTCTCGCCGAAGCGGATTTCTTCAGGTTTTGCGATAGGACCGATTTCTTTCGCCACCCACTCTCGTAATGTATGAACAATATCCGCGGTCTCTCCGGCTTGCGGATACCTGCCTTTTAAAACCACAAAAGCAATTACCGCTTCCCCTTTAACTTCATGGGGTTTTCCCACTACTGCCGCTTCCGCCACAAGCGGATGCGCAACCAACGCCGATTCGATTTCCATTGTCCCTAACCGATGCCCCGATACGTTCAGAACATCATCAATGCGTCCCATAATCCAGAAATAATCATCCATATCACGATAAGCGGAATCGCCGGCAAGGTAATACAAACCATGCCCGATATCTTCTGGAAAATACGTTTTTTTAAACCGCTCCGGATCTCCCCATAAGGTTCGTATTTGCGAAGGAAAGGGCTTCTTGATCACCAAAAATCCCCCTTTTCCTTTTTCGACATCATGTCCCGCCTCATCGACTATCGCAGCAAAAATTCCGGGCAAGGGAAATGTGCAAGAACCCGGTTTAAGTGCAATCGCGCCAGGAACGGGGGCGATCATGTGGCATCCCGTTTCGGTTTGCCACCAGGTATCAACCACTGGGCAGCGTGCTTGTCCGACCTTTTGATAAAACCAAATCCACGCTTCCGGATTAATCGGCTCACCCACCGAACCAAGCAAACGCAGGGAGGAAAGATCATATTGCGTTGGCAAATCGCTCCCCAGTTTGATCAAAGAACGTATTGCTGTGGGAGCGGTATAAAAAGTCGTCACCCGGTGTTTCTGAATAATCTCCCAAAAACGTCCAACATGCGGATAAGTCGGAATGCCTTCGAATATTACCTGCGTAGCCCCCATCGCCAACGGACCATAACACACATAACTATGGCCGGTGATCCAGCCAACATCCGCGGTGCACCAGAAAACATCATCCGGTTTATAATCAAAAATCCACTCCATCGATAGTTTTGTACCCAGCAGGTATCCGGCACTGGAATGCTGAACCCCTTTCGGCTTGCCTGTCGATCCGGAAGTATAAAGTGTAAATAATGGATGCTCGGCATTGACCCATTCCGGTTCACAGTCCGTGCTGGCAGCTTCGATAATCTCATGCCACCAAACATCGCGGCTGGTATCGAAAGGTACTGCGGTACCGGTGCGCTGATAAACCACCACGCGCTTGACGGATGCTGTATCTTCCGCACGCAGCGCTTCATCGACGGTCTCTTTGAGCGAGTGATACTTACCGCCACGGATTTGCTCATCGGCCGTAATAACAGCCACGGCACCGGCATCAACAATACGCTCATGCAGGCTTTTCGAAGAAAAACCACCGAAAACTACGGAATGAATCGCACCAATCCGTGCGCATGCTTGCATCGCAACGACCGCTTCGATTCCCATCGGCAGATAAATGATTATCCGGTCGCCTTTTTTAATTTTGAGTGATTTCAATGCATTCGCAAACCTGCACACATTTTGATGCAGATCCCGATAAGTCGATCGGATAACGGTACCGTCATCGGCTTCAAATATTATCGCGACTTTGTCAGCCTGCGTTGCTAGGTGCCGGTCAAGACAGTTATACGATACGTTTAATTCTCCGTCACCAAACCACCGGTAAAACGGCGGCGTTTGGTCATCAAGAATTTGAGTAAAAGGTTTATGCCATAAAATTTGTTCGGTTGCGCGATTCGCCCAAAACTTCAAATAATCCTTTTCCGCCTCTGCACACAGCGCCTGGTAAGCCTGCATGCCGGAAATGTTGGCTTGCTTGGTAAATTCTTCTGGTGGCGGAAAAACACGGGTTTCGTGTAACACTGTTTCAATAGTCGTCATGCAACAGCTCTCCGAATTTCGAGTAATCTTCAATCGTCAAATTGTATCACCGGCACCCATCAGTATAAGCACTTCTTTTCTTGCGACCAGGAAGGATAACCGCGATTGAAATAACATAATCACATCACTTCGAAACGGGCAAAGCAGCGCCAAGAAACGCTAGAATATTGGCATGAACGAAAAGTTTATATTCCATAATCGATAAATATTTGTTAAAATGGGCACAATAATTTTGATGGGCTTTGTCAGCCCATTTTTTATTTGTGGCGGAGCTATGGCACTAGAAGAATTGTTGGAATCGACTCTAAACAATATGGGCTATGAGTTGGTCGAAATAGAACGGCTCGCGCACAACAAGCTGATCAGGATTTTTGTAGACAAGGCAGGCGGAATCACCATTGATGATTGTGTCGTGATTAGTAATCACTTGAGTCACTTGTTTGCGGTCGAAAATATAGACTATGGCCGGCTCGAAGTCTCCTCGCCGGGACTCGACAGACCGCTGCGGAAAGAAACTGATTTTTCTCGTTTTATTGGAGAAACAATCAAATTAAAACTACATGTCCCCATCCAAGGGCAAAAAAACTTTACTGGGATTCTGCGAGAAGTAAATAATGGCATAATTAAACTTGAAATTGATGGAAAAATGCTAGACCTTGAATTAAGTAATCTTGGAAAAGCTCGTTTGGTACCAAAATTGTAGGTCATACAGAAAACATAGGCTGGAGGGTTATGAGCCGCGAAATTTTACTGTTGGTTGATGCGTTGGCGCGAGAGAAAGCTGTCGAAAAGGAAATCGTCTTTACGGCGCTTGAGCTCGCCTTGGCATCTGCAACTAAAAAACGGTTTCAAGAAGACATCGATACACGTGTTTCTATTGACAGGGTGACAGGAGATCATCAATCCTTCCGCCGCTGGCTGGTTGTGGAAGACGGCACTGTAGATGATGCTGCACGCGAGGTTTCTTTAAGTGATGCACTGAAATCCGATCCAGCTCTCCAGACTGGGGAATATTTGGAAAAACCTTTGGAACCCATTGAGTTTGGGCGCATTGGCGCACAAGCCGCCAAACAAGTAATTTTCCAGAAAATTCGCGATGCAGAGCGCGAGCAAACGCTGAATGACTTTCTCGAGAGAGGTGATTATTTAGTGACCGGTACCATTAAAAGAATCGAACGCGGCAATGCGATCATCGAATCAGGAAAAATAGAAGCGGAATTGCCTCGCGATCAAATGATTCCCAAAGAGAATTTGCGTGTTGGCGATCGCGTTCGCGCTTATTTGCATAAAGTCGATCGCTTAGCGAGGGGCCCGCAATTAAAGCTTTCGCGAATTTCGCCCGAGTTTCTGATGAAGCTGTTTGAATTGGAAGTTCCTGAGATTGAAGAGGGTTTGCTAGAAATCAGAGCTGCTGCACGAGATCCAGGATCCCGTGCAAAAATTGCTGTCAAATCAAATGATCAAAGAATTGATCCGATCGGTACTTGCGTTGGGATGCGCGGTTCCAGAGTACAGGCGGTTATCAGCGAGCTCGCCGGTGAACGGGTGGATATTGTGCTATGGTCTGAAGATCCCGCGACATTTATCATTAACGCGCTGGCACCGGCAGAAATCAGCAGTATCATGGTGGACGAAGAAAAACACAGTATGGATATTGTGGTGGATGATGATAATCTCGCACAAGCAATCGGCCGCGGCGGGCAAAATGTCCGTTTGGCATCAGAATTGACAGGATGGGAACTCAATATTCTGACTGTCGAAGAATCCAAGACTAAGCATGAACAGGAATCAACGCAAATTTGTCAGCTTTTCATGCAAAAACTCGATGTCGATGAAGAAATCGCCAAAATATTATTGCAAGAAGGTTTCGTGACACTGGAAGAAGTGGCTTATGTGCCACTCAATGAAATGCTGGAAATCGAATCGTTGGATGAAGAGACAGTCAATGAAATACGAAATCGTGCTCGTAATGCATTATTAACCGATGCCATCGCCAACGAAGAAAAAGTCGAGCATGTCGCTGAAGATTTACTCTCGATCGAAGGAATGGATATCAATATCGTCAGAGAACTTGCAGCACACGGTATTAACACCCAAGAGGATTTGGCTGATCTGGCTGCGGATGATTTGGTTGAAATAACCGGCATCGATATTGAACGCGCCAATCGATTGATTATCAAAGCGCGTGAACCATGGTTTACTTGATTTTACGACATACGAAAAATGAATTAACTTAGATTTTTTTAGAATCGCTTGAAGTACGGATTGGTGAAAGGTTATAAATGGCTCAAATGAGTGTGGAACAATTTGCAAATGAATTGGGTTTGTTGCCGACGGTATTGCTCGAGCAACTAAAAGCTGCGGGCGTCAAAAAAATGTTGGTGGAAGACAGCTTAACTGAGCAAGACAAAGCACAACTGCTGGATTATCTCAGAAAAACCCATGGAGCCACCGACACCAAAAGCAAAGTCACTTTAACCCGCCGCCAAACTTCTGAAATCCGCAAATCCGATAGCACTGGACGGGCGCGAACTATCCAAGTCGAAGTCAGAAAAAGAAGAGTCCTGTCAAAACCGGTTATCCCTGGAGAAAGCGAAACCGTACCCACAAAACCGGCAGTCTCTGAAGCAGCGAACCAGCCGGTCAATCAGCCTGTTATTGATGAAGCGCAATTGGCATTGCGCAATGAAGAGGCAAGAAAGCAAGCTGAATTAATTGCACGCCAAGCTGAAGAAATCCGGCAAAAGAAAGCTCGCAAGAAAACCGAAGAAATTGAAAAATCACAAGCCATCGCCGCTGAAACTAAAGCCGAACAGTCACCCCCTTCAACTCAATCGCCCCCTCTCGCACCGCCGGAAACCGGTTCTCAATTACCACCGGTTGCCAAAAACAAGATTGAATCTGAACAGCCGGGTTCCGATTCGCACGTCAGTGCTACCGAAGGCACGCTGCATAAACCAGCCATAAAACCGGAAGAAAAAACCGACAAGAAAAAGAAACAACTAAAGCAGCAAGTAATATGGAAAGATGAAAATACCAAGAAACGTGCTGTAAAAACCCGCGGCGATATTTCAAGCGGCCAAGGCTGGCGCACGCGCAGAGAAAAACACAGCAAGCCTCACCACGTCGAAGAGCAAAACATTCATGCATTTTCCGCGCCCACCGAACCCATCGTGCGAGAGATACTGGTTCCTGAAACCATCTCGGTAGGCGCTTTGGCTCAAAAAATGTCAGTAAAAGCTGCGGATGTGATTAAAGTACTGATGAAAATGGGCAGCATGGTAACAATCAACCAGATGCTCGATCAGGATACTGCCATGATTGTGGTTGAAGAAATGGGACATATTGCAAAATATGCCGAAATGGACAATCCCGAGAGTTTCCTTACCGATCAAGAATCGTCGATGACTGCGGCCGAAATGATTCCCCGGGCACCGGTCGTTACGGTTATGGGACATGTCGATCATGGTAAGACCTCTTTGCTTGACTATATCCGCCGCACCCGCGTTGCAGGCGGCGAAGCGGGCGGTATCACACAGCATATCGGTGCGTACCACGTCGAAACGGATCATGGCATGGTCACATTTCTCGATACCCCCGGTCACGAGGCATTCACCGCCATGCGCGCGCGCGGAACGAAAATCACCGATATCGTCATTCTCGTCGTAGCTGCGGATGATGGCGTCATGCCGCAAACCATCGAAGCGATTCATCATGCCAAGGCCGCAAAAATCCCCATCATTGTTGCCGTCAATAAGATCGATAAACCGGAAGCTAACGCTGAAAGAATCCGGCATGAATTGGTCAGTCATGAAGTGGTGCCCGAAGATTGGGGTGGCGACACCATGTTTGTGGAAGTATCGGCCAAAACCGGTCAAGGCATTGATGCACTTTTGGAAAGTATTTTATTGCAAGCGGAGGTGCTTGAACTCAAAGCGCCAATCAACACTCCGGCGAAGGGCGTTGTAATCGAATCACGCTTGGACAAAGGCCGCGGTCCGGTAGCGACCATTTTAGTGCAATCAGGCACGTTGAATCGCGGAGATGTGCTGCTAGCCGGTGCCGTTTATGGCAAAGTACGCGCCATGAACGATGAAAACGGTAAGGCTATCAAACATGCAGGAACATCAATTCCCGTGGAAATACAGGGCTTATCGGAAGTTCCCGAAGCCGGTGAAACGGTGCTGGCACTGGATGATGAACGAAAAGCCCGGGAAATCGCATTGTTCCGGCAAGGCAAGTATCGCGATGTAAAATTGGCGAAACAACAAGCCGCAAAACTGGAAAATGTTTTCGATCAACAAGCAGATGTCAAAATTTTGTCGCTCATCATCAAAGCGGACGTACAAGGCTCGTGCGAAGCACTGGCTTATGCTTTGCAAAAAATCTCAACCGACGAAGTAAAAGTCAATATCATTCATAGCGGTGTCGGAGCCATTATTGAATCGGATGTCAATCTATCGCTGGCGTCCAAAGCCGTTATTATCGGCTTTAATGTCCGCGCCGATGCGAGTGCCCGGAAATTGATCGCCTCCACCGGTGTCGATGTGCGTTATTACAACATCATCTATGAAGCCGTTGATGAGATTAAGGCGGCTCTTTCCGGAATGATGTCGCCTGAACGCAAAGAAAACATCACCGGTTTGATCGATATCCGCGAAATTTACCGTATTCCTAAAGTGGGTGTAGTGGCTGGATGTTATGTATTGGATGGCATCGTCAAGCGGAATTCACTCGTCCGGGTATTGCGCGATGGTTTAGTGATTCACAGTTGCGAATTGGATTCATTGAAACGTTTCAAGGATGATGTAAAAGAAGTCAGAGAAGGCTTTGAATGTGGATTGTCGCTTAAGAATTTCAATGAAATCCAGGTGGGAGATCAGCTGGAAATCTACGAAATCGTAGAAACAGCGCGATCGTTATAATAACAATCCGGCCACCGACAAACTTCCATGCCAAAAGAATATTCCCGCACGCTCCGGGTCGCCGATCAGATACAACGGGAATTGGCCGACTTACTGCAAAATGAAATCAAAGATCCGCGCGTCAAGCAAATCACGATTACCGCCGTCGAAGTAACACGTGATTACAGCCATGCCAAAATCTTTTATACCTCGCTTGGCAACCCTGAAGAACACGATCTCGTAGAGAAAGGCTTGGAACACGCCAAAGGTTTTTTGCGCACTCACTTGTCACATCGGATGAAATTAAGAATCATCCCGCATCTGCATTTTATCTATGACGAATCGATTGAACGCGGCATACGTTTGTCAAAATTAATTGACGAAGCGATCGCTCTGGATAAAGCCACTCATCAGCCGGATTGATCGAAAAGTACTATCGGTAGCCCCCTCGCTAACGTGTCTAAGCCGGAAAAACGTAAAATCAACGGTGTATTGCTATTGGATAAGCCGCATGGGATCTCGTCCAATCACGCCCTGCAAAAAGTTAAAAAAATTTTTTCGGCTGCCAAATGCGGCCATACCGGCACGCTGGATCCAATGGCTACCGGGTTACTCCCGATCTGTTTTGGCGAAGCTACCAAGTTCTCAGCCCATTTACTGGGTGCTGAAAAATCCTATATCGCTACGCTGAAACTCGGCTTCCTAAGCACTACCGGCGATGCGGAAGGCGAAATTCATCAGTTGGAAATACCGGAATATCCTACGCAAGCAAAGTGCGAGCGGATACTTTTACAATTTACCGGAACAACCCAGCAAATCCCGCCAATGTACAGCGCGCTCAAGTATCAGGGTAAACCGCTGTATCAATATGCCAGAAACGGCGACACCATTGCACGACCGGCACGCGATATCAATATTGATACGCTGCAAATTCTATCGCTGCATGACGATGAGTTACGCATCAGCGTCCGCTGCAGCTCCGGCACTTATATCAGAGTCTTGGCGGAAGATATTGGCAAGGCGCTAGGCTGTGGAGGCGCCTACCTGACGGATTTACGCCGCACTGAAATCGACCGGTTTAACATTGCGCAAGCTCAGACGCTGCAAGCGATCGAAGATCTGGAATCCGGCGAGCGGCAACGCTTGCTATTATCGATCGACCATTTATTGCAAGATTATCCCGTGATCCAATTGAACGATTTAATGGCAAAACACATCCTGCAAGGAAGAATCGTTGCATGCCCATCGGATGCCAGTGTTATACCCGAAGGTGCAATGGCGCGGCTTTATAATGAACAGCAACAATTTTTGGGACTCGGTGTCATAACACCCGAACGCGCGATTGTGGCCAAGCGGCTTTTATCCGGTATCCCATAACCGGTTATTCGCTTTCTGTCAATCCGGCAAAACGGATCACCCAATTCGCTACGGGATCATAATGCGGAAATATCAAGTTAACGCAACCGCAAACAAATCATGCGTATCGGAATCCATGATCTCCACTTCCAGGAAATCCCCCGGCTGAACATCTCCGGCATTCTCCACAAACACCAATCCATCGATTTCCGGCGCGTCGGCGCTACTGCGGGCAACCACTTGATCTTCGGTCAGTTGATCCACCAGCACGGTGATCCTTTGCCCGATTTTCTCCGCCAGGCGCTGACGGCTGATGTCTTCTTGCAACTGCATGAAGCGTGCCCTGCGTTCCTCCTTGACGTCTTCCGGAACCTGCCCCGGCAACTGATTGGCGGCGGCGCCCGCAACCGGTGAATACGCAAAACAACCGACGCGATCCAGCCGCGCTTCTTGCAGAAACAACAAAAGTTCTTCGAATTCTTCCTCGGTTTCCCCGGGAAAACCGACAATGAACGTGCTGCGGAGCGTAATATCAGGACATACTTGCCGCCATTGCCGGATTCTTTCCAGATTATTCTCAGCGCTAGCCGGCCGTTTCATCGCTTTTAAGATCCGCGAATTAGCATGTTGGAACGGCACGTCCAGATACGGCAGAATTTTACCCTCTGCCATTAAAGGTATCACTTCATCGACATGCGGATAGGGATAGATATAATGCAATCGCACCCACGCGCCCAGTGAACCCAATGCGGTAGCTAATTCTGTCAAACGGGTTTTAACCGGACGCCCTTGCCAGAAACCGGTGCGGTATTTCACATCCACGCCGTAGGCGCTGGTATCCTGGGAGATGATCAATAATTCTTTGACGCCGGCATCGACTAAATGCTCGGCTTCTTGCATGACCTGATGAATCGGCCGGCTGACCAAATCACCGCGCATGGATGGAATGATACAAAAGGAGCAACGATGGTTACAGCCCTCGGAAATTTTGACATAGGCATAATGTTTAGGCGTTAGCCGGATCCCTTGCGGCGGTATCAAGCTGGTAAACGGATCGTGCGGCTGCGGCAAATGCGCATGAATCGCCGACATCACTTCCGGCAATGCATGCGGCCCGGTCACCGCCAAGACTTGCGGGTGCGCCTTTTTCACCACGTCACCATCTTCTTTTGCACCCAGACAACCGGTCACAATGACTTTACCGTTTTCGGCCAGCGCTTCCCCGATGGCATCCAGCGATTCCTCGACCGCGCTATCAATAAACCCGCAGGTATTCACCACCACCAGATCGGCGTCATCGTAAGATGGCGAAATCTCGTAACCTTCGGCGCGCAGTTGCGTCAGTATTTGCTCCGAATCGACCAATGCTTTTGGGCAACCTAATGAAATAAAACCAACTTTGTTAGGAATCTGTTTGGATGAAGACATAATCTACCGGATTGGATAAGAAAGAATGATTGCTGGCGAAAAGCGAACGCAGGATTTTAGCCGATAATCGATGTTTATTTTAGAATATATAATGGCTTGAATTTTGCACCGCAGTGCATGCAACCGAAAAAACAACAGGTGGAAAAGCGCAATTTATAAGGTATAAATGCGCATTATGCGGTTGTTTTTAAACCGTGGCGGTAATGTAGAAGTTTCTCAACGGTCTGAGCCTGGTCCGGTAAACCGCGCGGCATCGATGATCGACCACAAATGCAAAATTCCCGCGATCACCGCCGGAATAATCAGCACCCAGAAAAAATAACCCAATCCCGTGATCACAAAAAACAGTAAGGCCGGCAGCAAACGCCCCTGCACCAACTGGCCAAGCCCTGGAATGAAAAAACTACAAACCGCTGCCACTACATTACCCCCGGATCCCTGCCCTGTCACACCACTACCCTCCTCGCGCTGATTTTTTTACAAGTTTATCACGGGAACGATAACCAGCCATATCCGGTACCGAAGCATCATACTCAATACCCATCAAATTCCCTGCCATTCTTTTTTCACGTACTTCTTCCAAATTAGTCAGCTTATTGATGCGTTGCGAAGTATCGTGAATGATCGTATCGAGCGTGTGCAGCGAATCGGCGCTCAAGGTTCTACGGTGTTCGATCTCGAGCTTCAGGGCCAGCAAATTATTCAAAGAATTACCGATGATATCCTGGACGGTATACATCGTTGCTTTTAATACTTTCAATTTCTCTTCCTGAATTTCGGCGGTTTTTTTCGACTGCAAATGCTTCAGCCGTTCCTGATGCAGTTGATGGAGACTGTCGCGTTGCCGCAAGGTCAATATCGTGGTAACCCAAATCGCCAGCACGCTTAAAAAACGATTGATATAAACAACTTCCATGCTGATCACGTTTTGCGGCGAACCCAAATAGCCGATCCACACCAATAACGTGCAAATGAAGGCAATCGCTATGGTAAAGCGATTATTGGAGGATTTCAGAGAAATCAATATGACGACAATATACAAAACTCCGGTGGCAACACCAAGCGGCACTCTTAAGTCAATGTACAAGATGAATATTGCGCATAAGCCGCAAACCATATAAGTTCCATAAATTGCCGCATTGGAATTCAGGTCAGTATTCACGGAATTATTCATAATAATAAAATATAAATATCAGAGTAAGAATATTCTCACATATAATTTTCCAAAATTAATTGACAAATACCAACGGAATTCTGCCTCATTCTCATTACTTTGAGATTGGTATCAACTTCTCGGCTTCTTTCAGCAGAAACTCTTTGAAAGCATTGGCGACACTGGATAAACGCTTGTTCTTGCGATTCACGACATGCCAATAGCGAACGATGGGAAAACCTTGTACATCCAGTATCTTCAAACGCTTGGTTTCAAGTTCCAACTCAACCGTATGGCGCGACATAATCCCCAATCCCATCCCAGCTTGCACCGCCTGCTTGATCGCCTCGGTGGTATCAGTTTCCATACCTTTATTGATTTTGATCTCGTGCGCGGCAAAAAAACGCTCCATCGCGCTTCGTGTCCCCGATCCCGACTCCCGCACGAGAAAAGTTTCAGTGGCTAATCGCTTAACCGGAATATCGCACTCATTGCACAACGGATGGTTCGGCGGCGCCACCACCACCAACGGATTTTCCATGAAGGATTCGCTGTCGATATCGAGATTCTCGGGGGGCTGCCCCATGATCGCAAGGTCAATCAGATTATCCGCCAGTTGTTTTAACACCGTTTCCCGGTTGGATACATTCAAGCTGACCGTCACACCGCTATAGCGCTGACAAAATTTCGCCAGCAAATGCGGCGCGAAATAATTGGCTGTCGTCACCACCGCAATGCTCAATTTACCGCGTTCCATTCCCTTTAACTCATCCAGCGCCACTTCCATGTCCGCGAGTTGCTGCGCAATGGCGCGGCTGTATTGATAAAGCTCGCGCCCCGCGTCCGTCAAATAAATTCGTTTACCTAATTGCTCGAATAGCGGTAAACTTATGTTGTCTTCCAATTGTTTTATTTGCATGGAAACAGCGGGTTGGGTCAGGTGCAGTTCATCGGCAGCACGTGAATAGCTCAAATGTCTGGCGACTGACTCGAATACTTTTAGTTGTCTCAACGTTAAATGAAGCATGGTTTAACTCAGCATTTTTTTATAAGCATTAACTTATCATAAATATTAGAATTTTTGATTTGTTCTTATAGCTTAATCACGTTATAGTTCGTTTTAACAATCTGAGCTATTTTAAATAGTCGTAAAAAGCGAGCTTAAGCAGTCACTTAAGCAGTCATTTTGTAGTGCAACACCCTGTTATGTTCATTGGCTTCAGCGATTGGATATAGAAAGGGAATTTAACTGGAGAAATCATCATGGCCGTAAAAATATATAATGCTGGTGTAAAAGAATATCGACAAACTTATTGGACCCCGGATTACACGCCCCTGGATACCGACATTCTGGCGTGTTTTAAAATTACACCACAACCTGGCGTACCTCGCGAAGAAGTTGCAGCTGCAGTAGCGGCAGAATCCTCCACCGGCACCTGGACCACAGTGTGGACCGACTTGCTGACCGATTTGGATTACTACAAAGGCCGTGCTTATAAGATTGAAGACGTGCCTGGTGATGATTCTTGTTTTTATGCTTTCGTCGCTTACCCAATCGATTTGTTTGAAGAAGGCTCTGTAGTCAATGTGTTGACTTCACTCGTAGGTAACGTATTCGGATTTAAAGCGCTGCGTGCTTTGCGCCTGGAAGACGTGCGTTTCCCGATTGCCTATGTCAAAACTTGCGGCGGACCTCCTGCCGGTATTCAAGTGGAACGCGATCGCCTGAACAAATATGGCCGTGCGTTGCTCGGTTGCACCATCAAACCTAAACTCGGTTTATCCGCCAAAAACTATGGCCGCGCGGTTTATGAATGTCTGCGTGGCGGTCTGGATCTGACCAAGGATGATGAGAACGTTAACAGCCAACCGTTCATGCGCTGGCGCGATCGTTTCGAATTCGTGATGGAAGCTGTGCATAAAGCAGAACGTGAAACCGGTGAACGCAAAGGCCACTATTTGAACGTTACCGCGCCAACCCCGGAAGAAATGTACAAACGCGCCGAGTTTGCCAAGGAATTGAATGCGCCGATTATTATGCACGATTATTTGACCGGCGGTCTAACGGCTAACACAGGCCTGGCTAACTGGTGCCGTAACAACGGTATCCTGTTGCACATTCACCGTGCGATGCATGCCGTACTCGATCGCAACCCGCACCATGGTATTCATTTCCGCGTTTTAACCAAAGTGCTGCGTTTATCGGGTGGCGATCACCTGCATTCCGGCACCGTCGTTGGTAAACTGGAAGGCGATCGCGCCGCAACCCTCGGCTGGATCGACACCATGCGCGATAAATTCATTAAAGAAGACCGCAGCCGCGGCTTGTTCTTCGATCAAGACTGGGGTTCTATGCCAGGTGTATTCCCAGTAGCTTCGGGCGGTATTCACGTATGGCACATGCCAGCGCTGGTCTCGATCTTCGGTGACGATGCCTGCTTGCAATTCGGTGGTGGCACCTTAGGTCATCCATGGGGTAATGCTGCCGGCGCCGCTGCTAACCGTGTGGCATTGGAAGCTTGCGTTGAAGCACGTAACCAAGGTATTGAAATTGAAAAAGAAGGCAAAGCGATCCTGACCAAGGCAGCGAAAAGCAGCCCGGAACTGAAAATCGCCATGGAAACATGGAAAGAGATCAAGTTCGAGTTCGATACGGTTGATAAGCTCGACGTAGCCCACAAGTAAGCAATACATGACCAAAGAAGAAAAGCGAATAGTTAATATCACTTTTCTTCTTCATCTCCCTAAAATTGAGGAATAAATAATGAGCGAAGTAATAGACTACAAATCACGTGTCAGCGATCCAGCAAGCCGTAAGTTTGAAACATTTTCCTACCTGCCTGCAATGGCTGACAAAGATATCAAAAAGCAAGTGCAGTATTTAATCAGTAAAGGCTGGAACCCAGCTATTGAACATACCGAACCTGAGTATGTAATGGATTCCTACTGGTATATGTGGAAACTGCCTATGTTTGGTGAAACGGATGTAGAACGCGTGCTGGCGGAAGCCGCCGCTTGTCATAAAGCCAATCCGAACAATCATGTCCGTTTGATTGGCTACAACAATTTCAACCAGTCCCAAGGCACCGCCATGGTGATATACCGCGGCAAGACTGTTTAAGTAACAACGGGGTTTGAACCCTAAAGGTTCGTTGAAAAATGTTTTCGAGGCAGTCGATGCAAGGCAAAACAAGCGAAAAAGCGCAATTTATGCATAATAAATGAGCATTTTGAGTTTGTTTTCAACACCGCAGCGACAACGTAGATAGTTTTTCAACAGCCTGCCAAGACCCCCTTCTCCCTTTAACAGGGCAGGGGGTTTTTTTTAACCGGAATTTGGATTGCAATTACTCGAGAGCATCTCGATAAAGACTGTTTCTATAGGAGTCTGTCATGAGCACTATCATTGATCAATATCGCATCAAAAAAGAACCTTATTACCATCCCGTCGCGGATGAAGTGAAACTCTACGAAGCCGCCTATTCAGTGCGCATGCCGATGATGCTGAAAGGCCCGACCGGCTGCGGAAAAACACGCTTTGTCGAATACATGGCGTGGAAACTGAAAAAACCGCTGATCACCGTTGCTTGTAATGAAGACATGACCGCGTCCGACCTGGTTGGCCGTTTTCTGCTGGATGCCAACGGCACACGCTGGCAAGACGGTCCGCTCGCTGTTGCCGCGCGTTACGGCGCCATCTGCTACCTCGATGAAGTTGTGGAAGCGCGTCAGGACACCACCGTCGTGATTCACCCGTTGACCGATAATCGCCGCGTACTGCCGCTGGAGAAAAAAGGCGAGCTGATCCAAGCACACGAGGATTTTCAAATCGTGATTTCGTACAACCCCGGCTACCAAAGCCTGATGAAAGATTTGAAACAATCGACCAAGCAACGCTTTGGCGCGCTCGATTTCAACTACCCAAGCCATGACATCGAAAGCGAAATTGTCGCGCACGAATCCGGCGTATCGACCGACATCGCGGAAAAACTGGTATCGATCGCTGAGCGCGCGCGTAACCTGAAAGGCCACGGCTTGGACGAAGGCATTTCCACGCGGATGCTGATTTACGCCGGCAGCCTGATCGCCAAGAAAGTCGACGCGCACGCGGCATGCCGCGTAGCTTTGGTACGTCCGATCACCGACGATCCGGATATGCGCGATGCGCTGGACGCGGCTGTCAGCACTTTCTTCAACTAAGACTTGGATGAATTGCGATAACAATCAAATGTTTTAAAACGTAAACAGGTGTTGCCATGAGTATCAATCTGGACGATTACAAAGAATTGCTCGAGGATCTGGAGCCGGAATCAATTGAGCTGCTCAATCATGCTTGGCCGGAAGCAGTGAAGACTTTTTCAGCGCGTGGACTCGATAACTATCTGAAAGGCGCATCGGCGATCCGCGGATTAGGACGCGGGCGCAGTTTAGTGGATTGCTGGATCGACGAAATCCCATTAGTCACCAAAGAAATTGGTGAAGATATTATCAGTGACCTGGCGACTACCGTGCTTTCGCTTGCTTCAAGAACTTCGGGCGCCGTGATTGAGCTGGTATTAGCAACCTCCCCCACTGCGGCAAAACGTCTCGGTGATGCGCAGCTATTCCAAAATTATCTGCAATTCTTGAATACTTTAATCGCCCAGGCTCCGCGTGGTATGCGTCCCATGCTCAATAAACTGGACATTCTCTTTGGACAACTAACCCTCGGCGGCCTGCGCCGCTGGGCCATGTGGGGCGCGCATGCGCACCGCACCGATTACGAAGAGCAAATCCGCTATTTCGGCCTGGAATCGAAAGAGTCGCTCGCGGTCTTGCAGAAAGAACGCAAAGGCACCTTGTTTGTCGACGTGCAGCGCCGCATCAACATGTATTTACGCGCGCTGTGGGGACGCGATTTCTTCATGAGACCGACTTCCGGCGACTTTGAAACCCGTGAAGGCTACAAACCGTTCATCGAGAACTATTTCATCCATCTGCCCGATGCTTACGATGCGTTCGGCGACATTTCAGCGACCGAAGTCTACCGCGCCGCTGCCGCGCATGCCGCTGCGCATTTAGTCGAAACCAAACAACCGATTTCCGCGGAAAGTTTGAACCCGCTGCAAATGGCGGTGATTTCCGTCATTGAGGACGCACGCATCGAAGAATTATCGATTCGCCGTTTTCCCGGATTACGTCACACCTGGTCGATGCTGCACAGCGCCACGCCGGACATGAATGCGTCAATGGGTGATTACCTCAACCGTCTGGCGCGCGCCCTGCTCGATCCGGATTATAAAGACAAGGACCCGTGGATCGCGGAAGGCCGCAAACTGTTTAAAGCCGCAAAAGACCAGCTTGATAGCCACAAGACCTCTTGGGATATCGGCGTGCAGCTCGCGCACAGCTTCATGGACAAAAAAATTCCGTACAACCCGCGCACCGATGTGCTCACCGCGCCATACCGCGACGACAACCGCTATTTCTGGGAATTCGAGGAATTCGACTTCAACAAATCGCTATCCGCCGGATACGATGCGCCGAAACAAGTGCGCAAGTACGTCAATGTGATGGAATTCGCCAACGAACTCGACGTGGAAACCGCCGGTGACGACGCAGAGGAAATCTGGGTCATGGGTACTGAATTCTTCCCGTACGAAGACATGGGCATCTCGTACAACGATATGGAAGGCAAGGAACCGGTCTCGGCGCCCTACCACTATTCCGAATGGGATTACCAGATTCAACTGGAACGTCCGGATTGGGCGACGGTGCAGGAAAAACGCGCCAAATTGGGTGACATGCAATGCATCGACGACATCGCCAATCAGTACAAACGTGAAATCGCGCGCATGAAATTCCTGCTCGACGCGATGCAGCCGCAGGGCACGCGCCGCATCCGCAAACTCGAAGACGGCGACGAAATCGACATCAACGCCGCGATCCGCTCGATGATCGATATCCGCATGGGCATGCAACCCGACCCGCGCATTATGATGCGTTCGGTGCGTAAAGTGCGCGATATCTCGGTGCTGGTATTGCTCGATTTGTCCGAATCGACCAACGAGAAAGTCGCCGGTCATGACTACTCCGTGCTCGATCTAACCCGTCAAGCCACGGTGCTGCTCGCCAACGCCATCAACAAAATCGGCGACCCGTTTGCCATCCACGGCTTCTGCTCGGATGGGCGGCACGACGTTGAATATTTCCGCTTCAAGGATTTCGATCAACCTTACGACGAAACTCCCAAAGCCCGGCTAGCCGGCATGACCGGACAGTTGTCGACCCGTATGGGTGCGGCAATGCGCCATGCCACGCACTATTTGAAACTGCAAAAATCGGCAAAAAAACTGCTGCTCGTCATCACCGACGGCGAACCAGCGGATGTCGACGTGCGCGACCCGCAATACCTGCGCCACGACACCAAAAAAGCCGTCGAAGAAGCCGGCCGCTCCGGCATTCTCACCTACTGCATGAGCCTCGACCCGCGCGCGGATCAATACGTATCAAGGATTTTTGGTGAACGCAATTACCTGGTGGTGGATCATGTGGAACGGCTGCCGGAGAAACTGCCGGTGTTGTATGCGGGGTTGACGAGGTAGAAATAAAGTAGGAATAAGCTATATCGCTGACATCAAAAGAAATCAAATGCAAGATATTGCTTTGTTTCTCTAAGATTATATGGAATCTTTAGCAAAGCTTATTTCTGCTGGATTTATTTCATATTTGTCGAAGCAATTGATGGGTGCTACCATGCCGTGGTGGCACTTTTTTATTTTGCTTTCTTCAAATGAGGTATCCAAATGAATAAATTCACATTGTTTATATCTTCGGTTTTTTTATCACTGGCTCTTATAGGTTGCTCCGATAAGCAGGAAGGCCCTGCGGAAAAGGCCGGAAAGGAGATTGATAAATCTATCGACAGCAGTAAAAAAGCGATTGATAGCGCCATAGAAAAAGCCGCCGAGAAAATTGAAGAGCTTAATGATGCATCGGATGGGCCGGCAGAAAGTGCGGGCAAGGAAATTGATAAAGCGCTTGATGATGCAGCCGAAAAAATTGAAGAAATAAGTAAGGATTTGAAAGATAAGTAAAGATCAGATTGCGAATAATTTTTTCTAAAGGAAATCGAATTTGAGTAGACAAATAGTTTCCTTTGTCGAAAACAAGCCCCCTGCAGAGCACGGTAGGATGCGCCGACACCAGAAGGCGCATCAATTACCAGAAACTCCAATATCCCCATCATCAAGCCGCCTGCAACAAAAACTCCACCTTGATTGCTTCATAAGGAAATTCAATCGCGCCGCTTTCGGTACGATTAAGCAATCCCGCTTCCAGCAACGCCGTCACGTCGCCGTAAACGCCTTTGACATCGCGCGCCACCCGCCGCGAAGCTGGTGCGATCCTCTTCCTGTTGTTGATTCGCATGCCAGACTCGCGCGAAGCCAGTCATTGCTTCCTTCGGCTCCCGCACGTCAAGAATAACCGTTTTCATGATTCCACCTTTCAATATCCTATTGAAAATCGGTCAGCAATTTCTCCGGGGTGATAAATACGTAATCGGTTTCCCGATCGCCCCAGTGCCGGCAATCGCCTTTTCCGGCTTATTTGTTGTCAATTTCTCCGACAGAAAAGTAAGAAGGCTATGTTATCAATCAAAAACAATGCCTTCTTATGATTCTGCCTACTGCATCGATAATCAAAGCCATCGAAACCGCCCCAGGGTCGGGGTTGCCGATGCTTTTATCCGCATGCGGCCGGGCGCGGCCGATTTTGGGGATGAGATTCTTGGTCGCTTCGGCGGATTGCTGGGCTATTTCCGTGGCGACTGTCCAGGCTTCCGCGATTGATAGTCCTTGAGCGGCGCCTTTTGTCAACGCGGCGGAAAATGGATAGAGCACGTCGACCAGCGTTTTGTCGTTAAGCTGCGCCTTGCCGACATCAATAACAGCTTGCAGTGCCGCCGTGACCCCTGCCGCAATCATTGAAGCATCCGGCTTGGTTTCATCACTAAGAGAATTGCCAAAGTTGCGCAGAATGACGCCCCACAACATACCCGAAGTGCCGCCGGCACGATCCGACCAGGCGTCGCCGGCGGCCGTTAATGCCGTCCCTGCCCCGGCTTGAAACGCCATGACTTTTTTGACGGCATCGACACCAGCTTTCAATCCGCGCTGCATGCCGATGCCGTGATCGCCGTCACCGGCGATGGCATCCAAACGTCCCAATTCGTCTTGCTGCGCTTCGATGGCTCCGAGCGCCGCTTCAAACGCCAACAGCACAATGTTGGCGACTGCTTGCGATTCCGGCGAACCGGACCTGATGGTGAATTTGCCTCGCGAACCCTTCGATTCGACGACATGGTCGATCATCGGCCCGGCATTCATGACCACGCCGCGATGAAACGCCGGTGTATCGGCTGCCGCCAGCCAGCTTTGTTCAAGTGCATCGTCGAGCCAGAACAACGTCAACGATACGCCCGCCATGTCGAAGCTGGTGATCAATTCATCCACGACCGGCGCGACGATGATCAGCCTGCGCGCCGTCAGCAATTGCTCGATCTTGCGGTAGACCACGAATAATTCTTCGTACTTCACCGCGCCGAGACCGTTGAGGATGACGCCGATCCGTGCCCCGGAAATATTGTTCACAGTTTCCGGAATCTCGGATAGCAGTTTATCCGCCAGCAATTCCGCCAAGCCATCGGCAGTTGGCGTCTTGACCCGGTCCAGGCCGGGTTCGCCGTGGATGCCCATGCCGACTTCCATGATGCCGGGTTCGACTTCGAATAAAGGCTTGGCAGCGCCGGGCAATGTGCAACCGGAAAACGCTACACCCAGTGAACGCACCCGGCTGTTGGCTGCAGCCGCAATCCGTACGACTTCATCAATCGGTTTTCCGGCATCCGCAGCAACCGCCGCCGCTTTGAATACTGCCAGCGTACCGGCAATGCCGCGGCGTTTGTGCTGCTCATGCACCGGCGCGGAGGCGATATCATCGGTCACCACCACCGACCGGACATCGATACCCTGCGCGCGCAGACGTTCCTGCGCTTGGGTGAAATTGAGCACGTCACCGGCGTAATTGGCAAAGCAAAACACAATACCGCCGCCCGCATCGACGGCGTGCGCCACATTACAGATCTGTTGCGCCGACGGCGCGGCAAAGACGTTGCCGAGCGCGGCGCCGTGCGCCAATCCGTGACCGACAAAACCGCCGAACGCCGGATAGTGCCCGGAACCGCCGCCGATCACCACCACGACCTGCCCGGTCTTGGCTTTATGCCGCCGGATCACGCCGCCATCTACACGCAGGATTTTGTCACGATGCGCGGCGGCATAACCGTCCGCCAATTCCGCCGCAAATTGCGTCGGATCATTGAATAAATAAGTCATTGCTAATTAAATCCCGGAGCTGAAAAATAATCATCATAGCGCTTTACTGTGAACCGCTTGGAATTGTGTTTGACGCAGGTTACGAACATTATCCCGCTACCCGGTAGTCTGATAAAATCGGATTAATGAATCATGCAGGTGCGCCAAGTCAGCCTGCCCTCTAATTAAATCACGCCAGTTGCCGGTCACAAAGGAATTATTGCATTGTTTTCAGCGTTTCAACATTTGAATTTTACCCGGATTCTTGTATTTTCAACCTTGTCCGCGGCTTGGCTGGGATTCGCTTATTATTTTGGAAAATTGATTCCGGATAAGCAATTGTGGTTTGCGCTATTGGTTACCTTGCTATTCGGATTGCCCATCTATTGCGCCGCGATTTACGCGGTGACGATCGAGAGAATATACCGCGCCAATCAGTTCCAAAAACTGGGTATTTTGCATTGGTTGTTCACCCGGCGGATACTGGCTTATCTCGTTTGGTTGTTCTGGGCGGTGGTATTTTCATTCTTGTTGTTGTGTTATCTCGGCTCCGCCGACAAGCAGGAATGGGTTGTTTTTTTCACCGCCATCCCGGCATTCGCTGTTATTTACACACTTTTTTCATCTGTTGCGGCGCGAGAATACAAACCCTATATCGCAGTACATAAATCGCTTAGCTGGTCACGCTGGCTAACAGCCATAACGATGGCGGTGCTTTTTGTCGTTTTGGTCGATCACACCGATACTACCCGCCAATATGCGTCACTGTCAGAAGCGGTCGCGGCGGAAAGCCAAAAACTCGATGGCACGACCAATAGCATTTTGATTCTCGAAACCAACCGGCTGCTGGGCTTTGTCGAAGGCATGAAGCGCTACGCGCTGGGCAGCCTGCAGTCTTTAAGCGACGTGTTATACCTTGGCTGCGTGTTCGCCGGCAGTTTGGTGTTTTTTTATAACGTCATGCTCGGGATTTCCAGTTTCATGCTGCCTTTTCCGGAATACCGGCGGATCCTTGCCCCCATCCAGGATAGCGATGAACCGCCGGCGGTATCGCCCTGGGCTTGGACGATTACCTCGGCCTTCACGACTTTTTTTGTTTTCTTTATCTATGTGCCATCCACGGTCTATGTCGATGCCTGGCTGCGTTCCAATCCTGAAACTGTCGGGGAAATCCGCGCTTCGCAGCAAAAGGTCGTACAAACCGTGGAAATGATCGGGGACGATTACTACAAACCCGGCACTGCGGAACAAATTGAGCGGGCCTACCTCGATACCCTCAGCAAAATGGAGTCCTCGCTGGAAAAACTGCGTGAAACCACCGGCACCGGTTTTCAGCAGATGATCGATAACGTCGATGCGTATCTCGATTGGTATTATAGCCTGCCCGGTGAATACGAACGGATTCTGGCCTTGGCTACCGGTGTTTTGGAAAACTGGATGAGCGAAAAATTGCAAAACTATTTGATGCGAGGCAATGCCTTTGGCCCGGTCCAGCAATCCATTGAAGAAGTATTGCAAAACAACCAGCAGTTACGTGCCGAACATCTGCAACAGGTGGAGCGGATTCTGGCCGACAATCGCGTTGAACCAGTCAGCGAAGCGCAACTGGAAATTGTCCGGCATGCTTCCTTGAATGCCCTCAAGGAACCGCCGGCGCATAGCGTCATCGTCAACCTGGAAAACCGTGTGCTGATTTCCGGCGGTATCGGCACCGCAGGTGCGATTACCGGCGCGATCGCCGGGAAGATTACCGCCAAAGTGGCTGGCAAAGGCATCATCAAACTCGGCGCGCAAGCATTGATCAAAGTAACCGCCGGCAAAGCGGTCAGCGCCTTGGGCGGTGCCGCCGCCGGCGCCGCAACGGGAGCCGCATTGGGTTCGTTCATTCCCGGTATCGGTACGGCAATCGGCGCGATGATCGGTGGTATCATTGGCGGCATCACCATCGGTTTGACTGTGGAAAAGCTCTTGCTGATGCTGGAAGAAGCATTTTCCCGCGACGAGTTCAAGCGCCAGATTCTGGAAGCCATCGAAGAAGAGCGTCTCGAATTTGAAAGATTCTTAACGACGCCCGTGTTAGCGGACAACCATCCGGCTGAAGTACCCTGAAGTACAAATCAACCATTTATAATCCTGGAATCTTATGGACCATAACATTACATTGATCACGACAATTGCAGCCGGTTTTGGCCTGGCTCTGATTTTCGGTTTTATCGCGGAGCGGCTGAAAACGCCGGCACTGGTCGGGTACCTGCTGGCCGGCATTGCGATCAGCCCGTCCACGCCAGGATTTGTCGCGGATATCGGCATTGCGTCGCAATTGTCGGAAATCGGCGTCATGCTGCTGATGTTCGGCGTCGGCTTGCATTTTTCTCTGGATGATCTGCTGTCGGTCAAGCGCGTTGCAGTACCCGGCGCAATTGTGCAAATGGCGGTTGCCACCGTTTTAGGCATGGCTTTGGCATCTTCTTGGGAATGGAGCACCGGCGCCGGATTGGTACTGGGTTTGTCATTATCGTGCGCCAGTACCGTGGTACTGCTGAAAGCGCTCGAATCGCGCGGCGTGCTGGAATCCATGAACGGCCGCATCGCGGTTGGCTGGCTGATCGTCGAGGATTTAGTGACAGTTCTGATTCTGGTGTTGTTGCCATCGTTCGCAACCATGCTGGGAGGCGCCAATGAAAACGGCAATCCGACCGATCCGCTATGGTATACCATCGGCATTACATTATTGCTGGTTTCAGCGTTCATCGCACTGATGCTGATCGTCGGCCGCCGGGTGCTGCCGTGGCTGCTGTGGCAAGTTGCCCGCACCGGTTCGCGTGAAATGTTCACATTGGCAGTCGTCGCTGTCGCCATTTGCATCGCCTACGGTGCAGCCGCATTGTTTAATGTTTCGTTTGCACTGGGCGCTTTCTTTGCCGGCATGGTGATGCGCGAATCCAAATTCAGTCACCGCGCCGCCGAGGAATCACTGCCATTGCGCGATGCGTTCGCCGTGTTGTTTTTTGTTTCCGTCGGCATGCTATTCGATCCAACGGTATTGATCGAAGAACCGATGCGGGTTTTAGCGGTGGCGGCGATTATCATCGTCGGCAAATCCATGGCCGCCATGTTACTGGTGTTGATCATGCGTTACCCGCTCAATACTTCGCTAACGGTCGCCGCCAGTCTCGGGCAGATTGGAGAATTCTCCTTTATCTTGGCGGGATTAGGGTTGTCTCTTGGCCTGATGCCCGCCGAAGGCATGAGTCTGGTGCTCGCCGGAGCGCTGATTTCCATCGCTTTCAATCCAATCGCATTTGCCGCGGTTACGCCGTTCAGAAATCTCATTCTGAAACATTCCGCGTTGGCGCGGAAATACGAGAACCGCGACGATCCCTACGCGGAATTGCCGATGAGCACCGAGCGGAAATTTCTCGAAGGGCAAGTGGTGCTGGTGGGTTACGGTCACGTCGGAGAACGTATCGCGCATGCGCTGGGTGAAAAAAACATTCCGTATATCGTGGCGGAACAGAATCGTGAATTAGTGCAAGACTTGCGCAAACAAGGCGCAAACGCGGTATCCGGAGACGCCACCGAACCCTCGGTGCTGATTCAGGCGCACATTACCGATGCCGCGATGCTGGTGATCGCTACAGCGGATCCACTGAATGTGCGGCACATGATCGATACCGCGCGCACCTTAAACCCCGGCATCGAAATCGTATTGCGCACCCGCAGCGAAGACGAAACAAAATTATTGCGTAACGACAATCTGGGAACAGTATTCTTTGGTGAAGAAGAACTGGCTAAAAGCATGACGCATCATATTTTGGACCGGTTCGATGCTAAAACGGAATCCCGGCAAAAGAACGCTTAATCTTTAGAAAACTATCAAGAGAAATCATCCATGACAGAACAAAATTATGCCGGCATTCATGACGATATTAACGGCGGACTCACGCACCTCGGGCGGATCGTGCGGGATGCCTGGGTATTCGGGATTCTGCCTGAAACGGAAACCTGCGCGGGCTGGAGCACCTCGCAAATGCAGACTTTATATGAAAAGGTTCATGAAGCTTGGGAGCCTTATGCGCATCTGCCAAGCCGGTTACCGGACGAGCTCCGCGAACGGCATACCGCGATTTACGAAGAAGCGATCAAATACGCAAAAAGCAACGGCTGGAGCGCCGAATTGGGCGATGATGATTAATGCCGGTCAAGCTTTCACGGGGAAGTGAATGATCCGCGCAGGTCCGTCCAGTTTCGACTTGCTTTCCAGAAGCTGCAGCGCCAGCGGAAATTCGCGCTGTAACCGCAACATGATTTCCGGCATATGATCACGATAATAAATGGCTTCATAGGCAACCGGCTCATCCAGCGTATTGCGATCATGGCGTTTAAAATTGCACCAGGCAATGTCGATCCAGCATTTGCGCTCGCCATCGATAAACACAAACTCATCATGATCGATGATCGCCATGTATTGCATGCTGCGAATCGGCACAAACAAATGGCGGGTTACGCATTTTGACAGCAAAGTAATCGCGAGATTATATGATTTCGCCGGTAAATAGCGCGTTTCCCTGCCAATTTCGGGATCACGGTAACAGGTAATTTCCATTTCCAACCTCCGCGAAGCGTCGTGATAATGACATATGATGAATCGTATTTAATCTTCAATCAAGCCGTATTGCAGCGGAGGAAAAATTGTTGCTGGCTATCTTACCGGTGAGCTTGGCTGAGTTCCAAAGTAAAATTTCACTACCGACTGACTAAAAAAAGCACAAGAGATCCATGACATTGATTAATCATTTTCTTTCACGCCTCGGACCAGGCTTATTGTATGCGGGCGCGGCTGTCGGCGTTTCCCATTTGGTGCAATCAACGCAAGCCGGCGGTATGTTCGGTTTTGAATTGATTATCGCCATCATCATTATTCATGCCATCAAATATCCTTTTTTTGAATTCGGTCCACGCTATACCGCAGCAACCGGACAGCACATTCTGCATGGTTATCTGAAACTCGGTAAATGGGCAGTATGGCTTTATCTGCTGATGGCAATCGCCACCATGTTCATCGTGCAAGCGGCCATTACGGTTGTGACCGCCGGTCTGATTACCAATATATTCGGGCTCGACGGACTGGGCGGACACGATCCGCAAACAGTTGCATTCATCATCGGCAGCCTGTTGTTGCTGATCTCGTTCACACTGTTAGTCAGCGGTCATTACATGCTGCTCGATAAGTTGATGAAAATCATCATCTTGATACTGACGGTTACGTCGATCGCCGCCGTCATCATGCTGTTGTTCGACAATCCGGGGCATCATAAGACCGCCACTGTTTTTTTCACCTTCACGGATACCGCGCATTTGATCTTTCTGGCGACATTTCTGGGCTGGATGCCGGCCCCGCTGGATCTATCCATATGGCACTCGATTTGGGCAAAAAGTAAAAACGACAGCGACGGCAAAATCGCATCGCTGCGGGAAACCTTGTTTGATTTCCGTGTGGGCTTTATCGGAACGGCGTTTCTGGCCATTTGTTTTTTATTGCTCGGCGCGTTGGTAATGTATGGCAGCGGCATTCCTTTTGCCGCCGGGGGCGCGGCATTCGCCGGGCAATTGCTCGATATGTACCAGCAAGCCCTGGGTGACTGGGCGTATCCGATCGTCGCCATTGCGGCTATTGCCACGATGTTCAGCACGACATTGACCGTGTTGGATGCATTCCCGCGTTCGATCAGCGCTTCGCTGGAATTGTTATTCCCCGGCCGGATTCGGCAACGAAATCCTCACTTCACGTATATGATCAGCCTGGCAATTTTAATAGCGGGTACTTTGTTTATCCTGTTCTTTTACATGACCTCCATGCGCGAAATGGTCAAAATCGCCACCGTCATTTCATTCGTGGCTGCGCCCATCATTGCGATATTAAACATGCAAGCGGTTTTCAGCCGTCACATGCCCGATCAATACCGTCCCGGTAAACTCATGTGGATCTGGTGCTGGTTCGGCGTCGCTGCGCTATCCGCTTGTTCGATTTTTTATCTGCTGTTATAGGAACATTCAAGAAAACCTGTGATGCGTCCCACTCGTCTGGAAAAACCGGCGGCCACGCGTAATAACCTGAAAACAATCGCGTCGCTGCTGCCCTATTTATGGGAATTCAAAGTCAGGGTCATTTTGGCGCTCGCACTTTTGGTATTGGCAAAGCTCGCGAATGTCTCGGTGCCGCTGGTATTAAAAGAAATCGTCGACGCTTTGGATCAGCCGCGCGCGGAACTGGTACTGCCCGCATTTTTGTTGATTGGCTACGGTGTGCTGCGATTATGCAGCACTTTGTTCGGTGAGCTGCGCGACGCCATTTTCGCCAAAGTCACGCAGCGCGCAATCCGGCGGGTTGCAATCAAGGTTTTCATGCATCTGCATTCGTTGTCCTTGCGCTTTCATTTGGAGCGCCAAACCGGCGGGGTTTCGCGGGACATCGAGCGCGGCACGCGAGGTATTTCCTTCTTGCTGAATTTCATGCTGTTCAATATCCTGCCGACCTTGCTCGAAATCGGCCTGGTATTGGCCATTTTGACCGGAAAATACGATATCCGGTTTGCCGTCATTATTGCCGCCACTTTACTGGCGTACATCGCGCTCACGTTGATTGTGACCGAGTGGCGCATGATTTTCCGCCGCACTATGAACAACATGGACTCAAAAGCCAATACCCAAGCGATCGACAGTTTGCTGAATTATGAAACCGTCAAATATTTCGCTAATGAAAATTGGGAAGCACGGCGCTACGACGAGCATTTGCAAGCCTGGGAAAAAGCCGCGGTGCGCAACCAAACATCGCTTGCCACCCTGAATGCCGGTCAAAGCGCCATCATCGCCGTCGGTGTTACGCTGCTGATGTTTCTCGCGGCCGATCATGTGATCTCCGGCAGCATGACACTGGGCGACCTGGTGTTGATCAACGCATTCATGCTGCAGCTGTACATGCCGCTCCATTTCCTGGGTTTCGTTTACCGGGAGATCAAACACTCACTGGCGGATATGGAACGGATGTTTACCCTGCTCGACGAAAACCGGGAAATAAAGGATAAGCCGGATGCGCATGTGCTTAATACGAGTCATGCAACGATCCGTTTTCACGATGTCCATTTTTATTATGAACCGGATCGCCAAATCTTGTTCGATGTCACCTTTGACATTCCCGCCGGACAGAATATTGCGGTGGTGGGTCACAGCGGTTCGGGCAAGTCGACGCTGGCACGTTTGTTGTTCCGTTTCTATGATGTGCAATCGGGCTGTATCCTGATCAACGATCAGGATATCCGCGACATCACCCAGCAAAGTTTGCGCGCAGCCATCGGCATCGTGCCGCAAGATACTGTGTTATTCAATGATAGTATTTACTACAACATTGCGTACGGACGCCCGGACGCAACGGAAGATGAAGTTTTCGCGGCAGCGCGTGCCGCTCATATTCATGATTTCATTGAAAGATTACCGATGAAATATGAAACGGTGGTCGGTGAACGCGGTTTGAAATTATCCGGCGGTGAAAAGCAGCGGGTAGCGATTGCACGCACGATTCTGAAAAACCCGGCAATCCTGATTTTCGACGAAGCCACATCGGCGCTGGATTCGGAATCAGAGAAACGCATTCAGGCCGAATTAAAGCGCATCGCGGTCAATCGCACCACGCTAACGATCGCGCACCGGCTATCGACGATCGCCGATGCCGATCAGATCCTGGTGATGGAACAGGGCCGTATCATAGAACGCGGCACGCATCAGCAATTGCTTGCGGCCAATGGCACTTATGCCCGTATGTGGGAATTACAACAACAAGAAGAAACTACGCAAGCAAAGCAAACAACCGCTACTGTCAGTTAACCGTTTACAGCAAAGCTTCGCCATACTGCCCGGTTACTCGTTGTCCATTACACCGTAGCAAAGCTTCTTCTTCCGCGAAAATAAAAAACCGGAAAATACCGGGAAAAAACCAACCTTATCCCTGCGAATGAATGTTAGGCGGATGTGATAACTTCACACTCCAGAATTTGCCATCAACAATTGCGTAATTACATTCTAGGGAGTCATCGCAATGCTCGTATCTGTTGGTTATCTCATTATTATTGTTTCTGTTTTCGGCGGATTTGCTTTGGCCGGGGGCCACCTGGCTTCGCTGTGGCAGCCTGTGGAGCTTCTTATGATTGGTGGAGGCGCTGTTGGGGCATTCGTCGTCGGCAATTCGAATAAAGCAATTAAAGCCACCATGAAAGCACTACCGACCGTTTTCAAAGGCTCGAAGTTTACCAAAGCGTTGTATATGGACCTGATGACGCTACTGTACGAAATTCTCAGCAAGGTACGTAAAGAAGGCTTGATGTCGATCGAAGGCGATGTCGATGATCCCTCCAATAGCCCGATTTTCACGAAATATCCGGATATCCTGGCGGATCATCATATCACCGAGTTTATTACAGATTATCTGCGCCTGATGGTGGGCGGCAATTTGAATTCTCTGGAGATCGAGAGTTTGATGGACAGCGAACTGGAAACGCACCATCAAGAAGGTGAAGTGCCGATTCATGTGGTATCGAAACTCGGCGACGGATTGCCCGCATTCGGGATTGTGGCTGCGGTAATGGGCGTGGTGCATACCATGGAGTCGGTGCATTTGCCGCCCAGCGAATTGGGAATTTTGATTGCTGCGGCGCTGGTCGGTACTTTCCTCGGAATCTTGCTGGCTTACGGCTTTGTCAGCCCATTGGCGGGAAAGCTTGAACATAATCTCCATGAATCCAGCAAGATGTTCGAATGTATCAAAATTACCCTGCTTGCCAATCTGAACGGCTACTCGCCGGTTTTGGCAGTGGAATTCGGCAGAAAAGTCCTGTTCACGACCGAAAGACCGTCTTTCTTGGAGTTGGAAGAGCATGTCAAACAAAGCAAGTCCAAGTAATTATTGAATATTTATTCCATCTGAATTACAGGAACAATTATGGCTGACGATCTTGCACAGCGACCGATAGTTATCAAAAGAATCAAGAAAGTTGCGGGCGGCCATCATGGCGGCGCCTGGAAAATTGCGTATGCCGACTTCGTAACCGCAATGATGGCGTTTTTTTTGTTGATGTGGTTACTGGGATCGTCGACCAAAAGTCAATTGGAAGGCATCTCGGAATATTTCAAAACGCCGCTGAAGGTCGCTTTGATGGGCGGATCGTCGATTGGTGAAAGCAATAGCGTACTCAAAGGCGGCGGTACCGATTTGACACGCCAGCATGGCGAAGTCAAGAAAGGCGCGATCAAGGATGACGATGCCCAAACCAAGAAAATCATCCGGGAACGGGCGGAGCGCGTCAAATTGGAAGGATTAAAGCAAAAAATCGAAGAAGCGATTGAAAACAATCCGTCGCTCAAAAAATTCGCTAATCAATTGCTATTGGATATCACTTCGGACGGCTTAAGAATTCAAATCGTCGATGAACAAAATCGCCCGATGTTTGCGTTGGGACGAGCGGAATTACAACCCTATACCAAAACCATATTGCGCGAAATCGGCAAAATGCTGAACGACGTCGACAATAAAATCAGTCTTTCCGGACATACGGATGCCAAGCCGTTCCCCTCAGGCGACAAAGGTTACAGCAACTGGGAGCTATCGGCGGATCGCGCTAATGCCTCAAGGCGCGAATTGGTTGTCGGCGGCATGGATACCAATAAAATCCTGCAAGTCATCGGATTGTCTTCGGCGGTGCTTTTTGACAAGGACGATCCGCTCAATCCGATCAACCGCCGCATCAGTATCGTGGTAATGAACGAGCGGGCTGAAAAAGCGGTGACGATGGACAACCCGACCATCGATATCGATATGCAGGATCAACCGAGCACCGAATTGCTGGAAAATCCCTAAAAACTCTCGCGGACTGCTATCACATGCTAAAACGTTTTCATCCAAGCATCGCTGCATTGTTGATCCAAATTACAGCGACTATTACCTCCGGGGTCTTAATAGCGTTATTCTCCGCCAATGCCGGCTTATTGGAGTGGGTGATTTTACAAGCATTGCTAGCCGGCTTATTGAGTTTTGTTGCGAGATTACCGGTATGGTGGATGCCCATGCATCTTCTGTTCATGCCGCTGGTCATCGCCGCTTTGACATTAAATATTTCATCAACTTGGTATTTATTGCTGTTCCTGGGTTTATTGTTAATCTATGGCAAATCGTTCGTGACCCAAGTGCCTTTGTACCTTTCCAGCGAGAGTGTCAATCAGGCGCTTGAGACTTTATTACCTCAACAGCAACAATTTTCGTTTATTGATCTGGGCAGCGGCTGCGGCGGATTATTAAAAAATCTTGCCAATGCTCATGATAACGGCTCTTTTCATGGCATCGAATCCGCGCCGGTGCCTTATGTCATCAGCAAATTACGCAGCTTGTTGGGTTCGGGATATGATGTGCGCTGGGGAGATTTCTGGAAACACGATTTCTCACGTTATGACGTGGTTTATGCCTATTTATCGCCAGTGCCGATGAATTCGCTGTGGCAAAAGGCAAAAAAAGAAATGCGTCCCGGCAGTCTGTTAATCAGCAATACTTTCGTTATTCCTGGTGTTGCGCCGGATCAAAGCATTCGCTTGAACGATTTTTCCAATTCCACGCTTTATCTTTGGCGGTTATGACAATCACCTAAAGCCTGCTAAACACGCCGCCAGGTAGTGCCCTGAGGACCGTCTTCCAAAATAACACCCTGTTGTTGCAGATTTTTCCGGATTTCATCCGCTTCCGCATAACGCCCCGCTTTACGGGCTTCGATACGCTGTTGAATCAAGGATTCGATCTGCTCATGGGGCAGTGAAGCAGCGCCAACGACGGCAGAAGTGCTTTGCAAGTAATCAACCGGATTTTGTTGCAGTAAGCCTAACAATCCACCCAGCGCTTTTAATAACGCAGCGCCGTCCTTTGCACCGGTTTTATTGAGCTCGTTCGCCAGCTCAAACAAGACGGCGATGGCATCCGGTGTATTGAAGTCATCTTCCATGGCCGCTTTGAATTTTTGCGCATGTTGATTATTCCAATCAATGGCTGGCATATCGAACGAGCCGGCATCCTTTAATGCGATATACAACCGGTCGAGCGCCAGTTTGGTATCCTTCAGGTGTTGATCGGAATAATTAAGCGGACTGCGGTAATGCGCCCGCAAAATAAAAAACCGCACGACTTCCGGCTGATATAACTTGAGAATTTCCCGTACGGTAAAGAAATTCCCAAGCGATTTCGACATCTTTTCATTGTCGACGCGCACAAAACCATTGTGCATCCAGTAATTCACGAACACATGATCATGCGCGCCTTCACTTTGGGCGATTTCGTTTTCATGATGCGGAAATTGCAAATCCTGACCGCCGCCATGGATATCAAAATGAATGCCCAGCAACTGCTCGCTCATCGCCGAACATTCGATATGCCACCCCGGGCGTCCGTTGCCCCACGGAGACTCCCAAAACGGCTCACCGGCCTTTGCGGATTTCCACAACACAAAATCCAGCGGATCCTTTTTACTGGAATCAATTTCAACCCGCTCACCGGCACGCAAGTCATTCAAAGATTTACCTGACAGCTTTCCGTAACCCGGAAAATTATGAACTGCGTAATAAACATCGCCATTACCCGCTTGATACGCCAGATTCTTTTTTATCAATGCATCGATCATGTTGATCATGTGATCAACGAAGTTTGTGGCACGCGGTTCATGGCTGGGCGGCAATACTCCCAGCGCCGCGGCGTCTTCATCCATTGCTTGAATAAAACGTGCGGTTAATGCCCCGATCGGTTCATTGTTTTGTTGCGCGCGATTAATGATCTTATCGTCGATATCCGTAATGTTGCGTACATAAACAACTTCAAAACCGTTCTCCCTGAACCACCGCACAACCATATCAAAAACCACCAGAACCCGTGCATGCCCCAAATGGCAATAATCATAAACCGTCATGCCGCAAACATAGATCTTGATCTTTCCGGGTAAGATAGGCACGAACTGTTGTTTTTCGCGAGCGATTGAGTTATAAATTTTTAGCATAGGATCAACGATTCAAATTGTAATTCTGTCTATCTTATTGATAGAATCTCGGAAACTGTTATTATCTGCACCCAAAATAAATAGCCGCAGAGTATAACATAGTGTTTATATGAAACTCTTACCATCCATTACCACAGGCTGATTATCGATGCGACGCTGCCAAATTCTTCTGCTCATTATTTTATTTTCAATTCATTTGAACGTTTTTGCAGCATCTATCACGGTCGAAATGAGAACGAATGTTGGCAACATCGTTCTGGAGCTTTATCCTGATAAAGCCCCCAAAACCGTAGAAAACTTCCTGGAATATATTGAGAACGGTTTCTACAAAAATACGATATTCCATCGCGTCATTGCCGGGTTTATGATTCAGGGCGGCGGTTTCGACCAAGCGCTCAATCAAAAACCGACCCGTCCGCCGATTCGCAATGAAGCCGCGAATGATCTCAAAAATGAAATTGGAACCATTGCCATGGCGCGTACATCGGATCCGCATTCGGCATCGGCGCAATTTTTTATTAATGTCGCCAATAATCGATTTCTTGATTTTAAAGCACCCAGTCAAAGCGGCTATGGTTATGCGGTATTTGGAAAAGTCGTAAGTGGAATGGAAGTCGTTAACAAAATTGCTGCAACGCCTACCGGCCCGGCCGGTCCGTTTCCCAGCGACGTACCGAAAAATAAAGTGATTATTGAGGATATTGTCAAATTGCCTTCGTCAAAAAACGGCAATACTCAATAGCACATTCATCAATCAATTTAGGACTGATATGGTTAAACTGCAAACTAATTTTGGCGCGATAATTCTCGAACTCGACAGTGAAAAAGCGCCGGAAACCGTACAAAATTTCCTCAATTATGTCTCCAGCGGATTTTACGACAATACATTGTTCCATCGTGTCATTGACGATTTCATGATTCAGGGTGGCGGTTTTGCGCCCGGAATGAAACAAAAACCGACCCAGCCGCCCATCCACAATGAAGCTGCCAATGGTTTACGCAACGACGCCTATACGATTGCCATGGCAAGAACGGCCGATGTTCATTCTGCAACCGCGCAGTTTTTTATCAATGTAACCAGCAACGGTTTCCTCAACTATAAATCGCCATCACCGCAAGGGTATGGTTATTGCGTTTTCGGCAAAGTCGTCGAGGGTCAAGATGTCGTGGATAAAATTAAAAAAGTCAAAACTGGTGATTATGCCGGGCATCAGAATGTCCCGTTGGAAGATGTCATTATTGAGAAAGCCGAAGTGATTTAATCACGGGAAAAGCAAAGCAAGCTTTCTCAAACCCCGGATAGTTAATGGCGTCAGTCGCTGACGACTTGAGATTCAGCCCAATCCCCGCGCCAAATCGGTTTGCAAATCCTGAACGGACTCTAATCCGACCGCAATGCGCAGCAGCCCGTCGGTTATCCCGGCGGCGTCCCGGGCTTCCTGGCTAATCCGTGCATGCGTCGTGGTTGCTGGATGCGTCAACGTACTTTTTGCATCCCCCAAGTTTGCGGTGATAGAAATCAATTGGGTTGAATCAATGACACGCCACGCGGCCTCCCGCCCTCCTTTAACTTCGAACGAAACAATCCCGCCTCCCGATTTTTGTTGGCGTTTTGCCAAATCGTGCTGCGGATGCGATTCCAAGCCGGGATAAAATATGCGTGTCACATTCGAGTGCTTCTCGAGCCATTGCGCCATTTTCAAGGCATTTTCGGAATGTGCCTCTACACGGATTTTAAGTGTCTCCAATCCTTTCAGAATGACCCAAGCATTGAAGGCGCTCAATGTCGGACCGGCAGTTCGCAAGAAACCGAACACACCACCATCCATCAATAACTCCCGTTTTCCGAGTACCGCACCACCCAAAACTCTCCCTTGCCCATCGAGATATTTGGTGGCGGAATGAATAACAATATCCGCTCCCAATTCAAGCGGTTTTTGTAAGATCGGCGTACAGAAGCAGTTATCCACAACCAGCCAGGCACCAGCCATTCTCGCGATACGGGCCAATTCCGCGATATCTGAAATTTCCGTTAATGGATTGGAGGGCGTTTCCATGAAAAAAAGCTTGGTATTCGGCCGTATCGCGCTTCGCCAGGCATCAACATCCGTCGCGGACACAAAAGTCGTATCAATATTAAACTTCTTCAGAATGTTGTTAAATAAATTGACGGTTGCGCCAAATAAGCTTTGCGAAGCGACGATATGATCTCCGGCGGATAGTAATCCCATGGTGCAGGCTAAAATCGCCGACATGCCCGATGATGTTGCAATGCAGGTTTCCGCTCCCTCCAACACTGCCAGGCGTTCTTCAAATGCGGTTACGGTTGGATTGGTAAATCGTGAGTAAATATTGCCTGGCTCGCTGCCGGAAAAACGGGCGGCCGCTTGAGCTGCACTATCAAACACAAAACTGGAAGTCAAATACATTGCTTCAGAATGCTCATGGAATTGACTGCGATGAATGCCGGTATGTAATGCGAGCGTTTCTGGTTGCAAATTATCTGACATATATATTTGAGGCTTTGAAAATTAAATGGAAATTACACTAGATTGTTACATGTTTGGGAAAACACATTTCTTAGATAGTTACTGCATTGATTCTAATCGGAAAAAACCAAACTCAAATCCAATTGCGTTTTCGACTGCGCGAGCGATAGCGGTTGATTGGAATTTCTTTGCAATTCCAAAGTTTTGAGATATTCATGCGTCACATCGCCGGTAATATAAACACCATTGAAACATGATGTTTCAAAGTTCTGCACCACAGGCGACACCTTGGATACCGCATGCGTCAGAGCCTCCAAATCCTGGAATATCAGGTAATCCGCACCAATCTCTTCGCATATTTCTTCCGCTGTCCGGTCTGTAGCGATCAATTCTTGCCGGGTCGGCATGTCGATACCGTACACATTGGGATATCGCACCGGCGGAGCGGCGGAAGCAAAAAAGATCTTGTTGGCACCCGCATCCCGCGCCATTTGAACGATTTCCCGGCTGGTAGTGCCCCGCACAATCGAATCGTCGATCAGTAAAACATTCTTGCCGCGAAATTCAATATTCATGGCGTTCAATTTCTGTCGCACCGATTTACGCCTTTGTTGCTGCCCTGGCATGATGAAAGTACGTCCGACATATCGATTCTTGATAAAACCTTCCCGGAATTCGATGCCTAAGTGATTGGCAAGCTGCAGCGCACTGGGGCGGCTGGAGTCCGGAATTGGAATAACAACGTCAATGTCCAGATGATGCATGGTTTTCTTAATTTTTTCCGCGAGCTGTTCGCCCATATTCAAGCGGGTTTCGTAGACGGAAATCCCATCCATGACAGAATCGGGGCGCGCTAAATAAACGTATTCGAATATGCACGGATTCAGAGAAAACTGGGTTGCGCATTGCTTATTATAAAAATTACCGTCTTCATCGATAAAAATCGCTTCACCCGGCGCAACATCCCGAATCAATTTAAAACCCAAGGTATCCAGTGCAACACTCTCCGATGCGATCAGATATTCATCACCCAGCTCATTTTCCGCAGTGCCGAAGACCAGCGGCCGGATGCCATAAGGATCGCGAAAAGCTAATAACCCATAGCCGGCGATCATGGCTATGACCGCATAGGCGCCTCTGCATCGTTTATGCACGCCGGCAACCGCTGCAAAAATTGCCGCCGGATCAAGCTGGCAATTTTTGGTGCTCTCCTGCAGTTCGTGCGCCAGAACATTCAGCAAAACCTCCGAATCCGAGTTCGTATTGACATGCCGCAGATCCGTTTTAAAAAGCTCCTGATTGAGCTGCTCAGCATTGGTTAGATTGCCATTGTGGCTCAATACGATTCCAAAGGGAGAATTGACATAAAACGGCTGTGCTTCGGCGGGCGAATTAGCAGACCCTGCGGTCGGATAACGCACATGACCGATACCGATATTCCCCGATAAGGCGCGCATATTTCTGGTACGAAACACGTCACGGACTAAGCCCAGCCCTTTGTGCATATGAAATGTATTACCTTGCGCAGTCACAATGCCGCTTGCATCTTGCCCGCGATGCTGCAGCATTAACAGTCCATCATACAGAAGTTGATTTGCCGGAGATTTTGCAACAATACCGAGAATTCCGCACATAGAGATGCTCCGTTGGTTTTGCTTAAATCAGAATTAAATTTGGAATTAATAAACTTAATTGCCGCGCTACTGTTGCTTTTTTAAAAAACAAAATGAAATCCGGCCATCACGCACACAAGCGCCTAAAAATTTTCTTTTCTTTCAAAACTAATACGTTTTGATAAATCATCGGGCAGCCATGGCAGCACTTGGGTCGCGATCGATTCCAAAGGACCGCTTAATAAGGCTTGATGCCAGAAAACCTGGTTTGGAATTGTCGTCAGACCTGCCATCAAAACCAGTAAAATTACTATCGCCAACGCCCGGATAAACCCGAAAACCGAACCAAGCAACCGATCAATAAACCCCAATCCGATGCCCTTAATCAAGGCGGACAGCAACATCGTCGCGAGCGCCGTGATCAACAAGACTGCAAGAAACGTTACAACAAAAGCAATGGCATAACGCAAGGTTTCACCGACAATCTCGCCGGGTAAAAACTGCTCCGTTAACGAAGAGTAGGAGCTAGCCGCAATAAAAGCAACAATCCAACCGGCAATGGACAATCCTTCACGGACAAATCCACGCAGAATACTCAATACAATCGATACTAAAAAAATAGCGGAAACAACATAATCAAAAACAGTCATCAGTCGTGATAAATACTATCTTGTTAATTGATTAGCATAAATAATTGCGATACCGGCTCATCTTGGCACCACGACGCCATCCAGACCAAGTGCTTTCAATTTTTTTATTTCCCCATCCGCAGCGCTTCGAGTGGGAAACGGGCCTGTTCGCACACGCGTCACTTGATTGCCATTGATAACCAATGATTCGGTATATGCCTTGAAACCGTTCGCCAACAGCAGCGCTTGCTGCAATTTGGCTTTTTCCGGATCCGAAAATGCGCCTAGCTGAACCACAAATCCTTTGGCCGCATCAGGAGCTTGAATCGGCGCAATAGTGGTTGCCGACACACTTGGTGCGCTTGGCGGCGGCGCACTCGGTGTCACTATACTAACATTTGTAGTCGTTGCCGCCGCAGGAGGGGGTGATGTAATTCTGACCGGAACTGCTTGCCGTTCGAATTTTGGTTTGATTCCGGGAATCGGGATACGTTTTTGCAGATTCGCTGATTCAACCTGTTCATTCCTGCCCGGCAATGTAATCGTGGATTTTTCTTGCAGTTCCGCTGGATCCACCGCATTCAACGATTCAATGTTGACTGAAGAATCTTCTTTTGGTAACGATACAGCTTTGCTTGCATTTCTGTTCGCTTCCGGCAAATTAATTGCGATCTCGTGCTTTTCCGTTTCCGGCTTGGGTTCGTCGAAGATTGCAGGCAACACGATAATAGAAATCAGAACCAGAACGATAGCGCCGACTAACCGCCTTCTCGCGCGTTTTCGCAGTAATAATTCTTCTTCGCTGATATTTTTGTTCATTTGAAATATCCGGTTACTACGCTCGGGATGGCATATGCAGATGATTCAGCACATCGCCAACCGTGTAGAAAGATCCAAATATGCAAATTCTATCATTTTTGGACGCTTGTTCACAGGCAAAAGCATAAGCTTCAACGCCATCAGAAAAGCGGTATATTGGCAGGTCCCCGCCTGGAAAACCGGCATTGCGGATCTCTTTTTCGATATATTCGACGGTCGCAGCGCGCAGCGATTGAATGGGAAAGAGCAACCAGACATCGATTTCGTCTTTCAGCTTTTGTACGACACCCTGAATATCTTTATCCTGCAGCATCGAAAACACTGCGTAAGTCCGCCCGGCACACGAGGTCGCAGCCAAATTTTGCGCCAGGACTGCAGCAGCGGCAGGATTATGCGCAACATCCAGGATGATCATCGGTTGGGTTGAAACAACTTGAAATCTACCCGGCACAGTCGCTTTGATCAATCCTTGGCGGATAGCATTCATATTAACCGGCAACAACTCATGAATCGCATCCAGAGCCGCTAGGCACGCGCTTGCGTTTTGGAGCTGCTTACTACCCCGCAAAGCGGGAACGGGTAATGAATAACGCCATCCCTTGGGTCCCCAAAAATCCCATTGCTTATCCTTGGATTGAAAGCCGAATTCTTTTGAAAATCTGCTCAATTGCGCGCCAATTCTTGTGGCATGCTGATGCACAGAGTCCGGCACATCGGTATCCGCACAAATGGCCGGCTTGCCATGCCGGAAAATCGCAGCTTTCTCGAATCCGATTTTTTCCCGCGTGTCACCCAGATACTCGATGTGATCCAGATCGATACTGGTTAGAATGGCGCAATCCGGATCAAAAATGTTAACCGCATCGAGACGTCCGCCTAAGCCAATCTCAAGAACCGCCACATCGACGCGCGCTTGAACAAACAAATACATCGCAGCGAGGGTACCGAACTCAAAGAAAGTTAACGATGTGTGGCAGTTCCGCCGCGCGGCTTCCACTTGCGCAAAAGCCTGACAAAGACTCGCGTTTTCGATATCTTGCCCATCGATTCGAATCCGTTCGTTGAATCGAATCAAATGGGGAGAAGTATAACATCCGGTTTTATAACCCGCGCTCTGGAGAATCGCTTCAAGCATCGCGCAAACGGAGCCTTTGCCATTGGTGCCACCGACTGTAATGACCGGAAATTGAGGAATTAACCCCAGCTCGGACCGGACATTGGCTACCCGTTCCAGCCCCATTTCGATGACGCTCGGATGCAGCGATTCGAGGTAACGCAACCAATCCTCGAGTGATTCCGCCGTTACACCCGGAACATCCATATGCATGAATCTATAAGAAAAGTTATCTTAACGGAACGGGAATACGCATCAGTTGCGTACAGAGATTGACGAGCTTGTCGCCCATTTGGCGGCGATCGACAATCATGTCGACCGCTCCGTGTTGCAGCAGAAATTCCGCACGTTGAAAACCATCAGGCAGCGTTTGCCGGACAGTCTGCTCAATGACGCGCGGCCCGGCGAATCCGATCAGTGCGCCCGGTTCGGCGATTACGACATCCCCGATAAAGGCAAAACTGGCAGACACGCCGCCCATCGTCGGATCCGTCAATACCGAAATAAAAGGTAATTTGTTGTGGCTCAGACGTGTCAAAGCCGCCGTTGTTTTCGCCATTTGCATCAGGGAAAACAATCCTTCCTGCATCCGCGCACCGCCGCTGGCACTAAAGCAAATAAAAGGAAGATGGTGATCGATACAGGTTTTAACGCCACGCACAAACCGCTCCCCCACGACCGACCCCATGGAACCGCCCATAAAACCGAATTCGAATACCGCGACAACGACCGGCATGGTTTTGATAGCACCCTGCATGACCACTAAAGAATCATTTTCATCGGTACTTTCCTGGGCTTGTGTCAGCCGATCGACATAGCGCTTACTGTCTTTAAACTTCAGAATATCCGTTGCAATCACTTCAGCACCGATTTCACGCCGGCCTTCCGGATCGAGCAAGAAATCCAGCCTGTCTCTGGCAGAAATACGATTATGGTAGTCACATTTTGGGCAAACATTCAGATTCTTGGCCAAATCGGTATAGTACAGGACCGCTTCACAATTGTTGCATTTACTCCATAATCCTTCGGGTACGATTTTCTTCTCACCGGCTTCTTTTCTTTTGATTTTTGGAGGAATGATATTCTGGAACCAGCTCATAACGAATGTATCCTAACGCGCGAGTGTTTGATTACTTCAATTCTCATCAATTGCTTTACGCAGTGTATTTAGCAGATGACCAACTTTATCCAATATTTCCGCTTCTGTTGACTTCTCAATTTCTTCGATAATCCGGCTACCGACCACGACAGCATCCGCCAACCCTGCAACTGCCTTTGCGGTTGCGCCATCGCGAATACCAAACCCTACCCCGATCGGTAGCGAAATATATTGCCGCAGCGTTGTCAGCATGTTGCTGACATCTTGCAAATCAAGATGCGATGCGCCGGTAACACCTTTAAGCGACACATAATAAACATAACCGCGAGCCATTTTTGCCACTTGTTCAATACGCTGTTGCGGTGTCGTGGGCGACAACAAAAAGATCGCGTCGATTCCTTGCTGGTCGAGACATTCCACCCATTTCTCCGATTCTTCCGGCGGATAATCCACGATCAGAATACCATCGACACCGCACTGTTTGGCTCTGGCGGCAAAGAATTCGTAACCCATCGCCTCCACAGGATTGGCATATCCCATCAGGACAACCGGCGTATCCGAATTCGTTTGTCTGAATTCACTGACCATGCTGAGTACGTCGTTTAAACTGACATGGTGTTTCAGCGCACGCTCTGACGATCTCTGAATAGTGGGTCCGTCGGCCATTGGATCCGAAAAAGGAATTCCCAATTCGATGATATCCGCACCCGAGTGAACTAATTGGTGCATGAGCGGCACCGTTACTTGCGGATTGGGATCGCCCGCCGTGACAAACGGGATCAGCGCCTTACGATTTTGCCTTTTTAAGGTATTGAATGTTTGCGCGATACGATTTGACTTCTCAGTATCGCTACTGCCATTGAAATAATTCAGCAAGCTGTTAATAAAACTCATTTAGTAATCCGATTGGAATTCTTTCCAGAAGATTAAAATTGAAAATACGAATGTCTTCATTAAAGCGTCAAACCTGACATTTGCGCAACTGTCGCCATGTCCTTATCGCCCCTTCCGGAGAGATTAACCAGCAATAGCTTGTCCTTGGATAATGTCGGCGCGTATTTGGCGGCATAGGCCAGCGCATGACTGGATTCCAGCGCCGGCATAATGCCTTCGTAGCGGCATAAGGTATGAAATGCTTCCAAAGCTTCATCATCGGTAATCGCGACATATTCGGCGCGGCCACAATCCTTGAGCCAAGCATGTTCGGGACCCACGCCCGGATAATCCAAACCGGCCGAGATTGAATGTGTTTCGATAATCTGACCGTTTTCATCTTGAATCAAGTAAGTGCGATTGCCATGCAATACACCAGGCTTCCCGGTCGATAACGTCGCTGCATGCAGGTTGGTTTCGATGCCTTTTCCGGCTGCCTCGACACCGATCAAGCGGACACTGGCATCGTTAATATACGGATAAAACAGACCGATCGCGTTGGAACCGCCGCCAACACAGGCTATCAACGCATCCGGCTGGCGTTGAAAATCTTCCTGCATTTGCACTTTAGCCTCTGTTCCAATCACAGCCTGGAAATCCCTGACCATCATCGGATAAGGATGAGGTCCGGCGACGGTACCGATAATATAAAAGGTATTTTCAACATTGGTGACCCAATCCCGCATCGCTTCATTCAGCGCATCTTTCAATGTCCGGGATCCCGATTCGACCGGCACCACGGTCGCACCCAGCAATTTCATGCGGTACACATTCGTCGCTTGCCGTTTGACATCTTCGGAACCCATGTAAACCACGCATTCCATACCATAACGTGCTGCTACAGTGGCGCTGGCGACGCCGTGCTGCCCCGCGCCGGTCTCAGCGATCACGCGTTTCTTGCCCATGCGCCGGGCTAATAGCGCCTGCCCGATGGTGTTGTTAATTTTATGCGCCCCGGTGTGATTCAAATCTTCGCGCTTTAACAGGATTTGCGCGCCGCCTAAATGTTCGGACCAGCGCTTGGCATGATAGATCGGACTGGGGCGGCCTACGTAATGCTTTAATTCATAAGCGAACTCTGCCTGAAAATCAGGGTCGTCACGGTAAAATTCGTACTGTTTCCGCAAATCTTCCAATGCTGAAATGAGCGTTTCAGCAACAAAGATGCCTCCATACGGACCAAAATGACCATCTCTACTAGGAAGATCATAAGCATTCACAGTTCTTTACTCCTTGCATGAAAGCAATAATTTTATTCTTGTCTTTGATACCTTTAGCTGCTTCAACGCCGCTTGAGACATCCACTGCCCAAGGTTTCGTTTGCTTAATCGCCATCGCAACATTATCTGGATTCAAACCACCGGACAGAATGAACGGAACGGACAGATTCTCTGGAATGAGGTGCCAATCAAACACGTGCCCGGTACCACCCGGCATGCCTTCGGTAAAAGTATCCAGCAATAAACCCTTTGCAGTACGGTAACGCTCTGCGTATTGTAGCAAATCTGTGTCTGATTTGACTCGAATTGCTTTGATATAGGGTTGAGAAAATTGATTGCAAAAATCCGGCGATTCGTTGCCATGAAATTGCAACAGATTGAGTTTAGCTGCCCGTGCAGTTTCTTTGACCCAAGCGGCATCGGGATCGACGTACACGCCGACGGTACATACAAAAGGTGGAATCAACGCACTAATCCGTCCGGCTGATTCAGGATCAATATTGCGCGCGCTCTTATGCCAAAAAACAAAGCCAATTGCATCCACCCCCGATTGAATTGCTGCCTCAGCATCTTCAATCCGGGTTATTCCACATACTTTTACACGCACTGACATGAGAATCGAAGGTCGTTTTTTAATTAATGCTACCGGAGTACGCCATTTGAAATAATTGGAAAGTCGGAAAATTCCGGAATCAACCAACTTGGGTCGTATCTTACACCGGCTAAATACAAACCAGCGGCGGAAAAAGTTGGCGCCGCAAACGTCCGGTTTTTGTGTTGAAGAAGTTCGTCGATCCAGTCGGCAGAATACTTTCCTTTTCCGATATAAACAAGGCAACCGATAATATTTCGTACCATATGATGAAGGAAAGAATTCGCCCGCAAATCAAAAACTACAAGATTTCCTTGGCGGACGATGTTCAAATGGGTAATGGTTCTTACCGGAGATTTCGCTTGGCACTCGGCGGCCCTGAAAGATGAAAAATCATGCTCCCCGACTAGAAGTTTCCCTGCCGCTTGCATTGTCTCCAATTCCAGCGGCACATGAAACCAGCCAACTTTATTGTGATGAACCCCAGGTCTGGCCGATTGGTTCAATAAAAAATACAGATATCGCCTTTCAACCGCACTATAGCGCGCATGAAAATCATCAGGAACTTCGCCGGCCCACAAGATCGAAATATCCTCGGGCAGGAAAGCATTAACACCCCGCACCCAGGCACTCAGGGGGCGGCTGGTCAATGTATCAAAATGCACGACTTGATAAAACGCATGAACACCGGCATCTGTCCTGCCTGCCGTAACAATCCGGATATCTTCCTTCGCTATTGCAGACAGTGCCTTTTCAACCGCATCTTGAATTGCGCAAGACTCTGATTGACTTTGCCAGCCACAATAGTTACTGCCGTCATATTCCAAGACTAATACGATACGCACAATTGAAAGATTATTTTTACCAATTGACCACGATCCGTGATCAGTCTTCTCGTTTATATCCCTACAAGCTCTTCAACATTTTTTTGGCAATTTTTATCTGTTTCGCATCGCCATCGCGAATGACTTCTTCCAGCATTTCCCGAGCGCCTTCTTTGTCATCCATTTCTTGGTAAGCTTTTGCCAGATCAAGTTTTGTTTCAACTTCCTGCCATTGCTCGCTATTGGTTTCCAAGTCTGCCGCTTGTTCCACTGACTCAGTCTGATTGGGTTCTTCGAGATCCAAGCTGATATCAGCAAGGTCAACAGCCGGAATCTCAGGCGCAGATTCACTTGCGGTCTCCGGCTGCTCAAAGTCAATTGCGTCGCTTATCAAATTCGATTCATCACTTTGCAGCGAATCTGCTTTACTGATCGTGGAATTATCGCCGTCCAAATCCAAGCTTGCAGAATCAAACTCCAGAATAATCTCATCCTGGTTCGTATCCGCATCAGTGGTTGCAGCACGCATTGAATCATCATCAGACGCTGCATCGGCAGCAACAACGTCGAGTGAATAGTCCAAGCTCCCGGTATCTTCAGCTAATTGGCTGACTTCATCTTCTTCGGATGATTGAGATAGCGCTCGTTTTGTTTCTTCTTCGGATCCGGTATCGAGATCGAAATCAATTTCATTGGAGAAATCCGTAGCTGAGGCAACTGAAGCGGATTCTATCGGCTCACTATCATCTTCAGGAGTTTCCTCGACTAATGCGGAATCCAGCGGCTGTTCCTCCAGCAGCGGCTCCGCGCCGGATTCATCGTCAGTTGCTTCGGCGATCAGACCGGCCGTTCCTTCATCGCTTGCTTCATGTTCCACAAAGCCGGTATCGCCATGATCGAAATCATCCTCCCGGTCAGCCGGTTCCGGGAAAGAACTGATATTTTCGTAAGTCAGTTCTTCGTCGCCGGAATCCGAAGCAGTGAGCGGATCATCGTCATCTGCAGCCGCTGACGCTGCCGCTGTAGCGGCGGATGCACCGGCCATCCCTGCCATTCTAGAGCGCATGGTGGAAGAAAATCCTTGTTTTTCAATATCTTCTTCGTCATCTCCCTCGAATTGTTTTTTGCGTCTTCTAATAATCAGAAGCATCAATAACAGCAACAGAATCGATGCGCCGGCGATATATTCCATATATTCGAACAGCAATTCGATCAAGCCCGGCGATTGTTCTTCCTCAACCGGAAGAGGCACGGGACTGACAGTCGTCATTGCTTCCTGAGGGGGCTGTGCTAGCTCGCCATGTTCCGGTTGCGGAGGTAGAGAATGGGTCTCCGGCTCCATTTTTGTTTCTGCAGGTAAATCAATCGCAATAGGCGGTTGCGCTTCCGGTTTTAAAGTACCGGCAGGCAACGATTCTGCGTTCACCTGGGCTTGCGCCAGAACCGAATCTTTCAATTCCAGCAAATGTTTGAGGTTCGCAATGCTTTTTTCTAGCATGGCGACGCGTTCGTTAGCTTCTTTTAATGCCAGATTTCTTGCAATCGCATCCTCTTCCATCATGCGCAAACGGTCAACCAGAGTCGAATCCGCAGCCTGGTCATCCTTATCCAGCTGCGTACCGCTCGATAACTTCAGTACTTCTTTAGGCGCATCGGCGGCCATTGATTTCTTATCAATAGTAGTCGTGATTTGCCCTTGATCCGATTGACTAACCGTATGCATCGTCGATGATTCTCTGCTGGCAGTCGCCAATTTTGCCTGATATTGCCGCCAATCATTAGTCTGCATCTTGATTTCGGCGCTTGCGGTCGCGGTATCGATTGCAGCAATTTCATCTTGATCAGGAATATTCAGAATCGCGCCGGCCTTGAGCAAATTCATATTGTTGGCAATAAATGCGTCGCGATTGGCGCGATGGAGTGCTACCAGCATTTGGTTCAGGTTGACTCCCGGCGGCAATACCCGGCGTGCTATCGACGATAGCGTATCCCCTCGGCTAACCGGCCCGTAAGTTCTGGCGTTATCACGTCCCCTAGCTCGCGCGGCGGGTTTGAAATCGCCTTTGGTTTCCGTCGCTTTATCCGCTTCCAGTCTGGATGTAGTAATCTGCGTCGCGGGACTCGCCGATGCAGCGGCAAAATTTTGCGCGGTTGATTCAACCGGATCGAGCAATACAGTGTATTCACGTAGAATCTTGCCGGATGACCAGCTTAATTCAATCAGAACCATTAAAAATGGATCATTCACAGCTTGCGGAGAAGTTAGCTTGACGTAAGGATTGCCATTAATCCTCGATTCCACCGATACCCTGACAGTTGATAGGACCGATTCGTAGCTGATGCCCGCTTGAGCAAACGCTTCCCGGGTTGCGATACTGGCTTTTAGAGTTGGAACCTCATCACTACTGGCCGTGACTATGTCAATTTCGGCATTTAAAGGCTGCCCTAATGCCGAATTAAGCGTCAGCTTGCCAAGTCCTGCGGCATAAATGGCAGCCGGTAACATCAGGATGATTACAAACAAGCTTACTCTAAAAGATGTTTTATACACTGAAGTACCCTCTCAAGTTTTTGAAAATTAATATCGGAAGGCTAGCATTGCGGCGTAATCATACAAGCCGGAATTATGCGTTAAATAATAGGCTAATTTCTTTTATGCAAACTCTGAAAGTTATTCAATATTCAAGGATTATTAACTGATTACAGCAATTTAATGCTCAATCAATATTCGCAACATTCTTCGTAACGGTTCGGCTGCTCCCCACAGCAATTGATCACCGACCGTGAATACCGACAAATATTCATTACCCATCGCCAGCTTGCGCAACCGGCCGACTGGAATGGATAGCGTGCCGGTTACTGCCGCCGGCGTTAAACTCGCAGTCGTTGCTTCTCGTTCATTCGGTACCACATGCACCCAATCGTTGGAGTGTGCGATAACATCTTCAATCTCGTCCAGCGGCACATCTTGTTTTAATTTGATCGTTAAAGCCTGGCTATGGCAACGCATCGCGCCGACGCGCACACAGATCCCATCGACAGGGATTTGCCGGTTGCTTCTTCCAAGAATCTTGTTGGTTTCGGCCTGACCTTTCCACTCTTCACGGCTTTGGCCGTTGGCGACTTCTTTGTCAATCCAGGGTATCAAGCTGCCGGCCAATGGCACCCCGAAATTTTCCTTGGGAAAGTTTTTATCGCGCAGGGTACCGGCAACTTCCCGGTCAATATCCAGAATGCTGGAGGCAGGGTTATCCAGCAAATCCTTTGCGACACGATGCGCTTCACCCATTTGCTGCAATAACTCACGCATGTTCTTTGCGCCGGCGCCGGAAGCCGCTTGGTAGGTCATCGCGCTCATCCATTCCACCATGCCTTTTTCGAAAAGACCGCCGACAGCCATCAGCATCAGACTGACCGTGCAATTTCCACCGATGTAATTTTTCACCCCGTCATGCAATGCTTGTTCGATCACTGGCTTGTTGACCGGATCCAAAATAATCACGGCGTCTTTATCCATCCGCAAGGCCGAAGCCGCATCGATCCAGTAGCCTTGCCAGCCTGCTTGGCGCAACTGTTTGAAGACTTGATTGGTATAATCGCCGCCTTGGCAAGAAATGATGATATCCATCGCACTCAGTTGATCGACGTCGAATGCATCTTTAAGCGCGGGTACTTCCTTACCTATGTCGGGACCCGCGCCACCCTTCTGCGAAGTTGTAAAAAAAACGGGATCGATCAGAGAAAAATCCTCTTCTTCCCGCATTCTTTGCATTAATACCGAACCCACCATGCCACGCCAACCGACAAAACCGACTTGTTTCATTGCAAATCTCTTATTCAAAAAATACAACCTATTAAATACGAATTATCATATTAGCTTACTTTGCCAATAGATAACAATTAATTAGCACATCTATTTCACTTCAATTATTGAATTGCCGCGAAAAAACCTCACATCAACTGCAATACCGCATCACCCATCGCTTTTGTGCCAACGGACTTCATTCCAGGCTCATCGATATCTTTTGTCCGGTAGCCTGATGCCAGCACCTTTTTAACTGCAATCTCAATCCGTTGCGCAGCCTCTTCTTGATTGAAGGTGTAACGCAACATCATCGCCACCGACAAAATGGTCGCCAATGGATTGGCCAGATCTTTACCCGCGATATCCGGCGCCGACCCATGAATCGGTTCATACAGCCCTTTATTGTTTTCATCCAGTGAAGCCGATGGCAGCATGCCGATCGAACCGGTCAGCATTGATGCTTCGTCCGACAAAATATCACCGAACATATTACCGGTGACGATCACGTCAAATTGTTTGGGATTACGCACCAGTTGCATCGCGGCGTTATCAACCAGCATATGGGATAGTGTTACTTGCGGGTATTGTTGCGCCACTTCCGATACGACATCACGCCACAACTGTGTGCATTCCAGCACATTCATTTTATCCACTGAGCATAATTTTCCTTGCCGTTTGGCCGCTGCTTGAAATGCCACATGCGCGATTCTTCTTATTTCGGATTCACTATAAATCATTGTGTTAAAACCGACACGTTGCCCATCCCGCGTCTCGATACCACGCGGCTCGCCGAAATAGATATCTCCGGTCAGTTCACGCACAATCATGATATCGAGTCCGGCGACAACGTCATATTTCAGGCTCGAGGCATTGGCAAGTTCCGGATATAAAATAGCAGGACGCAGATTCGCAAACAGATTGAGCGCCTTGCGGATTGCCAAAAGACCTCTTTCAGGACGCTGATGACGCGGCAACGCATCGTATTGCGGCCCCCCCACAGCGCCCAGAAGCACTGCATCCGCTTCGCTTGCCAGACGGTGCGTCGCTTCAGGGTACGGTTCTCCGGTTGCATCCACCGCACAACCGCCGATCAAACCATGCTCCAACTCAATCTCAAGGCCGTCATTTTTAAGATGATCCAGAACTCGTACCGCTTGCGCGACAATTTCAGGCCCGATCCCATCACCTGCCAAAACTGCAATTTTCATCATTATTCAATTATCTAAAAATATTAAAGCTTACACAAACAGCCAAGGCTGCTGTTCGCGCCGTTTTTGCTCAAATTGCTTTATTTTTTCGGCGTGTTGCAAGGTCAGGCCGATCTCATCAAGCCCATTCAGCAAGCAGTGCTTGCGAAACGGATCGATCTCAAACGGATACGCTTCGTGACCGAGAGTCGATACATTTTGATTTTGCAGATCAACCGTCAATTGATAACCAATGGTTGATTTAACTTCATCAAACAACCGATCCATCGCCGTCTCGCTCAAAATGACCGGTAACAGACCTATCTTGAAGCAATTATTAAAAAAAATATCCGCGAAACTGGGCGCAATAATCACCCGGAACCCATAATCCTGCAACGCCCACGGCGCATGCTCGCGGCTCGAACCGCAGCCGAAATTGGCGCGCGCCAGCAAAACCTGCGCCCCCTGATAACGCGACTGATTCAGCACAAAATCCGGATTGGGCTGGCGCTTCGCCGGATCCATGCCAGGTTCGCCATGATCAAGAAACCGCCATTCGTCGAATAGATTCTGGCCGAAACCGGAACGCTTGATCGATTTTAAGAATTGTTTCGGGATAATGGCATCGGTATCGACATTGGCGCGATCCATCGGAGCCGCCAAACCGGTCAGCGTATGAAATTTTTCCATTGAACTTTATATGAATAGAACAGGTTATTGTTTTACTGCAGCTTGCGCACGTCGACAAAATGCCCTGCCACCGCCGCCGCCGCCGCCATCGCCGGACTCACCAGATGCGTCCGCCCGCCGGGACCTTGCCGGCCTTCAAAATTGCGGTTGGAAGTCGAGGCGCATCGCTCGCCGGGTAGCAGCCGGTCATCATTCATCGCCAGACACATCGAGCAACCGGGTTCGCGCCACTCAAAACCCGCCGCCCTGAAAATTTGATCCAGGCCTTCCTGTTCCGCTTGTTGCTTAACCAAGCCGGAACCCGGAACCACCAGCGCTTGCTTAATGTTCGCCGCAATATGCTTACCCTTAACGATTTGCGCCGCTGCCCGCAAATCCTCGATACGAGAATTGGTACACGACCCGATAAATACCTTGTCGATCATAATTTGCTGAATCGGCGTATTGGCAATCAACCCCATGTACTTGAGCGCTTGCTGCATATCATGACGTTTCACTTCATCGTTGACCTGCATCGGGTCAGGCACGGTACCGTCAATCGTAGTGACCATTTCCGGGGATGTGCCCCAGGTCACTTGCGGTTTAATTTGCGCGGCATCCAATCTGACCGTCTTATCAAACGGCGCGCCTTCATCGCTATGAAGCGTGCGCCAATACTTGACGGCATTATCCCATCGCTCACCTTGCGGCGCGAACGGACGCCCTTTGATGTAATCGATGGTGGTATCATCCACCGCCACCATTCCGGCGCGCGCGCCTGCCTCGATCGCCATATTGCATAGCGTCATACGCCCTTCCATCGATAACGCGCGAATCGCGCTGCCGCTGAACTCGATGGCATACCCGGTGCCGCCGGCGGTGCCAATTTCACCGATAACCGCCAGAGCGATATCTTTCGCGGTCATACCGAAACCCAAAACACCTTCCACGGAAATACGCATGGTTTTCGATTTTTTCATCAGCAAACACTGCGTCGCCAGCACATGTTCAACCTCCGATGTGCCGATGCCGAACGCCAGGCATCCGAACGCGCCGTGCGTGCTGGTATGCGAATCCCCGCACACGACTGTCATACCTGGTAACGTCGCGCCTTGCTCCGGGCCGATCACATGAACGATGCCCTGACGCAAATCGTTCATTTTGAATTCGGTAATCCCTAATTCATCGCAATTCTGATCGAGCGTATCAACCTGTAAACGGGAAATGGGATCATGGATGCCATGACTTCGATCAGTCGTCGGCACATTGTGATCCGCGACCGCAAGAATCGAATTCAACCGCCAAGGCTTCCGCCCCGCCAATTTCAAACTTTCAAACGCCTGCGGACTCGTCACCTCATGCACGAGATGACGATCAATATAGATCAATGTCATGCTATGCGGATCGGCGGATTCGGTATGAACCACGTGCTGGTTCCAAAGTTTGTCGTATAACGTTTGCATCTGATCTGGTGAAAATAAAAAAACAAAAAAGAAAAAACAATTAATTGATAATTATCCCATAAAGTTTACCGGTTCAACAAATTGAACAATCCGCAGCTAATGATTGAACGAATGCATCTTCCACGCAATGACCAGCAACCCTAACAAAGCCGTGACCGCGCTGATAAAAAAAGTGACCTCCGCTCCCAGCCAATCCCAGGTATAACCGCTCGAAACCGCCCCCAAGGCGCCGCCGAGACCGTAGGCAATGCTGGTATAAAGCGCTTGTCCTTTCGCTTGATTACGCCCTTTGAAAAAATAATGGATCACCATCATTGCCGCGACATGATGCGCCCCGTAAGTCGCCGCATGCAATATTTGCGCCAGAATCAATATGGCCGGCCAATCAACCCAACTGCCTATCAGCGCAAAACGGAGCGTGGCGCAAGCGAAACTGAACATCAAAATCTGCTTGAGGCGGAAATGCCGCATCAGCCAAGGCATGATGAAAAAAATGCCGATTTCACAGATCACGCCGATCGCCCATAGCCATCCGACAAATCCCTTGTCATAGCCATGCTCAACCAGATAAATCGAGAAAAAAGTGTAGTAGGCGCCGTGCGCAAACAACATCAACAGGCTGGAAAATAGAAAAGCTATGACTTCGGGGCGCCTGCAAATTTGCCGGATCGAATGAAATCCGCTGACATGACTGATGATTTCCTTTTCCGGTATCTGGTACGAAAATAGCACGATACCCACCTTCAATCCCAGCACGACCCAAAGCAGCCAAATGATCTCAACGATTTCCAGCAAATAACCAATGCCCACAACCGATACCACAAACCCTACCGACCCCCAGGAACGGATCCGGCCGTAACGGTCGGTCGAATCGCCCAGATGCGACAATGTAATGGCTTCCATCAAAGGCAGCGACGCACTCCAAAAAAAGCTCATCAACAACGTCACGAAAAAAATCCAGACGAATGATTCACCCCAGAAAAAACCGCAATAACTGATCAAACCGCAGACAGCGGCCAATTGCACCACGCGCACGCGCTTTCCGGTATGATCCGCCAGCCATCCCCAGGCTGCGGGAGAAAAGATCCGGGTTACCAGTAATAATGACATCAGCACGCCGATTTGCAGCGCGTTAAAATGCAGCGATTGCAAATACAAGCTCCAGTACGGCGAAAAAGCTCCAATGAAAGCAAAATAGAAAAAATAAAAACCGGATAAGCGCCAATAGGGAAGTGTCGGCATAAATGTTATGCGAAAGCTGATAACCACATGATTTAGAAAAATTACCCGGCACGATGCCGGCATTAAACCCGGGAAGCGGCTTGCAATCAATCGAAAAACTTGCCGGATTCCTTGAAAACCGCGATTCTACTAGAATTCCGCTTGCCTTTTAGGGAAGCCCTGATTAATTCAGTGAACGAGAGGAAGCACGAGGCGCACGGAACGCAGCAACCGAGACATATCGAAAAGATAGGCGAGGAAGCGAGTACCGCGCAACGATTTGATTCGCTCGTATAGTCAATTAATCAGATGGAATGGACACCGCCCTCCTGACAACGGCATCGCAATGTGCCACAGTTGGCTTTCAATCATCAACTCAAAATTGGAGGGCAGCATCCATGGATAAGA
>WBZO01000194.1_pt1 | contig 60730 bp, 42 predicted proteins | sample 5204261 | NCBI WGS metagenome assembly WBZO01 (sample SAMN12412400, study PRJNA552823) | activated sludge metagenome | isolation source: activated sludge from anammox sidestream of wastewater treatment plant... | place: USA: North Carolina | collected 2017-09
CGCCAATAGAAAGGTTCTGAAATTGGCTTTACCTGTCAAAAAGAGACAGTGGATGGATGGACTATTTTCAAAAATAGATACAACACCGGATGTTTTTTATTTTTCTAATGCATAATCCGGGTTTAAAGTAATCAATCACCTTTTGTATCAGATGAATTCTATCTTTACCGCTTACATTATGCGGATGTGAAGGATACACAAAGTAATCTACCTGTTTTCCTTTTTTGATGCATGCTTCTATGTATCTCATACTTTGTTGCCAAATGACCACATCATCTTGAGCACCATGAATGAGCAACATGGGGCCTGAAAGTTGGTCTATGTAATTAAATGTACTGGCATTTTTATAACCTTCCGGATTTTGCTGCGGAGTATCCATATATCTTTCTGTGTACATTACTTCATACATATGCCAGTCAGTCACAGGTCCACCTGCAACAGCTGCATAAAATTTTCCCGGCTGTCGAGTCATTAAACTAATTGTCATAAATCCACCATAACTCCACCCATGCACACCGACTCTATCTGGATTGACATAAGGTTGACTTGTGATAAATTTATAACCGATCATTTGATCATTGATTTCTATATCACCCATTCTACGATGTGTGACATTTTCAAATTGCATACCTCGATTAGAAGATCCTCGATTATCTAAGGTGAATACGATAAAGCCCTCATTAGCCAGTACATACATCCAGGTTTGTGCCTGAGCATTACGGCGGTTACTTATCATCTGGGCATGAGGACCACCATAAACATAAATCACTACAGGATATTTTTTAGCAGGGTTAAAGTCGTAAGGGAAAATAGTACGTGCGAACAATAAAGTGCCATCCTCGGCAGTGAGAGAATCAATGCGTGTCTCCCCAATGTTAAAGTTTTCCATTGGTTCATTGGCTGTAAAAATGGTTTGAACCTTATTTTTAGTTAAGTCCCTGACTCGGTATTGATTGTGTTCGCCAAAAGTATTATTGGATTCAAATGCGTATTTGCCATCAAAAGAGATGTTTCCGATGTGCTGTCCAGGCCCCTGACTGAGTTGAGTTGTTTTTCCAGTAGTAATGTCAGTTGAGAAGTAATGTAAGTCAATGGTATTAGGTAAGATAGCTTGGTAGTAAACAACAGTATTTTTGTTGTTAAAGCCGATAATATTGGTCACTTCAACACGATGACTGAGTTTTCTTATCATTGTGCCATCGGTTTTATAAAGATACAATGAGTTCCATCCATCGCGCTTGCTTTCAGCAATAAATAACTGACTTTGGTTAGGAATAAAGGTGTATGGTGTGAGTGGTTCAGTATATTTAGGATGTGTTTCAGTATATAATTTTCGTATCTTATGACCAGTATTAGGATTATAGGCATTGAATTCTGTATGATTTTGATTGCGGTTGATTTCGGCCACATATATCTCACTTCCATCTGATGCCCAGCACACATTGGTCAGATAGTGCTCAGGATCTCCTTTTGTGTTTAGGTATGTGATCTTTCCGGTATTCAGATCATAAACTCCTAGTGTTACATGATGGCTTTTACGGCCTGCCATAGGATAGTAAATATGACGTACTTTAGCAGGAATGACTTCCCAGTTTGGAATAGGGTATTGCTCTACCATCGACTGGTCCATACGGTAAAAAGCGAGTTTATCACCTGTAGGACTCCAGAATGTTCCTTTGCTTATGCCAAACTCCTCACGGTGCACCGACTGTCCATAAACTATTGAATCACTTCCTTGAGCCACTAACACTGTATCGCCTTTAGCTTTGATGACATATAGTCCGTCATCTTTTGAAAATGAAAATACAAAAGGGGTTTCCGGACTGTCGAGCAAAGAAAGTTTTCTTGGAGCATTATTGATTTTTACTAGCTTTTTGGAAGCCATATCAAACGACAATTTATGCTCACCTGAATAAAATACAAGCTCGTTTTTAGGTCCAAAAGTAAAACCTGGCGTGGATTTGATCGTGTCATAACCTGCCTTTTTGAGTGAAGGGTTTATCATATCAACCAGTGCTATGGAATCTGTTCTATTTTTTGTAGGATTGTAACGATACAAATATTTGTTTCTCTTGCCATAGTATAGAATATTGGCATTTTTTGCCCATTGAGGATTGCTCCATGATGACGGCATTAAGCTCCAAACTCCTGTGATGGATTTTTCAAGTGTCAAAATATCTTTTTGACCATGGATATAAAAGGACATAAAAAAGAGTACAAATAAAAGGATGTATCGCTTCATGATTGATGTATTTTTAGCAAAAGTAAAAATTCTAAGTATTTTTATAGCTCAAAGGATGGTATTTTATCATCATATCGCGGAGATATTTGCGGTCCACATGAGTATAAATTTCTGTAGTAAGTATGGATTCATGGCCGAGCATCTCTTGTACCGCGCGAAGATCTGCTCCAGCTTCAACAAGATGGGTGGCAAATGAATGCCGAAACGTATGAGGACTAACTGTTTTGTTGATTCCTGCTTTTGCAGTATATTCTTTGATAAGGAGGAAGACCATCACTCTAGTCAGCGGTTTACCTCGCCGATTGAGAAAGAGGATGTCTTCAGCTTCTTTGTTGATGGTAGGTAGTTGTTTTCGTTCTGTTTGCAAATATAGGTTGATATGCTTGATAGCTGAGGACCCGATAGGTATCAGTCGTTCCTTATTGTTTTTGCCTATGACTTTGATAAATCCTTCATCGGGATAATAGTTGCTGATTTTCAATGTTATGAGCTCTGACACACGAAGCCCACAAGCATAAAGTGATTCTAACATGGCTCGATTCCGCTGGCTGTGCGGTAGTGACATATCTATAGAAGCCAGGATCAGGTCGATCTCCTCATAACTGAGTACATCGGGCAGTGTTCTTTTTAACTTAGGACTTTCAAGGAGCTCAGACGGATCTTTGTCGATAATGTCTTCCATTATCAGGAACCGATAAAAAGCCCGAATACCCGAGATGATTCTAGCTTGACTTTTAGGTTCTAAACCGAGGTCATTAATATAATATACAAATGAAATGAGGTGATCCGCAGTAAGTTGATCAGGTGTCAAATCGATTTTGGAAATAAGGACAAATTCAAGCAACTTGCCTACATCACGTACATAAGCTTCAATCGAATTGGCTGATAAGGACTTTTCTAAAAGAAGATAAGCCTTAAAACCCTTGATGCTGCTATTCCAATCCATTGACCAAAGATATAATAATTCAACGTTTTTGATTAATTTTTGTTATTCTCGTATTCCTTTTCAATTAAACCAATCAAATTAATGAAAATTGGTATCGTTTGTTATCCTACCTTTGGTGGGAGTGGTGTTGTCGCAACTGAACTCGGATTAGGTCTTGCACATAAAGGTCATCATGTACATTTTATCACTTATAAACGACCGGTGCGGCTGACTGCATTTCATACTAATGTTTATTTCCATGAGGTTCGTTCTATGGATTACGATCTCTTTGAGTATGTGCCTTATGAATCATCGCTTGCTAGTAAGCTGGTCGATGTCATACGTTTTGAAAAGCTTGATATCCTTCATGTGCATTATGCTATTCCTCATGCTGCAGTGGCCTTTATGACTAAGCAAATACTTCGTGCTCAAGGAATTGAAATTCCTGTTGTTACGACCCTGCATGGTACAGATATTACACTCGTAGGAGCAGATGCTTCATTTGCGCCAGTTGTTGAATTTAGTATCAATGCATCAGATGGTGTTACTGCCGTATCCAATCAGCTCCGTAAGGAAACTTATGAAACTTTTAATATTAAAAATGAAATCAAAGTCATTCATAACTTCATTGATTTTACTCGTTTCCGCAAAACGAATAAAGACCATTTCCGTAAGGCTATAGCCCTAGATGACGAAAAAATTATGGTGCATATTTCCAATTTTAGAATGGTCAAAAGAGTGCAGGATGTCATTTATGTATTTGACAAGATAGTGAAACAAGTAAAATGTAAACTGCTCATGATCGGTGATGGACCGGAGAGAAAACATATGGAAGAATTGTGTAGGAGTCTCCAGCTTTGTGATCACATCCGTTTTCTCGGAAAGCAGGAAGCGGTGGAAGAAATCCTTGCGATTGCTGATCTATTTATCATGCCATCAGAAAATGAAAGTTTTGGTCTTGCAGCTCTAGAAGCGATGGCTTGTGAAGTGCCAGTTATATCTTCTAATGCTGGTGGATTGCCGGAAGTGAATATCGATGGAGTCACCGGATTTATGTATGAGATTGGTGATATAGAAGGAATGGCTGCCGGAAGTATCGAGTTGTTGACCAATGAAGAAAAACTGACTCAATTTAGACAAAATGCTTTCAATCATGCTAAAAAATTTGACATCGAGAACATCCTACCTCATTATGAAAATTATTATTACGAAGTGATAAATAACCTTGCTGTTCATGCTCAATAAATTATTTTGATCAACTACTGTATATGGAATTTAGGATCAGACCCTGGGAATTGTCAGATCTCCCTAGTTTAGTGAAACATGCAAACAATCTGAACGTTTCTATTAATTTGTCAGATCGATTTCCTCATCCTTATAAGGAGAAGGATGGTAGAGCCTACATCAAGTTGGCAAATGCGGATAATCCTGTTCATCTTTTCGCTATTGTGGTGAATGGCGAAGCTGTGGGTGGAATCGGAATATATCTACAATCAGATATCTTTATAAAGAATGTAGAATTAGGTTATTGGCTGGGTGAAGATTTCTGGGGAAAGGGTATTATCACTAGAGCCATCCCTCAAATCATTGACTTTACGTTTGCTACTTATGATATAGATAGGATTTTTGCTAGGACTTTTGGTACAAATATCGCTTCACAGAAAGTACTCCAAAAAAATGGGTTTGTACAGGAAGCATGGTTTGAGCGTATTCTCTATAAAAATGGAGTATATTTGGACGAAGTGATTTATGGATTCAGACGTGAAAACTGGAAAAAATCAGACCTATCATTGTAAAATAATATGATTGTGATTTCGATTCCTATTTTAGGAATATTGAAACTTCACTATTTATATTGTTGATGACGACCAAAAGTCGGATCCATTTCCACAAATTATCATTACTTTTGTCAACGATAATCCATCTTTTTCATGTACACACCCGAATTACAACAAAAATATGCTGAAGCCACTAGGCATTTCATTGCTTTGCCTGCTACTGTTTCAGATTTGTCTTTGCTGCGCGATATTTTGGTCTATCACGAATATAAATACTACGTGGAGGATGATCCTATGATTTCTGACCATGAGTACGATATTTTGTATAAGCAATTAGTTGCCCTAGAGGAAAAACATCCTGAACTCATTACTCAGGATTCGCCTACCCAACGTGTGAGTAGTGATATTTCGGGCGATTTTCCTCCGGTGCAACACCTTGTTTCAATGTTGTCATTGGATAATTCTTATAATGAAGCAGATCTGAATGTGTTTGATACAGCAGTTAAAAAACTTTGTAATCTTCCTTTAGAGGCGGATGTTGAATACGCGGTAGAACCAAAGTTTGACGGTGGAAGTATCGCACTGGTGTACGAAAATGATGTACTGATACGAGCAGCAACACGTGGCAATGGAATCATGGGCGAAGATATGACACCCAATGCCCGATCTATATCGAGCATACCTTTGAAAGCTGCATTTTCAAAATATGGAATTGTCAAAGCAGAACTGCGAGGTGAAGCTTTGATCCGTAAGGATAATTTTGATCGTATCAACCAGCAACGACAACAAGAAGGCTTGCCACTTTTTGCTAATCCACGCAATGCAGCTACTGGAGGCCTACGGACAAAAGACCCCTCAGAAAGCCGTAAGCGAGGACTGGAAGCCTTTATTTATCAGTTGGGCTATGCTATTGATAAGGATGGTAATTCTGTACTTGATACTTTCAAAACGCACAATCAGGGCATAAAACTATTGGGCGAACTAGGATTTAAAGTACCTAAAAAGGAAGAAAAGGTATGTAAAAACATCAATGAAGTACACGAGTTTGTACGTTTTTGGGAAGCACAACGCGATGACTATAGTTATGAAATTGATGGCATGGTTATCAAGGTCAATAGTCTGGCACTGCAGGAGCAATGTGGTAGCACTTCTCACCATCCCAGATGGGCCATTGCTTTTAAATTTAAAGCAAAGCAAGCTACTAGTAAATTGATCAAAGTAGAATATCAGGTAGGGCGCATCGGTACGATCACGCCAGTAGCTAAAATAGAACCGGTATATCTAGCAGGCGTGACAGTATCTTCTATCTCGCTGCATAATGAAGATTTCATTCAAGATAAAGATTTAAGAATCGGTGATACTGTTTTGGTAGAAAGAGCGGGTGATGTCATTCCTTACATTGTCAAGTCATTTCCTGAATTGCGCAATGGATCAGAACAAGTGATTGAGTTTCCACGATTTTGTCCTATTAATAGCTCGGATAGACCGATAGAACTGGTGAGAGAAGATGGTGAAGTAGCTTGGCGGTGCCCTAATCATAGCTGTGGTGCTCAGACACTACAACGCATGATTTATCACGCATCAAAGGAAGCGATGGACATCGAAGGCATGGGCAAATCTGTTGTTGAGCGTTTTTATGGTTTAGGTATGCTCAAGGATATAAGTGATTTTTACAAGCTGGACTATGATGTGATTGCTCAGTTGGAAGGCTTTGGCGTAAAATCGGCCGAAAATCTTAAAAAGGCTGTAGATAAAGCGAAGAAAAATTCACTTCAGAAAGTTTTAGTATCACTAGGCATTCATCATCTAGGTAAGCGTGCAGCTAAATTGATAGCTGAGCAAATCGGTCACTTGATGGATCTTAAAGCATGGAACTTAGACCGATTTCTAGATATAAAAGATATCGGACCTGTCGTGGCTCAGAATATCATCCATTGGTTTAGTGATGAAAAGAATGTCAACATGCTGGAGAAGATGGATGCATACGGTGTCAATCTAGCACAATCTGATGAAGACCGACCACGAGAAGTAGCGGAAGATGGTGTTTTGTTTGGCAAAACGATTCTATTTACAGGGACCTTGCAACACATGGGCAGGAAAGAAGCCGAGGAGCTTGCCGCTAAGGCAGGCGCTAAAAATTTATCAGCAGTAAGTTCAAATCTCAATATTTTAGTAGTAGGCGAGAAAGCTGGTTCTAAACTTAAAAAAGCACAAGCTCTTGGCACTGTTGAGATATGGACAGAAGAAGAATTTCTTAAGTGGCTAGAAGGCTAAAAAATATATCAATAAGTAGGATCGTACATTTTACTTTTTATAAGTGTACGCACATTGAGTGGCTTCTCTATTCTAGTCAGTCCCAGGTCAAATAGGTGATTAGCTACATCAATGGCAATTTCAAAAGAAATCGTTCTTAGATTAGACATCTTTGGATACACATTGCCGCTTTCAAGATCAGATGGATTGACCTCACGGGCTAGTGATGCTGCAGCTACTAGAAAGACGCTGTCCGGTAGATATTTTGCTTCTACAGCCATTGCAGCCAGTCCTATACCGGGGAAAATATACGCATTATTGCCTTGCCCAGGCACGAAGACCTTATCATCAAGGGTCACCGGCTTAAATGGGCTTCCGCTTGCAAAAACCGCTTTGCCACTGCTCCAGGTATAGGCTTCACTCGCGGTGCATTCTGCTTTAGATGTGGGATTAGATAGGGCAAAAATAACAGGTCTTTCGTTGACTTCACACATGGCCTCTATGACTTCTTTGGTAAAAGTACCACCTGCGCCGGACACACCAATAAGTATATTGGGCTTTATAGAGTGGATAGCTTCAATAAATGGAAGTATTGGATGATCCTGGACATATCGTTCGTTGTGTGGCATGATGCCGGGATTTTCGTTAACAAGTAATCCATTGATATCTACAAACCAAAGTTGTCGCAAAGCTTCCTCTTCAGTGTGACCTTCAGCCATTAGTGCATGAACGATCAAATCACCAATGCCTGTAGCTGCAGAACCTGCTCCAAGAAACATGATGGTTTGATTTTTAAATTGCCCACCAGTGATTTTCATCGACGAATAAATACCTGCGAGCGCTACTGCAGCGGTACCTTGGATATCATCATTAAAACAAAGCACTTTGTCCTGATATTTTTCAAGAATTCGATATGCATTTGGAGTGATGAAATCTTCAAACTGAATGAGTGCTTTAGGAAACTGCTTCTGAACAGCATAGATAAATTCATCTATAATCTCATCGTATTCTTCTTGTGGTGGACGTTTATGAGGATATCCGACGTATAGTAAATCATCCAGTAAGGCTTCATTGTCAGTCCCTACATCTAGCATGATCGGCATACAGTGTTCAGGATCTATACCTCCACCTGCTACATAAAGAGATAATTTACCTATCGGAATACCTATGCCATTGCATCCCAGATCACCTAGTCCTAAAATTCTAGAACCATCAGTGACTACAATAATCCGAACATCTTTGTCCGGCCAGTTGGCTAGAACTTCCGCAATAGAACCTTTATCTTCTGGTGTGATGTAAAATCCCTTGTCTGCGCGGTATATGTGTGAAAACTTTTGACAAGCTTCTCCTACAGTAGGCGTATATATAATAGGAAGTAACTCCGGCAAAAAGTCCATCACAGTGCGATAAAAAAGCCTTTCATTTCTGTCCTGAAGAGCAGACAAAAAGATATATTTCTCTATATTGGATTCCTTTCTTCTGATATTCTCTATGACCCTTTGCTTTTGTATCTCTTGTGAGGAAACAAAATAAGGCAATAGGCCACGCAATTCTAGCCGTTCCTTTTCTTCAACGGTAAAAGCGGTGGACTTATTCTGCCTGGGATCTTTCAGTACTTCGATACCTTTCTTTTCCATTACTGTTTGCATTATAAAATTGCAAGATGCAAATGTCCGTCAATTTAATAGAAATTCATAATTTAACCAATAAATTAATTGCATATCAGCCATTAACGTTTACATTTTTAGTTGTAAAAATGAACAATTTTAACTTTAATGAGCTTTTATTTAAACTTAAAAACCGAAAACAAACCTATCTTTGCACCATGTTTCCAAAGTATAATGTAATCGTTGTAGGAGCCGGTCATGCGGGATGTGAGGCTGCAGTAGCAGCTGCTAATCTAGGCTCTAAAGTGCTACTGGCCACCATGAATATGAACACCATCGCCCAGATGTCATGTAATCCTGCTATGGGTGGAGTTGCTAAAGGTCAGATCGTGCGTGAAGTGGATGCACTGGGTGGCTATTCGGGTATTGTATCTGATCACTCCATGGTTCAGTTCCGCATGCTCAATATGTCAAAAGGTCCCGCCATGTGGTCGCCACGTGCACAGAGTGACCGCATGATGTTTTCTGCCAAGTGGCGTGAAATGCTGGAAGCCCACCCAAATATTGATTTTTGGCAAGAGATGGTTGTAGGTATCATAGTTAAAAATGGAAAGTGTAAAGGTGTATATACATCATTAGGATTAGAGATACTTGCAGATGCAGTAGTATTGACCAATGGGACCTTTCTGAATGGAATCATCCACATAGGTGAAAAACAGATGGGTGGTGGTCGTGCTGGCGAAAAATCAGCTAAAGGCATCACTGAGCAATTGGTACAACTCGGTTTTGAGGCCGGAAGAATGAAGACAGGAACGCCGCCAAGAATCGACGGACGTACCCTGGATTACTCAAAAATGGAGATTCAGTACGGTGATGAAAATCCCGGGTGCTTTTCATATACCGACACCCCAAAACTTGAACGACAGCTTCCTTGTTATATTACTTATACCAGTGAGGATGTACACACTACTTTAAGGGAAGGATTTGACAGATCTCCGATGTTTAATGGTAGAATACAAGGTGTAGGCCCGAGATATTGTCCTTCAATAGAAGATAAAATCAACCGTTTTGCTGAGAAGGACAGACATCAGCTTTTTGTTGAGCCTGAAGGATGGAATACTTGTGAGATTTATGTCAATGGCTTCTCTTCATCGCTTCCGGAAGATATACAGTACAAGGCACTCAAGAAAGTACCAGGATTTGAAAATATGAAGATGTTCCGTCCTGGATATGCTATCGAATACGATTATTTTCCACCTACCCAACTCCATCTAAGTTTAGAAACAAAGCTGGTCAAAAATCTCTTTTTTGCAGGACAGATAAACGGTACAACCGGTTATGAAGAAGCAGCCTGTCAAGGTCTTATTGCAGGTATCAATGCCCATCAAGTGATAGAGGACAGAGACCCATTTATTCTGAAGCGTTCAGAAGCATATATTGGGGTTTTAATCGATGACTTGATCAATAAGGGCACAAATGAACCCTACCGAATGTTTACTTCTAGAGCGGAGTATAGGATACTATTGAGACAAGATAATGCAGATATTCGACTTACGCCGTACCTTCGACAACTGGGAATGCAAGGTATGGACGGTCGATTAGCTAGAGTAGAAGATAAATTGAATAATATTCATACGATTGAAAAATACTTTGAGGAAACCGGTGTTGAAGCAGATGCGGTCAATCCCATGCTTGAAAAATTAGGTTCATCACCAGTAAAGCAGCGCGCTAGATTTAAGGCACTGGTAGCTAGACCTGATGTAAACATTCAGAATCTGCGTGAAGCCTTGCCAGAGCTCAATCAGTATTTAAGTCAATTTGATGAAGAAACCATCAGTATAGCCGAGATCGGAATGAAATATGAAGGTTATATTAAAAAGGAGCAAGAAATGGTGGAAAAGATGGATAGGCTGGAATCTGTAAGACTCTCTGACCATTTTGATTATCAATCATTAAAGTCGCTTTCTTTTGAAGCACGTGAAAAACTCAATGCAATTAAGCCGCGTACTATCGGTCAAGCAAGCAGAATTAGTGGCGTATCGCCATCTGATATTTCGGTATTGTTAGTACATGTAGGCAGGTAGAATGTAGGCGCTCATATTCATTGCTTCCAATTAACAACCCCAATTACGTGTTAGAAATTGGCTACATAAAAATGTTACTTCATTTCTATTTTGGTACTCGTTTTACGGCCCTCGACATAGTAAAACTATGCCTGCGGAATAAAAACTCCAATCCTCATCGATATTTGTATTATTGCCCTTCTCAATAAAGTCGAATGAGTAATATGGATTAAAGTAATCCTGAATATTTTCTTACAAAAGAAAACACAACCTTGTTTGTAATCAACCTAATTTTTCAGGACCTTGTCCTACAAAGTCTTTAATGATGCGACCGTTTTGAGCATATTGTTGAAGGTGGTCAGCAATAAATTGCTCTACCTGCTGAGTATATTGGTCTGGATAAAGAATGTGTACGTTGGGGCCGGCATCTAGAGTGAAATATACAGGAATATTACTTTCTGCTCTGAACTGTCTGATCAATTTGATTACTGAGAGCGTGCCTTCTTCTAACAAAATATAAGACGGATCAGAACACATCATTAGTGCATGAAGTGTCAAAGCTTCATCTTCTGTTATTTTGCCAAAAGTTTCGACATCGCCCGATTCCAGAGCTTTCATTAGTTGTGACATTCTTTCTCCTGCTTGATGGTACCTCGCTTTGGCATAGGGATTATTATTCATCAAGTTATGTCCTGCTGTTGAAGATACACTTTTTTGCTTTTCGCTGACGATGAGAATATCGTCGTGAAATGTTTTGAATACCGGATCGATATTTTGTTGAATACCGATGGCAAACTGATCATCAGAACCCAGAATTTGTGGATGTTGGCCCCAAACGGACATTGTCGGAAATACAGATCTAGCGGCACTACCACTACCAAGTCGAGCTATGATGGAAGCTTTCCTGAAAAATGACTCATTGTATTCAGCTTGTCCTGATAGTTGTTGATCAATATCACAAAGACAAAGTGCAAGTGCTGACATACCAGATGCTGAGGAGGCGATGCCACTACTATGTGGGAAGGTGTTAGCAGTGTTTATTTCAAGATGGTAGCTATATAAAAATGGGAAAAACTCATCTCGGATACTTGTAAGGAATTTATCTATTTTTCTTCCAAAATTGGGTTCAGATTGGCCTTCAAATAAAAAATCTATAGCAAGTTTATCATTAATTGGTCGCGGGGAAGCTATCACTGAAGTGGTAGTAGATGCATGGGATAGTGTAAAACTAATTGAAGCATTATTAGGCAATTGTCTGCCGTGTTTTCCCCAGTATTTAATTAAAGCGATATTAGAGGGACTTTTCCAAGATGAATTGATTTTATTACTTTTTTGATCGATTGATTTTGACATATTTGAGGCTTGTTTCGTTTTGAATTTGGTAGGACAAATCAAAGTCCTGTAGCACCATATCCAGTATGGGATACTGTCCTTTATTGTATCCTTCTTTTAGTTCATAACCGTATAGTTTTGAAAAAGAATTCCAATAAAAAGCCTTAAAAAAGCCTTTCAGGTCCTTAATTAAATAGTAAATGGGTTGTCCCGTTTCTTTTTCAATCATTTTAACCATGATTTTGCCTTGAAGCTTGGATAGATTTTTTAGCGGTTCTTCAAATTCACGCGTCAATTCCTCCTCGAGTTGTGAAATTTTCTTTTTGCGTTCTCTTTTCGACATGTGGTTAGAAGCATATTCGAGCTCTCTAAATATTCTTATGGCTTCTTTGGCGTAGGGATATACTTTAGTTGCATATCGCTGCATCCTTAGGTATTTTTGATATTCAGCATCAGAGGCAAAGTTTCTAGCATATATATTTACATCGTGGAGGTTCATCAAAATCAGGGTATCACCTTCTGGAGTTATGATCGCTTTTTGCACTTTTCCGTCGAAGACGATATCAATGTCCTTACTATTTTCCGGTCTCGGAATGTTGGGTTGGGCATTTATTCCAGTAAATATTACAAAAAATAAAAATATTATTGGATATTTGTTCATAAATTACACTTTATTATGAAAAACGCAAAAGTATAACCTTAAGTTAAACCTTTTGAATATAATTAACAAAAACATAATTTTTTGGCTGAAAGCCATTCAGTGGATTGTGATTTGGAGCACGATTGGGTTAGTTTGTAGCTCCAGTGGGTATGGCCAACATAGTATTTACAAACTGGAATTCCCTGTCAATACACCTCAATATGATGAAATTAGTCCAGTCTTGTCAAATGATGGCCGATTATTATTTTTTACCAGAACCGGTGATCCGGACTGTAATAAAACTTTAATGATCAATGGTGTAAATTTAGCTGACGGTTCAGCAGAAGAGTACAACCAAATGGTACTAAAAATCTACACTCAAATAGCAGGCCGCATTTTGCCGAATCCATTACTAACTTCATATAATCAGGATGTGTGGTTCACTTGGATGAAAGAAAATCGACCAGAAGGAATAGCGCATCCGGGATATCCAATGAATAGCATTTTACCAAATAGTATTTGTTCAGGTTACGATACGGGTTCGCGCTACATTGTCATTAATCAGTTTGAAAAAAGTGGTGGCATGAGTCCTGGGTTTTCAGTAGTGGAAATGTATGAAGATAGCTTTTCGTTTCCTACGCCAATCGTTATTGATAAATTCAGAAGAAGTGGGACAGAAATCAATCTAACGGCGGGAAAAGAGGGCGAAGTATTGATCATTGCAATGCCTGTGGAGGTGAGAAGCAGGAATATGGATTTATATGTGAGTCTTAGAAAGTCTAAAGATGTGTATGGAGAACCTATCAGGTTGGGCGATAATATCAATACAATATATAGAGAGTCCACACCAAAACTTTCAGCAGACCTCAGCCGCTTGTATTTTTCATCTGATAGACCTGGAGGTTTTGGTGGAGCAGATATTTATTATGTAGAGCGACTTGATTCTACCTTTCTCCACTGGAGTGCACCAGTGCGGCTCATTCCTCCGGTCAATTCGCCTGCTGATGATTCCTACCCGTATCCTTCAGATGATGGTAATTATATTTACTTTACCTCAAATAGAGACGGAAGTAGCGACATATTTCAAGCACAGATGATCCGTCAACCTCTCCTTCAAGAGCTTAAAGTAACAATTCATATTATCGACGGAAATACAGGCAAAAAGGCACCTAGTGAAGTCAAATGGGGTGATGCATATCAACCTGATAGACCAGGGTTCTTTATTACAAAAAATGGAATTTTCCAATATATATTTAAGGAAAATAAACCTGTGGTTTTCAGTGCCTCAAACAGAGGTCTTGAAAGTCCAGAAGTCATTGTTGACCCTCAGGACATGGTTAATCAAAAGATCACTGAGGTCATTATAGAGCTAGTGCTACCCGGCAAACTTGAATTGACGAGTGGGTCGGTAGCAAAAGTAGAAAGTCCGGTGATAAATGCGTTAGCAACCCATGAAAAGTTTCTGAAGGACAACCAAATAGAAGATAAAATATATTTTGAACGCTCAACGGATAAAATACTGCTTGAATCACTGCCGGTATTAAAAAAGCTGGCAGATTATTTACATCAGCATAAGCAGCTCAATGTAACTGTTTCAGGCCATACCGATAATGTGGGAAACGAGGATGCACTCATGCGTTTATCGATGGAAAGAGCGGAAGCTATAAAATCATTTTTGGTTAAACGCGGTATCAATGAAGAAAGAATCACAACTCACGGGTATGGTGCTACTAGAGCTGTCGCCCCTAATGACACTGAGGCAAATAAGCAAAAGAATAGAAGAGTGGAGATTAAATTTGATTCGGATAATTAGCCTATATGCAAGATAATTTTACGCTAATCGCTAATTGTTAAATATTTATGCAACATTGTTGCAATGATAGCTTAAAAAAATAATTTATTAAATAATTGTTACAGAACTGGTTTGTATATTGATGTATTCAGCATAAATGCATAACTTTGCATTCTGATGAGAGTTTTTACCATTTTATTCAGCATTTATTTTCTGGCACTTGCATTGCATCCATGCAGTGATGGGCATGATATTGCGATAGATGAAAAAGTTAAAACTTTTGTTACTGAACATCATGATCATGACCACGATACAACACATGATACGTGCAGTCCATTGTGTATGTGTCAGTGTTGTAATACCCCGGTGATTGTTAAAAACACCTCTGAATCTGTAGTCAAATGGAATCATAGCTATATAGACAAAGGAAATATTACTTTTACTGGAGTCATATTTAATTCAGCATTTTACGATAATATCTGGCAACCACCCAGAAACGTCTAACTATTCCCTGTTTATTTAGGAGTCAACTTTTGAGTGTTTTGAAATGTGTTATGAGTATAACTCTACAACGCATTCATATCGACATTCTGAGTTTTTAATGATAATGTTAATAAATTATGGATGTTAGACAGAATTATAAATTTTAGCATAAAGAATAAGATTTTCATCGGTGTAATGACATTGATGCTTATCGGCTGGGGTATTTGGAGCGCTATGAAATTGCCTATAGACGCAGTGCCTGATATCACTAATAATCAAGTGCAAATCTACACCACATGTCCTACGTTAGCGGCCCAGGAGGTAGAACAACTGGTCACCTTTCCGATTGAGCAAAGCTTGACCAATATTCCGGACATTGAGGAAATCAGGAGTATTTCAAGATTTGGACTTTCAGTGATTACAGTGGTGTTTGATGAGCATGTTGATATTTATTTTGCCCGCCAATTAATTCATGAGCGACTTAGCGAAGCTATTGAAGAAATACCCGCAGCCATCGGAAAGCCTGAAATGGCTCCGGTCAGTACCGGATTAGGAGAAGTGTATCAATACATCATACATCCTAAACCTGGGAGCGAGGATAAATACACTTCAAAAGACCTCAGGACTATGCAGGATTGGATTGTAGCTCGCCAATTATATGGAACACCTGGTGTCGTTGAGGTGAATAGTTTCGGTGGAGAACTAAAACAATATGAAGTAGCTGTTGATCCCGAGAAACTACGTGCAATGGGTGTGAGCATTCCTGATGTTTTTAATGCATTGGAGCAAGATAATCAGAATACTGGTGGTGCATATATTGACAAGAAACCAAATGCTTATTTTATCCGAGGAATCGGCTTAGTTAATTCTATTGAAGATATTGGGCTTATTCCTATAAAAAATACGGACGGAGTTCCGATATTTATCAATGATGTAGCCGATGTACATTTTGGGCATGCAATTCGATATGGTGCGCTGACCTATAATGGCGAAGTCGATGCAGTAGGTGGCGTTGTGATGATGCTCAAAGGTGAGAATAGCAATGAAGTAGTCAAGCGCATCAAAGCAAAGTTGCCCACGATTCAGAAGTCATTGCCGGAGGATGTTAAGATTGAGCCATATCTTGATCGTACAGAACTCATTTCCAGAGCAATCGGGACGGTTGAGAAAAATCTCATAGAAGGAGCATTGATTGTCATCTTTGTCCTGGTGATGTTTCTGGGTAATCTCAGAGCAGGGCTGATTGTGGCTTCAGCGATTCCACTGTCAATGCTTTTTGCCTTGGGTATGATGCACCTTTTCGGAGTTAGCGCCAATCTCATGAGTCTAGGAGCGATTGACTTTGGGTTGATTGTGGATGGAGCCGTGATTGTGGTTGAAGCGACTATGCATCATTTAGGTTTGCGCAAATCTACACAGCGACTGACTCAATCAGAGATGGACCATGAAGTATTTTCAGCTGCCTCAAAGATAAGAAACAGTGCTGCATTTGGGGAGATTATCATCCTTATTGTGTATATTCCGATTCTGACATTGATCGGCATTGAAGGGAAAATGTTCAGGCCTATGGCACAAACAGTGAGTTTTGCTATTTTAGGTGCTTTAATTTTATCGCTCACATATATCCCGATGATGTGTGCTGCATTCCTACCAAAAACCTTAGACAGCAACAGACAGTCGTTTAGTGATAAGCTAATGCATAAGTTACACCAAGTCTATGGACCACTGTTAAATAAGGCTTTTTCGATAAAGTACTGGTTGGTTGCGCTGACTGTAGGCGTCTTTATTGTGGCTGGTTGGATGTTTAGAAGTATGGGTGGTGAATTTATTCCGCAGTTGCAAGAAGGTGATCTGGCTTTTCATTGTATTTTGCCACCCGGATCATCGCTAAGCCAAAGTATGGAAACTTCTATGCTGGCATCTAGGATTATCAAGGGTTTTGACGAAGTTAAAATGGTAGTGGGCAAGACCGGATCGGCTGAAGTTCCCACTGACCCTATGCCACCTGAGGTAACAGATATGATGATTATATTGAAGCCTCAGAATGAGTGGAAGGTTAAGAAGTCTTATGATGAGCTCGGTGATGAAATCATGGAACGGTTAGAAGCTATACCTGGTGTGTTTTTTGAAAAGAGTCAGCCTATCCAGATGCGTTTCAATGAACTGATGACTGGCATTAAACAAGATGTAGCAGTAAAAATATTTGGTGAAAATATGGACACACTGGCCGCTTATGCTGAAAAGGCTGCAGGTGTTATCCGTACAGTCAATGGTACTACTACTCCACACGTCGAAGTAGTGAGTGGATTACCACAGATTAATATTGAGTATGATCGTGTGAGGATGGCTAATTATGGTCTGACGATTCGCCATGTCAATGATATTGTCAGTACAGCTTTTGCCGGCAAAAAAGCAGGCGTAGTATATGAAAATGAGAGAAGGTTTGATCTGGTAGTAAGACTAGACAGTACCCATCGTAGTAGCATAGAAGATGTGAATAATCTATTGATACCGACGGATGACGGTAATCAGATACCACTATCTCAGGTGGCAAAAGTTAGCTATAAGCTAGGCGCTGCTCAAATCAGCCGCGAGGATGGAAAGCGACGGATTGTAATAGGCTTTAATGTTGCAGACAGAGATGTTGAAAGTGTTGTTGCTGATATTCAATATCAACTGGATAGAAAGATTAAATTACCTACAGGCTATTATTTTACCTATGGTGGGCAATTTGAAAACTTGAAAGAAGCAAGTGCTCGACTTGCCGTAGCAGTACCGATAGCTCTATTACTTATTTTTGTATTGCTTTACTTTACTTTCCATTCATCTAAGCAAGCATTGCTGATATTTACAGCGATTCCTATGAGTGCGATTGGAGGTGTTTTTGCGTTGCATTTAAGAGATATGCCTTTTAGTATTAGCGCCGGGATAGGTTTTATCGCCTTGTTTGGTGTGGCTGTCCTCAATGGAATTGTTTTAATAGGTACATTTAATCAGTTAGAAAAGGAAGGATGGACAGATATAAAGCAAAGAATTCTGGAAGGCACAAAGATACGACTTAGGCCGGTGCTGATGACAGCTACCGTGGCGTCACTTGGTTTTTTGCCGATGGCGATTTCTCAGAGTGCTGGAGCTGAGGTACAGCGACCACTGGCTACTGTGGTCATTGGTGGTCTGGTGACAGCGACTTTTCTTACTCTGTTTGTTTTGCCTTTGTTATACTATATTTTTAATTCTAAAATCAGACAAATGAAATCTTCGGTAGCTGTGATGATATGTATAATGATGTTAGCTGTTCCATTGAATGGCATAGCACAACCGCTTATCTTACATAATGCAGAAGAAGCCGTTGCATTGGGCTTGAAAAATAATAAGTCGCTGATAGCGGCGGATCATCTAATGGAAGCAGCCAGTTTAAGGATAAAAACGGCTTATGAAATACCTAAGCTGGATTTTGAGTTCTCTTATGGTAAGTATAGTAGCCCAACCATTGACAATTCCTTTTCGGTATCACAAACCTTACCATTTCCTACCTTATTTGCAGCGAGAAAAAGACTTGCAGAAGCAGAAATGGGCGTCAAACAGACTCATAAAGAGCAAACTATTAATGAGCTCAGGAGTAAAATACGAAAGTACTTTTACACAGTGCAGTATTTGAATGAAAATCAACGTCAATTGCAGCTACTGGATAGTCTCTATGACGATTTTATTAAAATAGCTCAACTTAGATTTCAGGCTGGCGAAGCTCGTAGCATTGATGTAAGCACTGCCAAGATCAGAAAAGGAGAGATGAATATGCTTTTACAACAAAATGCAGTTTATCAGACAGAAGCCTATGCTATGTTACAGGCATTAATCGGTAGTAATCAGCAGGTACATTTGAGTGATGGACTTACTTTTCAACCCATAAAACTGAATGTAATAGTTGATGAATTAATGGTGGCAAGCCATCCGACCATTGAAGCTATGTTCAGTGAAGCCGCATTACTGGATAGACAAAGAAATATTGAGAAAGCGCAAAGTTTGCCGGATATAACATTAGGCTATACTAACCAATCCTTGATTGGCCTTCACAATGTTAATGGTAATGAAGTATTTTATAGTGGTAGTGATCGATTTAGTTTTTTTAATATTGGGCTTGCCATCCCATTAACTTATAAAGCTACTCAATTGCGGATGAAGTCAATGGGGCTGGAACGTCAAAGCCTGGAAGCCAATGCTGCGCAACAGCAACTTCAACTTCAAGCAAAACTTGCCGCAGCATTGAAGCAATATCAATATGATGTAAAACAGTTTGAGTATTATCGTGACAATGCAGTACCTAATGCTGAAGATATTGTAAGAACGGCATTTTTAGGTTATAAATCAGGCGATGTGGGTTATATTGAGTACTTGTATGCGCTCCAAACAGCTACTGATATTCGTCTCAATTACCTCAAGAGTATTCAGCAAATCAATTCTACAATAATAGATATTTATTCTCTTATAAATCAATAATAAGTATGCAGAATATAATTTTAAAAATAGCATCAATAACTATAGGTATTTTATTATTATCTTATTTTCGAAATTTTATTAAAAATAACAATAATAGGAATAGTCCTGACCATATCATATTTGAGAATAAAATCGTTGTACTATCTATGCGGCGACTATTGTTAATCTCGGTTTTGGCTTTGATGATTTTTACCAGTTGTGGATCAGGACACGATCATGAACATAGTAATCATGACCATACGTCGGAAGCTGTAGTACAAGATGTAAACCATAGTCACGATCATGATCATCCAAATGTGGCTACATTGACGGAAGAACAAATCAAGATGGTAGGCATAAAACTTGGTAAAGTCGAGCAGAAAGAACTTACTGCGACCATCAAAGCGAATGGCTTACTTACTGTGCCCAATAGTAGAAAAGCTAGCATCACTTCGCTTTATGGCGGTGTGGTGCAGAGTATCAGTGTTCAGGTAGGTAATCATGTGCGTAAAGGTCAGGTGATTGCTACTATAGCTAATCCGCAATTTATTCAGTTGCAAGAAGAGTTCATCACTCTTTCTTCAAAAATCACCCTAGCAGAACAAGAATTAAAGCGTCAGCAGGAATTAAGTACTGGCAATGCTGGGGCCATGAAGAATCTGCAATCAGCGATTGCCGATCTCAATATATTGAAAACCCGCAAAGCTTCTCTTGCTCAGCAAATCAAAATGATGGGTATCAATCCTGCGGGAATCACTAGTGCTGAGATGAGGTCTGTACTCAAAGTTGTAAGCCCGATAAATGGCGTGGTGAGTAGTGTTTTTGCTAGGATTGGAAGCTATGTTGATGTTCAATCACCTGTAGCAGAAATTGTAGATAATGAGGCGCTTCATCTTGATCTACGTATTTTTGAAAAAGACTTGCCGCTGATGAGAATAGGACAAATCATTCATTTTACCATTACTAATAATCCCGTCAGTGAGTACGATGCAGAGATTTTTAGTATTGGTTCCGCATTTGAAAACGAGAGTAAGACTATTCCAGTACATGCTACCGTTAAGGGCAATAAGTCGGGGCTAATTGATGGAATGAACATCACAGGAATCGTTAGCCTAACAAATGTGACTAGCCCTGCAGTACCTAATGAAGCAATTGTAGAAGCAGATGGCAAATTTTACGTTTTTGTTAGGACAGATCAGGTTCCGGCTATAGCACAAGAACATCACCATGATCACGATCACAACGATGGGCATGATCACGATCATCAACCTATTAAGCGTACGGAAGATGAACCTACTATTCATTTTGAGAAAATTGAAGTTGTCAAAGGTATTTCAAACGTAGGCTACACAGCAGTTACTTTTGTAAAGGATATACCTGTAGATGCTCAGATTGCCGTAAAAGGTGCATTTTTTATCAATGCAAAGTTGACCAATACCGGAGCACACGAACATTAAAAAAATTAAAATCCAGACATATGGAACATCATCACGTTTTTGATGCAGACGGCAGACAACTCTGTTGCACACTTGAAGAAAAAATTTATAATAATGCTGATGCAAAACAGTTGATTAGCAACAGTAGAAAAGATGCTCATGATCACGACCATGGAGTAGAAGAGCAGCTTGAAAAGGGCTGGCTACATCTTTTTTTGCCATCGATCATTTCATTAGTATTGCTGATGACTGCCATTGCAATGGATCAATGGGTTCGGACAGGATGGTTCGAAGGATGGATTCGGACACTTTGGTATGTGGCTGCTTATCTCCCTGTAGGTTGGCCGGTAGTCAGAGAAGCACTAGAAAGTGTTGCAAAGGGAGAGATTTTTTCAGAATTTATGCTGATGGTTATTGCCACGGTCGGCGCTTTTGCAATCGGTGAATATCCAGAAGCCGTTGCTGTGATGCTTTTCTATGCTGTAGGCGAAATATTTCAGACGCTTGCTGTAAGACGAGTAAAGACTAACATCAATTCTTTGCTAGATCAACGCCCTGACAAAGTCACGATCATGGATGGTGAAGAGGTCCTAACCGTCCATGCAGAGGATGTAGAAGTTAAGAGCGTCATTCGCCTGAAGCCTGGAGAAAAACTAGCGTTGGATGGTGTGTTGCTGACTGATAATGCCGCTTTCAATACGGCAGCATTGACTGGTGAGAGCCAACCAGATGCAAAATCCAGAGGCGATGTTGTACTAGCTGGTATGATTAATCTCAACAGTGTGGCCTTAGTGCAAGTGACAACCGCATATGAAGACAGCAAACTTAGCAAAATACTGGAAATGGTGCAGCATGCTGCTTCTCGAAAAGCGCCTACTGAACTGTTTATCCGTAAGTTTGCACGTTATTATACTCCTGCAGTGGTTGTTCTTGCTGTGGCAATTTGTTTATTTCCATATTTTTTTGTGAGCGATTATGTTTTTAATGATTGGCTGTATAGAGCACTGATCTTTTTAGTAATATCGTGTCCTTGTGCGCTGGTTATTTCTATCCCGCTTGGGTATTTTGGAGGTATCGGAGCTGCCAGTAGAAATGGTATCCTAATCAAGGGTAGTAACTTTCTGGATGCACTCGCTTCTATACAAAATGTAGTCATGGACAAGACCGGTACATTGACTGAAGGTGTATTTAAAGTACACGACGTAGTGCTTGAGCCTGGTTTTGTGGATTCAGACATTCTAGACAAAGTCAATGCACTTGAGCATATCAGTACTCATCCGGTAGCTACAGCTATCCATGAGTATGTGGGTCCGATTGATACTTCCATAAAATTTAATACAACAGAGGAGATTCCAGGACAGGGGCTCCGTGCTATGATAGATGGTAAAGAGATATTGGTTGGCAATTTTAGACTGATGGATAATTATGGAATCAACTATGTTCATAAATTAGATGATGCAGTATTTACCGTGATTTGTATAGCTTTTGATGGTGTGTTTGCAGGATATATCACCATTGCAGATAGCATTAAGCAAGAAGCAAAGGAAGCAGTGCGACAATTACATAATGCTAATATTAAGACCATTATGCTAAGTGGTGATAAGGCTTCTGTGGTCAATTATGTGGCAGAAAAGCTTCACATAGACCAAGCTCATGGAGAACTCTTGCCGGAAGACAAGGTCAATAAAGTAAAATCCATTTTAGACAAAGGCGAATCCGTAGCTTTTGTTGGCGATGGTCTCAATGATGCACCTGTGATAGCTATCTGTGATGTAGGTATTGCAATGGGTGGTCTGGGTAGTGATGCGACAATTGAAACAGCAGATGTTGTCATCCAGGATGACCTAGCCACAAAAATTCCTATGGCAATTAGAATAGGTAAGGAAACAAAAAAAATTGTTTGGCAGAATGTATTCCTAGCCTTCGCGATCAAAGTTATTGTGTTGATAATGGGTGCAGGTGGTATTGCCACCATGTGGGAAGCAGTTTTTGCTGATGTAGGAGTAGCGCTTTTAGCTATTCTGAATGCGGTCAGAATCCAGAGAATGAAGTTTTGAAGTCATCCATTTGCAAATAAAAAAGCCACTCCGTCGATTTTGGGTGGCTTGTGATTGGTTGGTTTAACAATTACAGGTTCTATCTGTACTTAAATTATCAGCAAAAATTATACCGCAATGTGATTTGTAAAAGAGAATTTGAAATAAAGTCTATTCTGAATCCAAATCAAATCGACTGATTTAAATATAATAGACTGATTTGCATAAATGCAGGGCATATCACTATTCTAGTCAGTATTTATCCTAAATTACGCTTTATATGTTTTATTCCATGAAAATGCTCTTTTGTAATCTATTATTTGCGCCCGCATTTCTACTATTGTGATCGGGAAACTTTGACTGAGTAATATAAGACTCTCGCTTTATAGCTACCTTGATTCATTTCTCTACACAGCTATGCCTCAAGCAGCTATCCACACTACAACTTCTACTCAATATCTTCCAATCCTCCAAATGAAAAGAGGCCGGTACAATGTGTACCAGCCTCTTTTTAAATTTTTAATAAGCAGATTAATTGGATGCTTACTTGATAATCAATTTTTCAGTAGTAACATGTTTGCCATTGACCACTCTAATCAAATAAAATCCGGCAGGAAATGATGAAGTGTCAATGGTTTTTACAGTTACATCACCTTTTACATCAATCGTAGAATGATAAACTGCACGACCATCTGTGTTCAGTAGCGAAAGTTCAGCTTTAACACTGGAAGGTGCTGCTACACTGACAGCCACATAGTCTCCTGCAGGGTTCGGTGTGACGCCTACTTTAAAGTATGAGTTGATGTGGGAATCTTTTGAGCTGGTCAATTGATCTGTATTGACAATAGTTTCCACTACATCAGTGCAAGCACGTTCACCTGCACCATTGTCTGCACTAATACAGGCTTGTGTACTATATTTAATCATATCCAAAACCTCAAAATCATCTATAAACCAGCCGTTGATTACTTCTGCAGGTTTAGTATCTTCGTTACAAACAAATCTAAACTTAAATGCTACTTCGTGTCCAATATATTCTGTAAGATCAACATAAGAGTCTATCCACGAACCTTCCAAGGTTTCTTTCCAGTCACCTTCAGTCTTACCACTGAATGCCCATATATTTGGATCAGCAAGGGTAGAATAATCCAGCGGATAATTATAACCGTTTCTGATGAATTTTTCTTTACCAACAATCTGATATGGTCCGCCATCAACTGATATTTCTACAAGTCCACCATCGACTCCAGTTTGAGTATTGTGCCTATGCCAGAATCTCATCACAGGGAAGGTGCCTCTGATTTCATATGGAATAGAAAACAAGGAAGCATCGCCTTCTGTATCTGAATTGAAGATAGTAAAAGATACTTCTGGGCTTTTGTATAGATCAAAGGAAGTAAACCAGTCCTCGCTACCTTTGATATTCTCAATATCCCAGTCATAATTATTATCAAAACCCTCATATTCCAGCCGCGTAGATTTGATGGTTTTGTCTGACTTAAGCTTGTAAGTGATGTCAAATTCATCTTTATATTCCATGTCTCCAAGGTTGAAGATGAGTTGATTTCCATTGATGACAGGTTCGATATCAGCAGATCCGGCCACATAACTAAGTCCGTCAGGCATGTCATCGGTAATAATCACATCATTTTGTCTAGCAGGAATATGATTTACTCCTTTTAGATGAACAGTAATTTCATTACCAGGATCAACAAGGCCGTCTGCTGTTTTAGTTATCTTGAGCTTTGTGATGAGCGTTGGTAAAACATTAAAATCTTCGACATTGTCATTTCTGGTTTTACCGGCAGAAGCATAATAACCCACACCTCTTCTTGCAAAAGTTTCCCACAATAATCTACCATGTGCACCATCAAAGTAGATAGAATCTGCTTTCATGATAGCATTTCTACCAGTGATAAAGTTAGGCTCACACGGTTGTAATTTAAGTCCTTCCACAACAAGAAAAGCTGCAATAAAATTACCGGATTTGGTATTATGCCAGTCAGGATCAAACCCATATAGGTCAATAAACCTCCAGTGCATATCCCACAAGATGTCCGCCCATACTTCTCCCACTGCGTGCGGTGAACTGGTGTTTCTTATATCTTTGTAGGTTTGAGGATTAAAATTCATATCAGTAGAGTACGGATACCTTCTGATACCACCTCCGTCAGTACCCTGGCCAGATACAAAGGTGCCGATTCCTCTTGGAGTACTTCCAAGGTCACCTTCTTTTTGGGTGAGAATTAATGCAAAATAATCACTCCAACCTTCACCCATTTGTTCGTCATTATTAAGACATCCAGACTGGAGTCTTCCGCCTGTCAAGCGGGTGGAAATACCATGTCCATATTCATGAGCGATTACACCATTATCCAGTGAGCCGTCAAAATATTCTGGTCCGGTAGAATCCTGTTTTTTAAAGGTGATGACTACTTCTTTTCCATTGTTGATTTCAACTCTGATTCTGTCACAATCTGATTTTTTTACAAAAATAGAAGGGATAGTGACTTTTTCAGCATTTAGTCCGGCTGCCATACCAACTATTTCTTCACCATTGCCACCATTGATACCGGGAATGTTACAAATGATGGCTGCAATAGCACCGGCTTGTTGTGCATTATACACCTTATGACTGAAATCACAAGTACCTCTGTCGATGAGGGCAACTTTACCATTCATTTCTTCTTTATTGGTCAATGATGTGCAGCCTGTTGTTCCTGCTGATGTGCGCGCTAAAGCCACACTACCTGATATGGCAGGTTCATTTTCATTGGGTATGGGAGCACCAAATTGACCCTCGCCATATTCGTTGATAAAGCCTTTTAGTGTCTCAGGTGCATCGATAGCAACAGTGCCGCCTCGATTGGTCCATAAATACATCTGCATACGTCCGTTAAACCCATCAGTCGGTGTTGAAAAGTTAGCATTATTGATATTGTCATTACCCCCTGCTTCAAAAAGGTTAATACCATCAAATGCCTGGGCAAGAACATGGTCACCTTGCCCGTCAACTCCAGTGTAATTTTTAGCTTGAAAATTTCCAAATTCTTCAGTAAACCCAAGTAAATTAGAAATATCATGCATCATGTTATTCATGTAAAACAAGTTAGTGACCGCTGCATGCTCACTTACTCTTGGATCTTTGTTGAGATCAACTGGAAAGTCAAAGATTAATTCTTCTCCTCCATCGGTTTCAATACCGTCTGGTCTATCATTGTTATCTTTGTCCTGAAATGCATATACATTATTGCCTCGTGTGATAGTATATTCAGGTCCTGGCTGTCCATTTACATCATGCCACCCAAAAGGAGAAGATACGGTATATTGATCATCTGATACGATTGTTCTTTGACCATGTATTGGACTTTCTACTGGCAGCTCATACACATTATACATAGGTGTATCACTACCCATTAACAAGTTTCCCACTGGCTGTGCATGATCATCATTAGATCTGATAGTAGCAATGCCACAATCATCATGTCTGTTGTATTGTCCATGCTGATGATTACAATACACCGTATAATTGTATTTTGATACAAATTGTCCTGTATTGGCATCGACATTAAAGTCCCAGTAATCAGCATTTTTCTTCATATCCAGCTGTAGATTCCAGACTAGGACGAGCTGATCGCCTACTAGTTCATACTTCAGCTGTGCTGTGATAGCGCTACTAGCCAGTTCAGGTAATTCAAATTCAAGTTTTCCTGTATTATTGCGGCGGCTCATGATCGGACTACCTTTAATTGCCACCCCTAAGTGGTCAGCAGCATTGATGATGGCTTGAGAAGCTGATATTTTTTCAGATTTAGTTTTAATTTTACTCTCTATATTTTGTACAAAGTTGTTCGCATCTGACACAACTTTACCATCCTTTAGGACTATTACAGCCATAGCATTGCGAATAGGAATACCCTGATAAGCTTGATTGAGATACAAATAAGAAACACCCTGAGCATTGATGACTTCTGAACTTATCATCAAATCTGCATAGTCAGCTGATTTAAGTTGCCAAACTTCAGCCTTAGTGTGGATGTGATTTATTGCTGTCTGCAATTCTACCGGAGCTTGTGCCACCAAAGAAAATTGAAAAACAACAAGTAGAAAGAGTATTAATTGTTTCATAAACTTAGGTTGATTGTTAATTGATTGAAATTTTTTATACAAAAGCCTAAAAGTATGAAAATAACAAAAACTTATCCTAATTATTTTAGGATAAAAGTGGTTTGCGCGACAATTTATCCTTTAATTTAGATGTAGAAGTGCTTTAGGGGATTCGCTTGATTGAGCTATCGACTTCACTTACTAGAGTAGTGTTTCACTTCATTTTTCACTCTGTATAGATTGTCTATATCAAAAAAACATATTTATTAAAAAAACCATTGATTTATTATCATCTTTGTGCCTTCTAATGAAGCTTAAGCTTGACCCATGACAGACATAATTTATGGTAGAAATGCCGTACTGGAAGCTTTTGAGTCGGAATACGATATCGAAAAAGTGTACATGCTCCAATCGATCAGAGGCGAGTATGAAATTGAAATCAGAAATATCTGCCGCAACAGAAATATTCCATTGGCCAAAGTACCCGAGGTAAAACTCAATGAACTAATTCGACACAAAGGAGTACACCAGGGCGTAGTGGCCTTGATCTCGCCCATAAAATACGTAGATGTAGATGCTATCATTGATAAAGCCTTTGAGAGTGGCACTGCCCCGCTACTCATCATTATGGATTGCGTTACTGATGTAAGAAATATAGGTGCAATTGCTAGATCTGCTTATTTTTTTGGGGCACATGGCTTGATTATTACTGGCAATTTTTCCGGAAGGATCAATGATGATACGGTCAAATCTTCTGCTGGAGCTATATTAAATCTACCGATAGCTCGAGTAGCCAGTTTGCTACATTTAGTAAGTGATTTGCAGTCTCGAGGTCTGGTTGTTGTTGCATCGAGTCTTCAAAATGCGGTTGCTCCTGAAAAATGTGACTTTACAGTACCCACAGCTATTATCCTTGGAGCTGAAGACAAAGGCTTACACTATAAAGTGCTGAGTATTGTGGATCATGTGGTCAGAATTCCCTCTGGTACTGACTTTGACTCACTCAATGTTTCTGTTGCAGGCGGCATCTTGCTTTACGAGGCGTTAAGGCAGCGAATCGCAACAACAAATTAGCTATCAATGTGTTTTTAACAGAACTTAATGTCATCTCATGAATACTAAAAGATTTCAAACTTTCTTTTTAGCTGTTGCCCTGATACTGAGTTTTCAGCTTATCTCTTGTAAAACCGGCAAAAGAGCAGTAGTAGAGCATCAACCCCTTGAAAAAGCGCTCTTGTGGAAAATAACAGGGCCCAATATTGACAAACCATCCTATCTATTTGGCACTATACACCTTATTGATAGTAAGGATTACTTCCTACCCAAAGGTATGATGACTGCGATGGATGAGGTCAAAAAAGTTGTGTTTGAAATTGATATGAAAGAGATGAATGACATGTCAGCTATTATGAGCATGATGGGTAAGATTATGATGAAAGATGATAAAACTTTAAAAGACTTGTTGTCTAAAGAAGACTACACTACAGTTAGTAACTTTTTTCAAGAGATGGGCTTGCCAATGATGATGTTGGAACGAATGAAACCCATGTTTTTAACCGTATTTGCATCCGGTGATATGGATCCTGGAGGATTACAAAGTGGCACTGTAAAATCGTACGAAATGGAATTAATGGATATGGCTGAAAGTGCAGGAAAATCGACAGGTGGGTTGGAAACCATCGAATTTCAGCTCAGCCTATTTGACGAAATACCTTATGAAGCTCAAGCTAAAATGCTGGTGGATGCCATTAAAAGCAGAAAGGATGATGATGCCTCCAGCCAGATGGATGAAATGGTAAAGATGTACATTAATCAAGATATCAATGGCATGGTACATGCGATATCTGAAGAAAGTGATGATGTCGAAGGTTTTGAAGAAAAGTTGCTCACAAAGCGCAATGAAAGCTGGATTCCATTAATTATAGCAGGAGCTAAGGCGCAACCTACATTATTTGCTGTAGGTGCAGGCCATCTAGGTGGAGAAAAAGGAGTAATCCGTTTGCTTCAAAAACAAGGTATTAAAATGACTCCTATTTCCATTAAATAAGTCTTAAATGGAAGGATAGAAAGCATCTTTATAATGGGTGATCTCAAATTGATCATCCTTGTTGAGGACAATACTGATGATGTCAAATCGTATTTCCCATTCATGATTGATACTTTCCATATATTGCCCGGCAGCATCTATCATCAATGCTTCTTTATGAGCAGAAACACTTTCTTCTGGTGCTCCAAAATAAGTATAGGATTTAGTCTTCACCTCAACAAAGACGAGGATATCTCCATCTTTAGCGATAATATCAATTTCGGCTTTGCTAAATCTCCAGTTGCGCTCCAGGATGTCGTACCCAGCTTCTTGAAGGAAAGCGACTGCATGATCCTCTCCACGTTTACCGATTAAGTGTTGGCGATGCATAATTAGTGTATTTTGTTAGTAATGTCGAGCATCGTTTCTTTAAATTGTGGCGCACAAGCCATGATTTCACCTTCAAATAACCAATTCTGACCACCACGATAATCTGTGACAACACCTCCGGCTTCCTTAACCATGAGTGCACCCGCTGCTATATCGAAAGAATTGAGTGCATTTTCGTAAAAAGCACCGAATCTGCCACATGCAGTATAACACAAATCTATTGCAGCAGAGCCGATGCGGCGAATACCTCTAGTAGTTTTTAGCACATCGTGAAGCGCCAGTAGATGCCCTTCGTTGAATCGATCTGGCTTGTACGGAAATCCTGTCCCTACGAGGATCTCATGAAACAAAGCCTTGTTACTGACTTCTATTTTTTGACCATTGAGCCGGGCACCTTTACCTTTTACAGCGGAGAAAACTTCTTCATTCATCACGTCTTGCACTACCCCTAACACTACCTCATGACCGTCAAAGAGCGCCACACTCACCGAAAAAAATCGCACATCATTGAGAAAATTAGTAGTTCCATCGAGTGGATCAATGATCCAAGTTAGTTTTGCTTTTTGCTGTTCGATGGTTTCTTCTTCGGTGATAAAGCCACACTTTGGCAATATGGTTTTTAACCCATCAACCAATAATGCTTCTGCCTTACGATCCACATAACTTACAAGTGAATTGGTGCCTTTTTCGATAATATCATCACTTTTTACACGGTGCAGATGATCTCTAATAAAATCTGCAGCTGTGTTTGTGATGCGAATGACTTCTGGTAGCAATTGCTGATACTGCTTTGACATGATACTACTTATTTAAAAAAGAAAAAGCCAGATTAACACCGGCTTTTTAAAAATTTCAATTGATTATCAGAATATAAAATTTGCTTATTGCGCTTCAGATACAACTTCGGTTACCACAGGGATCATTCTTTTGAGCATGGCTTCTATACCAGCTTTTAATGTTACTGTTGATGATGGACAGCCACTACAAGATCCTTGCATAATGACTGTTACCACTCCATCGTGGAAGGATTTGAATTCTATATTGCCACCATCTCTAGCTACTGCAGGCTTAACATAATTGTCAATTAACTCTATGATTTTCTTGACAATTTCTTCTTCGCCATTAGCATACATCTGTTTGCGCTTTTCTTCAAGCTTTGCTTCCATTGCTTCAGAAAATCCCTCTGCAATTATAGGTTTTTCAGCAGTAAGATAGTCTTTAATAAACTCTTTGAGTTGAATCATTATGGGCCTCCATTCTGTATCTACCGTCTTTGTGATTGTAACAAAGTTGTTACTGATATACACACCTTTGACAAAGGGTAATTCAAACAAAGATGCTGCCAAACCTGACCATTCTTGAGCAAGCGCTTTATCATCAAAATCGGCAGTGCCTTCGTATATCATCCTATTAGTAACAAATTTGAGTGATTCCGGGTTTGGAGTCTGCTCTGTATATAGCATTACAGGCGATTTTACTGCTTCCATTTTTGTGCTTTTGGTTCTTATGTTTAATTGCTGTAGTAACAAAAAAGGGTTTATATGGTTTTAAGTACCGGCAAATTTAAGTCAAAAGGTTATCTTTCATTGATTTTTTATCTAAATTTGTGTTTTATAGCAAGCCAATAAATCGTTCTTAGATGTTAAACTGGGATGAATTTCAAAAGCAATCCTCTGCGCAATGGATGTCATCAGCTGATAAAAGTAGTAGAGGCAAGTATCAGGCTGAAGCATTGAAGTATGATGTGGAAGGTGATTTTAGTGTGAGCGTTTTTGTAACGGAACGTCCGGATAGTACATCACCAGTTGATGCTGCGGAGACGGCATCCTGCGTAAAAATTTTGGTAACATCTGCCATTGAAGCTAATGAGTTAGCTCGTACCTTTTTGGAATATAGCCCGGATGCCATCCTTTTTGAAATTCATGGAGAAGTGGATTTGAAGGTACTTTTGAGAGACATCTATATCGACATGATCAGTGTGTTTTTAGAGGTACATGGAGACGCTCAAAAAGTTAAAGAGCAGGTAGATGAGTATATATGCGCTCACTATACCGATAGATCTGTACATCTGGAGGTGATGGGTCAAGGAACTATTAAGTTGAGCAGCCAGATGAAATTTAAGGAACGGCTTAATATGTTTAATCTATGGTCATCAAGATGCAATTCTGGTCTTATTTTAGAATTAGAGATCAAAAATGATTTTATTGCCCAGATAGCAGAATTGAGAGCCATGCGTAGATTGTGGAAAAAGCATGGCCATCAACCAGAGAATTTGACCATTCTGGCTCATTGTAATGCTACCACTGACGGAGATATCAGCCCTATGATTGTAGAGAGTTATCAGGTTTTGTCGACAATTATGGGAGGAAGTGACTATGTTGTAACAACGTTTATTGAAGACAAAGAAAGGACTCGGTTAGGTATCAATATGATGCACATTTTCAGAAACGAAAGCAGGATGACTCAAGTGATTGACACTGTAGCTGGCGCCTATCTTCCCGAAGTACTGACTGAAGAAATGGTTCATTCAGTCATTGATTAAGTACAATAAAAGAATTGCGTCCATAATGAACGGTCAAGTTATTCTTTTGTTAAAAAATGAGTGGAGTTGAAATCTTTAGAAGATATTTGAGTTGTAATAATAATTTTTATTGCTCATGATGTTCTAGGATTTAGAACCCAGGTGCAAAAAGGTGTTTAATTTAATGGATTCAAAAATAATTAAGAAAATGATATTGAGAAGTTCAGTGGTAATAGCTGCTTTATTTGGAGTGTATTTTTTAGGAATTGTTAAGCCTCAGCCACAGCCTATTGCTGATGAAAAAGAGGCATTGATTTTGCAAGGAATGTTACAGGCCATTAATCATGGACATTTCAACCCTAAAAAGATAGATGACCAAATGAGTGAAGCGGTGTTTGATTCGTACCTTGAAAAACTGGATAGCTATAAGCGGTTTTTTACTCAGAAAGATATCGACATTCTAAATCAATATAAGTATCAATTAGATGATCAGGTGAAAGCACTTTCTTTTGAATTTTTTGATGTTTCATTGCCACTGTTGGATGTAGGTATTAGAAAGGCTGAAAAATATTTCCTGGAAGCTATTGATGGAAAAATTGACTTTGATGCAAAGGGGAAATACGAAACAGATCCTGAAAAAATTGAATATGCTCTTGATGATGCAGCACTCAAAAAGAGGTGGGAGGAAGCTGTACACTGGTATGTCATGACCAATTGGGTGAGAAGCGAGGAAAGCCAGAAAGAAATTAAAGACAATAAAGAAATCAAAACGGCCGAAGAGTTAAAAACGGAAGCTATACAAGATACAAGAAAAAAATACGTGGACTATTTTGATAGGATGAAAAAATTCCGACGTCAGGATAGACTGGATGCCTACTTGAAGAGTATTTGTAATTATTATGATCCACATACAGACTATTTTAGCCCAGTAGAAAAGCAGAACTTTGACATCAATATGGGTGCTAAGTTAGAGGGAATCGGAGCTAGGTTGCAGCTGGAAGGGGACTATACCAAAGTATTCAGTATAGTAGTCGGTGGACCTGCTTGGAAGACAAAAAAACTCGAAGAGAACGATATAATTATGAAAGTCGCTCAAAAGGGACAAGAGCCTGTAGATATTGCTGGTATGCGTCTCGATGATGTAGTTCAATTGATTAGAGGTAAAAAAGGTACCACAGTTATTCTCACGGTTAAGAAGAAAGACAATTCTATTGTTGATATTTCCATTGAGCGCGATGAAGTACAGTTGGATGATAGTAAAGCAAAATCTGTATTAATCAATATTCCGGACAAGATTCATAATATAGGCTATATTTATTTGCCTAAGTTTTACTCTTCTTTTGAAGCTGATGGTGGAAATTCTTGTGCTACAGACGTGGCTGATGAGATTAAAAAATTGAAAGATCAGCATGTAAATGGAATCATTCTGGATTTGCGGAACAATTCAGGTGGATCACTCTATGATGTGGTGGAGATGAGTGGGTTTTTTATTGAAAGTGGTCCGATAGTTCAAGTCAAAGGACGTGAGGACAAGCCTACATTGTATCAGGACAAAGACAATAGTGTACTGTATGATGGTCCTTTGGTGATTATGGTCAATCAGTATAGTGCATCCGCTTCAGAGATTATTGCAGCAGCTATGCAGGATTATGATCGCGCATTGATCGTAGGAAGTACTACTTTTGGAAAAGGTTCGGTGCAGCGGTTTTGGGACTTGGATAGTAGAATCAGTGGGTATAACGATTTCAAACCATTTGGTAGTGTTAAGGTGACAATGCAGAAGTTCTACAGGGTAAATGGAGGCTCAACCCAACTCAAAGGAGTAACTCCTGACATCAATCTGCCGGATATTTATCAGTTTATCGAGATGGGCGAGAAAGATTATGAGTTTCCTATGTCATGGTCTGAAATTGAGCCTGCAAAGTATAGCCAGTCTGTAGTTTTGCTTGAAAATAAGAAACGCATCGAAGAAAGAAGCAAGGAAAGGGTAGCACAAAGTGAAGATTTCAAACTTATCTTAGAAAAAGCAACCAAACTAAAAGAGGATAAAGATAAAACAGAATTTCCACTAGACCTGGATAGCTATAAAGCTATGGTCGAACAGCGTGCGTTGGATGACAAAAAGTACGAAAATTTATTTAAGAACGACGTTCAAGGTCTAGTAATCAATAATTTGCCGGTAGATTTGCAAAAGATAGAAAAAGATGAATCGCTGAAAGCTAAAAATGATGAATTTATTAAAGATCTTAAGAAGGATGTATATCTGGAAGAGACCATGTACATCATTCGAGATATGATTAACATGGAGAAGTCATTTGTGTATTTACAGCACAAAATACTGAAATAATTTGTGTTAATAGGCACCGATCCTATTTGGTGGCCTGCAGGTATCTCAGATGTCTGCAGGCTTTTTTGTATCGAGCCATGCCATGATCCATGCTTGATGTTTATTTGTTCTTGATTCTGTCAAGGCCTGACTTAGCTTTTTGGTGCAAGCTAGAGCTATAACCTTCGGGATTGGAGTTAAGGCATAGATTGAAATATACTCGTGCTTTTTTATAGTTTTTAGCTTGTTCATAAATCAATCCAGCATTGAGAGCAGCACTACAAGCGTAGTATCTGGAAGGGTCACTTCGTTTGATAGTGATATCATAAAATTTCAGAGCCTCATTATTTGACTTTAAGGCATCCAGTATTCTTGCCATTCGGTAGTAGAATTCGCCGTCATTGATGCTGTTAGCGTATTTAGTGGTATTTTGTTCTAGCAGTTGTTTTGCCTTGACATAATAACCTCCATCAAAGAGCACTCTGGCTTTTAGCAATATAGGATCAGGTACTTGCTCAGAGCGAGCCTCATTGTACGCTTGTATGTCTTCATCTATCAGTTTACTACCATAGAGACTACAACTTTTCATGTATTTGTGGAAAGAGTTGACATCATTGTCTATAATCAGGTTGCACCATGCCAGCTTTTGGTAGGCTTCTTTGATATAGTGCTGACCGGTAAAGTTATCAATAAACTTAATAAGATAGCTCTTTGCATCACGGTCTAGTCTATACAACTTGTATTTACCATAAATAAAATCAAGGTAGTAAAAAGGTAAATACTGACTACCACTAGGTCGCTCCTCTAGAATTTTGATGGCTAGGTCGTTTCTTCCTGTATTATGGGCCATTGTAGATTTAAGAAAAGCAATCAATGGATTCTTTCTATGATCTAGCTTGTACTCATTATACAATCTGAAAGCATCTTCTTTTCTATTGTTGGAATAAAACAAAATATATGAGTAAATTGCTATGATTTCATTTTTAAAAATACTATTCGTTTTAACTGAATATTGCACTAATTCTTCGATTTCTCTAGTACCTACTGCTACAGAACCCTTTATCCCCATTAAGTTTCGCACCCATGAAGGTACACTTTCTGCCAGCGCATGAATGATGCTCAGGCTCTTATTATTCTCTACAAAATTTGGGAATCGTTGTTTATTTTCTTCCAATAATTTATATGCACTGTAAACATCACTTGCAGCACTAATTTTTTTGTCAAATTTAAGCTTGATTGTAGCCCACTGTAGTATAATCTCAGCCTGGCAGAATAGATAATACGGTGAATTCGGATCTCCTAATTTTATCTTTTCAAGTCTTTTATCCCGATTAGCTAATAGCTTTTTGTATGAATTGTAGTCTTCTTGTATAAAAAGTGTGAAAAAATCAATATAGTTTTCAATATAATATACCATGGCATTGTTGCTCTCACTGATTTTGGCTTCATTAAGTTTAAGCTGTCCGATGGCGAGTTTGAGGGAAGTTATATCCTGGTATGCATCCATTACTCTAGTTGACATGATAAACTTGGACTGTGCGGTGGATCGTACCGGCAGGCCTAGTAGTAATGTTAAAATCAGAAATGCAAACCTTTGAGTCATGTTTAAACAAAAAGCCCCTAATGAACGACATTTGGGGCCTTATATTTTATTTAGATGATGTAATGTTTTAGAGGAGTTTGATTATTCCTCCGTTGTAACACCTGTGAGTTCTTCATCAATCAACACACGACCGCAATGCTCACAAGCAATGATTTTCTTTGTAACTCCGATTTCAATCTGTGTTTGAGGTGGTATTCTGTTGAAACATCCACCACAGGCACCTCTTGATACTGTCACAACTGCAAGCCCGTTTCTGTATGTCTTTCGGATTTTGTCATAAGAAGACAGTAGCCGGCTATCTATATTTTTGCGTGCTTTCTCAGACTCCTTAACCAGTTTTGCTTCTTCCTTCTCAGTTTTTTCTATGATTTTCTGAAGCTCTACTTTTTTAGTTTCGACATCTTTATTGCGTTGTTGAAGCTTTTCACTGATACCATTTAGTGAATCCTGTTTTGTCTCCTTATTGGCTTTGGCTTCTCTGATTTTCTTTTCTGAAAGTTCTATTTCCAGTTTTTGCAATTCGATTTCTTTTGTCAATGCGTCAAACTCTCTGTTGTTTTTCACATTGTCGAGTTGCTTTTCATATCGCTCGATAAGTGCTTGAGCATCTTTGATGTTGTTATTGCGGCGTGCTATTTCATCATCTATGTCCTTGATGGTGTTTTCGAGCTTACCTGCGCGAGTTTGAAGTCCTGAAATTTCATCTTCCAGGTCACTGACCTCCATTGGTAGCTCGCCTTTAAGTACACCGATCTCATCAAGTTTTGAGTCAATTTGCTGAAGTGCGTATAGCGCTTTTAGTCTGTCTATAATGCTTATTTCTTTAACAGTTGCCATATATTTATTAATAATATTGAATAGGGTTAGTGACTATTTTTGTACAATGGGTCGCAAAGGTACGAAATTTATTAATAATCAAGCCATAAAGCAAATCAATTGTGTATTTTTCGCTTTCGTAATGACCGATATCAGCGATGATAATTTCACCATCTGCATCAAAAAATTCATGATACTTATAGTCGGAAGTAATGAATACATCTGCTCCCGATTTTTTAGCTTGTGGGAGCAAAAAGCCACCTGATCCTCCACATACTGCTATTTTGAAAATTTGATCCCTACAAATGCCAGTATATTTAAACACTTTAAGCCCCATTTGTTGTTTGAGATATTCAAAAAATGCTTGAGGTTTCATTGGCTCAGATAGATACCCTGTGATGCCTGCACCTACGGGATATCCGTTATATAACAGATCTTGTTTTGGTGATAAAATTGCTGTATCAGTGAGCTTTAGTTTTTCGGCTATTTTCGCATTGACACCTGAAACAAACACATTGTCTAGGTTGGTATGGATGGCAAAGATAGCGATGTCATTTTTTATTGCTTTAATAACAGTCTTTTCTACATAGTTATTGCCATTAAAGCGCTTCAATCCTCGAAAAACTATAGGATGATGTGCCACAACTACATTACACCCCAGTGCGATAGCCTCATCAAGTACAGGTTCTGTGCAGTCTAATGATACGACTACACCTTTGATTTCCATATTAGGATGACCTGTGATGAGTCCTGCATTATCGTATTCCTCTTGAAAGTGTGGTGGTGCTACTTCATGCAGATACTGAATAAGGGCACTTAATTGCATGTTTTTAGTTTGGGTTTATCAGTATAATTATTAACGTCCTTGCCTTATCTTTTGTTCGAGTGCAGTGGTCGAATATCCATCTACAAATTTCAGCGAACGCACAGTGCCACCATTTTTTATGACAATGTCACTGCCCACGATCTGATCTGACTTCCAGTCACCACCTTTTACTAAAACGTCAGGTAAAAGTAACTGGATTATCTCAAAGGGCGTATCCTGGTCAAAGGTGAGCACCATATCTGTAGATTCGAGTGCTGCAAGGATGTGTGTACGGTTGTATTCGTCTTTAATTGGGCGATTAGGGCCTTTTAATCGACGAGTGCTTTCATCACTATTGACTGCAATGATGAGCCTATTACCTAGTGTTTTGGCTTCTTCCAGATAAAGTACATGACCTATGTGTAACAAATCAAAGCAGCCGTTGGTAAACACGATTGTATTGCCCTCATCACGCCATTGTTTTACTTTTTCATGTGCTTTTGACCAGTCTGTGTACAATTTATCCTTGATCATGTTTTCTTTTTTTATTCAAAGCCGGCAATATGCTGAGCGCCAGCAAACCAAATGCTATATTAACAAATATCTGTATCGAAAAGAAAATAATATTGGCCAGTGAAAAGGCATCAGCGCCTTCGACACCATAGATAGCTAGCGCCTCACCGACCAGATAATGATAACTACCCATACCTCCGGGTGTCGGTATAAGAATGCCGAGACTACCAAATGTAAAAACGACCAGACCAGCGACTGGCCCTAGATGCGCAGTTGGCTCGAAACTAAAAAATGCCCAATATGACATCAAATAGTACAATATCCAGATGCCCAATGTGTAAAATATAAAAAGTGGAATACTGGATACATAACGTACACTTTGCACTCCTGTGGCAAACCCCTTCAATCGTTGAATAATTTTTTGGCCTAACATTGAAGTGCGTATTCGGGATTTGTTTTTATATACAAGGCTGGCGCAGATAATCGCCATTGCCATCATTAAGAATACACGGTTAGGAGAAAAGAAGGCAGCGAATCTGGAGCTGATATCGACATTTTGGTTTAGATAATTGATGAAATCACTACCACCTAACATTAAGGCCAAACCTATGACAATGGCCAGCATGATGACATCAAAAAGCCGATCTGTTACAATCGTACCAAATGCTTTCTCAACTGGAATATTTTCATATTTGGAGATCATCCCGGCTCGTATGAGTTCTCCGGATCTGGGAATGGTGAGGTTGGCCAGATAGTTGATCATGATAGTGCCAAAAAGGTTGATAAAACGCGGTCGGTAGCCTATGGCTTCTATCATCATTTTCCACCGCAATGCTCTGAATACATTTGAAAGGATAAACAATAAGATGGTAAGGACTATCCATCGATAGTCAGCATGGCTGACATCGTTTATAATCTTTTGTGTCAGGCTGCATTCTGAGGCGGCAATGCCTTTTAGTGCACAGTCTGCTTGATATGCAGCACTTTGACGGGCAAAAACAAGGTAAAGGATGCCTATACCCAGCCCGAAGAATACCACTATTTTAGCAATAGTTGCAAATTTTTCCTTCATACAGCATTTCGTCCCCTATGATTAGGGCCATTGCTAAAACTTAGCTCAGTCTGTTATTTTCATCCGGAAAAACAGCTACAGGTTTAAAGGTTTTAGCTTCTTCAGGTGTCATGAGTGCATAGCTGATGATGATGACTATATCACCGACCGCCGCTTTTCGGGCTGCTGCACCGTTGAGACAAATCATTCCTGAGTTGCGTTCTCCCTTGATGACGTATGTTTCTATCCTTTCGCCGTTGTTATTATTGACAATCTGTACTTTTTCTCCTTCATACAGATTGGCTGCTTCCATCAATGCCTCATCAATTGTGATTGAGCCTACATAATTAAGATTGGCTTCAGTCACTTTAACTCTGTGGATCTTGGATTTGTGGATGTGTAAAAACATGGCCTCACTAAGTGATTTTTAAAAAGTTGCAAATATGAAAAAAATAAGTGAATATGTTTGTATTCACAGCCTAAACGTTGAGTTTAACATTGAAGTTTCAATTTGCATTTCTTTAAGTTTATTATAACGAATATAAATATTGGCTTTTTATATCAAAAAATCAGCTCCGGTATGATGATACCGAAGCTGACGGATAATAGTTGGTTGATGTTTTTAACTAAATAACAATACCATTCATATTGTATTCATTTTTGATGGCTTGCTGAAATCTAGTCACATCTTCTTTCGAACTGAACTGTCCGATACGTACTTTATACAGCGTGACTCCATTTTTTATCTCATTAGTCACAGTTACCGGTTCAGTAAATAGCTGTCGAAGTGCGCTGACCATTTCCTTTGCACCTTGATATCTTTGAAACACGCCTAACTGTACTCTGAACGGCTGGCTGGTCGTCGTTTGACTATAATAACGGTCGTATTCATCAGCTACTTTACGGATGCTTTCACTGGATTGGTTTTCTGACCTTACTAAACTCGGAGCAGTATTATAATCGTATTTTACGATTTGCTTGTTTTCTGGCATATTAAATTTATCGAGCAATGCTGTCAATTTACTGGGAGATAAGGTCTGTTCAACTCGGTCAAGTACGCGCCCTTCGGAATTGAGGATGAGCATTGTGGGTAGATACCGAATCTCAAAAGCATTTTTGAGGTCGTAGCCTACTTGGCTGTCGATATCTGCTTTGATCGAAATGTAATTGTCGTTGAGTGCCTTGCAGACGGATTGATCCTTAAAGGTCGTTTCATCCATCCACTTACATGGTGTACACCACGAAGCATAGAAATCTATAAAGATAAGCTTTCCTTCGTTGGTTGCTTTAAGTACTGCAGATTGCATGTCTAGATTGCCAAAGTTGATTTTGATGTCACTGGCCTGCCCGGTAGCGGTATAAAACAGGCAAACCATGGCAAATAGGAAAAACTTTTTTGTTTTCATAACTGATCACTGTTTATGGGATAAATATCAAATTCAAGGTATTGCAAGTAATTAATATTCTATTATATTAAATAATTACATTTTATATAAATAATTGTAATACACTACATTAATTAATATCAATTTTAATACCAAAGTAAGATGTTAGTTGAATGATTTAATCTTTATATATGTATAAATAGTTGAATAACAATATTATATCAGTTAAATAATTTTTTAAATTGTTTTAAATATTTATGATAAAAAGATAAATTACTTTTAAGAGCAAATAAAATGGCTTATCTTGTGCCGCATTTTCAAAACAGATGTTTTAAATAGGAAACCAATGTCAAAAATCATTGCTGCAATCACAGGGGTAGCCGGTTATGTACCGGACGATGTATTGACCAATCAAGATTTAGAAAAGATGGTTGATACCAATGACGAATGGATAAGGACACGAACAGGAATCAGTGAAAGGAGAATACTTCGAGAGCCTGGCAAGGCTACTTCTGATATGGCGGTAGAAGTGGTCAAGCAGTTGCTAGCAAAGACGAATACACGACCTGAAGAAATTGAAATGCTTATCTGTGCTACGGTGACAGCAGATATGGTTTTTCCTGATACTGCTAATACCATATTGGATAAAGTGGGAGCAAAAAATGCCTTTGGTTTTGATATTAACGCAGCTTGTTCAGGCTTTTTGTATGCCCTGACGACAGGTGCCAAGTTTATTGAATCTGGTACTTTTAAAAAGGTCATTGTGGTAGGTGCTGACATGATGTCTTCTATTATTGATTATACAGACAGAGCCACATGTATTATTTTTGGTGATGGAGCAGGGGGCGTTTTGCTGGAGCCATCCAAAGATGGTAACGGTTTGATTGATGCCATATTGAGAGCTGACGGTGCTGGAAGGGAATTTTTGCACATGAAAGCCGGAGGCTCGCTTAAGCCAGCATCAGCTGAAACAGTAGCAGCAAGAGAACACTTCGTTTTTCAAGATGGAAGACCTGTTTTTAAAGCAGCAGTTACAGGGATGGTCAATACTACACAGGAATTGCTGGATCGAAACGACATGACAATAGACGACCTAAAATGGTTAGTACCTCATCAAGCTAATTTGCGCATCATCAAATCAGTGGGAGAAATGCTTGGTCTAGCGGAAGATAGAGTAATGGTCAATATTCATAAATATGGAAATACCACTGCTGCAACCATTCCACTCTGTCTGACAGATTATGAAGCTCAGATAAAGAAGGGAGATACTCTGGTGTTGACTGCTTTTGGAGGCGGTTATACCTGGGGAAGCATATTGATTAAATGGGCTTACTGACAATTTTAGTAATAATAATCATAGATATTTTTTAATTTTGCAAAATTCAGAATTTTAGTTAATATATTAATTTTTATGGCAAATACTTCAGATATTAGAAACGGACTTTGCATTAATTACAATGGAGATATTTACAGTGTTGTAGAATTCTTACATGTGAAACCAGGCAAAGGTAATGCATTTGTGCGCACAAAATTGAAAAGCCTCACAACTGGCAAAGTGATAGAAAATACTTTTCCGGCAGGCCACAAAATAGATGATGTTAGAGTAGAAAGAAGGAAATTTCAATATCTTTATACAGATGAAGGTGGTTTTCACTTTATGGATAATGAAACTTATGATCAGGTTGCTTTGGACGAGGCGATGATAGACAGTCCCCAATTTTTGAAAGAAGGTAGCGAAATAGAAATTCTCTTCCATGCTGAAAAGAATACGCCTCTGACAGCAGAAATGCCGTCAAATATAATACTCGAAGTAACTTATACAGAGCCTGGGGTGAGAGGTGATACGGCTACTAACGTGACCAAACCTGCTACGGTCGAAACAGGTGCAGAAGTAAAAGTTCCGATTTTCATCAATCAGGGTGACAAAATCAAGGTTGACACCCGTACGGGTGCTTATCTGGAGCGGGTAAAAGCTTAATTTCATTTTAAAAATATAATGCTATATGACTTTTCATGAAGTACAGGAATTAATCAAATTGATTAGCAAATCCAATTTGACAGAATTCAAGATGAAAGAAGATGATTTTGAAATATCTATCAGAACTGATAAGTTTCAAAAGGGTAGTAATGTACAAACGGTAGTGGCTATGCCACAAGCCGGGATGCCGGCTATACCTGCGGTAGCACCAATTGCGCCAGCTGCACCGGCAGCACCTGCGACACCAGCTTCAAAACCAGTAGCTGAGGACGCACCTTCAGCACCTGCGGGTAAAAACCTTGTTGAGATTAAATCTCCGATTGTAGGAACGTTTTACAGAGCATCCGGTCCGGACAAACCACCTTTTGTCAAGGTCGGTGATACCATTAAGCAAGGAGATGTGGTATGTATCATTGAGGCCATGAAACTGTTTAATGAAATCGAAAGTGAGGTCTCAGGTACTGTCGTCAAGGTGCTGGTAGAAGATGCTTCGCCGGTAGAATACGACCAAGTACTGTTTCTGGTAGAAGCTTAATTAGCAGTTACTACTTGATATCATTCTTTTTAGCAACTTTAACAATCCCGTATGTTTAAGAAAATATTAATCGCAAACCGAGGTGAAATTGCATTGCGTATCATACGTACATGTAAGGAGATGGGTATAAAGACGGTGTCCATCTACTCTAAAGCAGATGCTGATAGTCTCCATGTGCGATTTGCAGACGAAGCAGTATGTATAGGACCGGCACCTTCATCCGAGTCTTATCTTAATATTCCTAGGATTATGGCTGCAGTGGAGATTACCAATGCTGATGCCGTCCATCCGGGTTACGGATTTCTGGCAGAAAACTCAAAATTTGCTGAGATTTGCAGACAGTCTGGTGTGAAATTCATCGGTCCAACAGCTGAGATGATTGACAAAATGGGTGATAAGGTCACCGCCAAGGAAACAATGATTAAGGCAGGAGTGCCAGTCGTGCCGGGCTCTGATGGATTATTGAAAGATGTCAAACAAGGCATCAAAATAGCCAATCAAATCGGATATCCTGTTATTCTTAAAGCAACTGCCGGAGGTGGTGGCAAGGGAATGCGTATTGTCCATGAAGATAAGGAATTTGAATCAGCATGGGAAAGTGCTAAAAAAGAAGCCAAAGCATCTTTTTCCAATGATGGCATCTATGTAGAAAAATATGTTGAAGAACCCCGACACATTGAGTTTCAAATCGTAGGTGATCAGTTTGGCAATGTGTGCCACCTGTCGGAGCGGGACTGCTCTATACAGCGTCGCCACCAGAAACTGGTAGAAGAGAGCCCATCGCCATTTATGACTCCAGAGCTTAGAGAGAAAATGGGCGAAGCAGCGATTAAAGCTGCAAAATCAATCAATTATGAAGGTGTAGGGACAATAGAATTTCTTGTAGATAAACACCGAAACTTCTACTTTATGGAGATGAACACCCGTATTCAAGTAGAGCATCCTGTGACAGAGGAAGTGATTGATTTTGACCTCATAAAGGAACAAATTAAGGTGGCTGCAGGCATTCCTATTAGCGGTAAAAGCTATTTTCCAACATTGCATGCTATGGAATGCAGGATTAATGCCGAAGACGTATGTAACAACTTCAGACCGAGCCCGGGTAAAATTACCTCTTTCCACAGTCCTAAAGGACCAGGTGTACGAGTAGATACACACGTTTATGCCGGTTATTCGGTGCCACCATTTTACGATTCGATGATTGCTAAATTAATATGTAAGGCCAGGACGCGTGAAGAATGTATCACAAAGATGCAACGTGCGCTAGATGAATTTATCATTGAGGGTATTCAGACCACTGTTCCATTCCATCAGGCATTGATGAAAGACGAACATTTTAGAAGCGGCGATTTCAATACTGGCTTTATGAATACCTTTGATATGGATAAATGCAAGGAGGAGTTGTAGAACTCATTATAGATTGGCAAAGATGAGGCTTAACTCATCTCTAATACAAAATTAATCTAACGGACCAAAGATAAATGGAGGGATTTTGGAGATTATTATCCCAAATAAAACACTATAAAAGGAATTTTATACTCAGTATTCTGTGTAATATTCTCTACTCTATATTTACAATTGTGAGTATCCCTCTGCTGGTTCCATTTTTCAATATACTTTTCGACCGCTCTACCACTGATATCGTCCGACCTGAAGGAAATAATATCAATGAGTGGACTAAATACCTGATATCAACCTATATTAATCAATACGGGAAGGAAACGACTTTGCTGTATGTATGTCTGATATTAATTGTTGTTTTTTTCTTTAAAAATCTTTTCAGATATCTGTCATTGTACACTATCACACCCATGCGGTATGGTATTGTTTATGACCTTAGAAAAAAGCTATTTAAGAAGTATCTGGATCTGCCGCTCAGTTATTATTCCAATGAAAGAAAAGGTGCACTCATGTCGTCTATTACTGTTGATGTACAGGAAGTAGAATGGTCTATTTTGAGTGTTATAGAATCCATATTTAAGTCGCCGATTATCATATTAGGAGCAGTTTTGTACATGGTTTACATCAGCCCTCAACTCACTTTGTTTGTATTTTTCCTTGTTATTTTTGCCGGTCTAGTGATAGGTAAAACAGTTAGTAAACTCAAAGACATTTCTGTCAATATTCAAGAATCCATAGCTACTCTTGCCTCTCATGTGGAAGAGTCATTAGGCGGTTTGCGCATCATCAAGGGCTTTAATTCAGAAGGGTATCAAGAAGGTAAATTTGATCAGGAAAATGACAATCTACGCAAAAAATTGATTAAAGCCGTCAATCGAAGAGATCTGGCCTCACCACTCTCCGAATTTCTTGGAGTGAGTGTCGTGACCGTTTTACTTTGGTATGGTGCCATACTAGTATTTAAGCAAGAACTGGAACCAGACATTTTCTTTGCTTTTGTTTTTGCATTTTATCAGGTTATTGAGCCAGCCAAGTCTTTCTCATCAGCATACTTTAACATCCAAAAAGGAATGGCTGCACTAGACAGGGTCGAAAAAGTGCTTTATGTACCCAATGATATTACTTCAAAGCCTAATGCGGAGGTCAAAAACAGTTTCGACCATGCTATCCACCTTGAAAAAGTGAGTTTTGCATATAAGGATAGCCAGGTCAATGCTTTGTCAGAGGTGTCACTAGAAATCAAAAAAGGAGAGATTGTGGCCCTAGTAGGCTCATCAGGAGCCGGAAAATCAACGCTGGTAGATTTATTACCCAGATTTTATGACGTGACTACGGGCGCAGTTTATATTGACGGAAAGGATGTCAGAGATTTAGACCTAAAGAGTCTCAGAAGTTTATTTGGAATTGTATCGCAAGATGCTGTGTTATTTCATGATACGGTGAGAAATAATATTACCTTTGGACAAAATGATTATACCGACGAAGCTGTTGAAGCAGCAGCGATGATTGCCAATGCACATGACTTTATCACAGCCATGCCTGAAGGATATGCTACCTCCATCGGTGATCGAGGTATGAAGCTATCAGGTGGTCAACGTCAGCGGCTTACGATTGCTAGAGCAGTACTTCGTAATCCACCGATATTTTTACTCGATGAGGCCACTTCGGCACTGGATTCTGAATCAGAAAAACTAGTACAAGAAGCACTTGAAAAGGTGATGAAAGGTCGGACATCTGTTATTGTTGCACACCGTCTTTCAACAGTACAAAAGGCGGATAAAATTGTGGTACTCGAAGGAGGAAAAATTGTTCAAGTCGGAACGCATCATGAACTAGTTGAGGTCGATGGCCCTTATAAGAGATTTGTTGAAATTCAATCATTTGAAGCATAGGATGGAAGGTAGATTGCAAGACATATATTTCGAAAAATTTGGCAAGAAACCGGAAATGCACGTGTTTTCTCCGGGTAGGGCTAACATCATAGGTGAGCATACAGACTATAATGATGGATTTGTTTTGCCATTTGCTATAGAACAAGGTATCACTTTTTTAGCAAGTACAAACCAATCCTTTGAGATTCGGTTATATGCTGCTGATGTTAATGAATCGTGCATTTTTGATTTGAATGCGCTCTCAGATCGACATGATTATGGATGGACAAAATACATCTACCAAGCTATTATGGCTATGGGACACCACCACTTACAAGGTATGGATGTAGTATTTGGAGGCAATCTGCCTATTGGTGCAGGAGTTTCATCTTCTTCTGCCTTGATTTGCGGGTTTTTAACGGTGCTGAGCAGAGTCTCCGATGTGAATATGTCACAAGAAGCACTCGTCGAGATGGCGGTGACAGCTGAGCGTGGTCAAGGTCTGCGCGGTGGTATTATGGATCAATTCAGTATATTCCATGGCATGCAAGGCAAGGCAATTTTACTGGACTGTAAAGACTACTCTTCAGTGATGATAGATATGCTGCAAGGTGATTATACTTTTTATCTTTTTAATACTAATGTCAAGCATAACCTAGTTAAGAGTGATTACAATACTCGTCGAGATGAGTGTGATCAAGCGGTGGACATTCTTAACAAATCATATAAACCGATCCAAAGCTTAAGAGATCTTACTGTTACTGATATAGAACCCATCCAGTCGCTGTTGCCATCTTTGCTTTGGTCTAGAGCCAGTTTTGTCATAGAAGAAAACGATAGAGTCCATCAAGCAGTCAAAGCCATGCAGTCGAATGATGCTGTTCAGCTGGGAGCACTGCTATATGCTTCACATGAAGGCTTATCTAAAAAGTATGAAGTCAGTTGCTCGGAGCTAGACTGGCTAGTAGAAATGACGCTTGACTACGATCAGATTTTAGGTGCAAGAATGATGGGCGGAGGTTTCGGTGGTTGTACTATCAACCTTGTTGACGGAGTTTTATCAACAACTTTTTGTAAGGAGATAGACCAAAAATTCACCGCTCAATTTGGGCATCATCCTGATATTTTTAGTGTTTATCCATCAGACGGTATCTTTCAGAAGCTAATAAAAATTTGACTTTTAGCATAATTTTAATATTTCAACAGCTCATTCAGGCGTTATATTCATTAAATAGAAACATTATGTCTTCAGGGTCTTTTAGGATAAATACCATGCATGTATTGTACTACTATATGGTATTGCTCTCAGTTGTCGTGACACCGATTACAGTTTTTGGGCAATCTGTTGATGTAAGTCAATTGAATAAGAAAGAAAAAAAAGCATGGGATAAAGCTCGACAACTAGCACATCATGGCAAGGTGGACAAAAGTATTGATGCTTTTGAGTCGCTCCTTAAAAAGCAACCTGGACTTACAGAAGGTCATCTTCGCCTGGCATCCCAGTATTTTGTTAAGCACGACTATATCCGAGCAGAGCAGTCATTTCAAAAAGCTATAGAAATTGATCCTGATTTTGATCCTGAAATGTATTATTCATTGGCGCAGACGCAGGCGATTCTCAAAAAATACAGTGAAGCTGCTGCTGCTCTTGATATCTATATACGTTCCGCTCCTGAAGGAAATATAAAAATAGGTAAGGCCAAAAAGCAAAAGGATAATTTACTTTTTACGGAGTATGCTATTCAACACCCGGTACCTTTCAACCCTATGAGTGCCGGCTCTGGAGTCAATACTTATCAAAATGAGTATTCGCCAGTTCTTTCAATTGATGGGAGTAGATTGATTTTTACCAGAAATGTTAAACCTAAAGGTGCTTTTATCGGTCAGGAAGATATTTATGTAGCGGAATTCAAAGATGGTGTACTGATGGACGCGGTGCCGATAAAAGATATTAATACACCTCGAAACGAAGGTGCATTTGCTATTTCTGCTGATGGTCGCTTTATTGTGTTTACAGCTTGTGACCGAAAAGATGCCTTCGGAAGTTGTGATTTGTACTATTCCATGCTGCTGGATGGAGAGTGGACTATCCCCGTCAATATGGGGCATACCGTTAATTCAGCTGCTTGGGATTCGCATCCTACCTTGTCATCTGATGGGCGGATGATGATTTTTTCAAGCCGTAGATTGGGGACCTATGGTGGTGCCGATCTGTGGATGACGTACAGAGACGAAAAAAACAAATGGGTAACGCCTATCAATATGGGCACAGTTCTCAATTCAGAAGGCGATGACGAAAGTCCGTTTTTGCATCCTGATGGTCAGACGCTCTACTTTAGGTCTAATGGGCGCCCGGGAATGGGAAAATTTGATATCTACTACTCTAGATTAGATGTTCATACTGGAAAATGGTCAGAACCAGTCAATCTAGGATACCCGATTAATACTGAAGGAGATGAGGGCGCTTTGACCTTATCGCCGGATGGTAAGAGAGCTTGGTATGCAGGCGATAGAGATGCACAGACAGGATTACCTCTACATAATCTGGATATCTTTTATTTTGACCTCTACGAAGCAGCTAGGCCTATCCCTACTACTTATGTAAAAGGATATGTGACAGATGCAGAAGATGGACAACCTTTGTCAGCCCAAGTGAGCATTGTTGATTTAGATACACAAAAGGAGGTTTTTTTAACCAGTACAAGCCATGATGGATACTTTCTAGCAGCATTGCCTATGGGTAAGCAATACAGCTGTACGGTGAGTGCTCCTGAATACGCTTTTTATTCGCAGCATTTTGATTTGAAGGAAACATTCAATGAGTACATACCTTACACGCTTAATATATCATTGATTCCACTGAAAAAACCTGCATTGGAAGACACAAAACCTGCTATTATACTCCATAATATTTTCTTTGCTACAGGCTCTGCTGATTTACTTCCGGCATCTGAAACAGAAATTGGCAATATCGCGCAGTTGATGAATGAGAATACTGAGATGAAGATTATGATCATTGGCCATACTGACGATGTCGGAGCTGAGGATGATAACCAAAAACTGTCAGAAGCACGCGCTAAAGCAGTGGTGGATGCACTGGTACTTAAAGGTATCAGCCTAGGCAGACTTCAGTATGAAGGACGTGGAGAGCGTTCGCCAGTGGCAGACAATAGCACAGAAAAAGGCCGCAGTCAAAACCGAAGAACTGAAATGGTGATTCTCAGCAATTAACATCCGTTATGGTTTGTATTGGAATAGAGAGCATGAGCACCCAAAGTAGAGCTTTGTAGTGACAAATGTTTAATCTTCGGAGTATTACAACAAAGGGTACTGTAGAAAAACCACACGCGTTCCTAGTTTGTTACTGTAAATCCGGTATATAAAAACATCAACTAGCTGATTTTTGCTTACGCTTCTTTTCGGCCATATTCGAGGCAATCATACTCAATACAAGCGCCAGACCTAAGATGATGATGAGTAATGCCAGATTACCAATCCCCTGGAGCAATAGCGCCAGTAAGATAAAAACAATATTGAGCAGAAATAATATCCCGGTTGCTTGCATGTGAGAGCAGCCTAAATCTATCAGTATGTGATGGATGTGCTTTCTATCCGGACTGAATGGAGACTTGCCCTCCATGACCCGAAGCGAAAATACCCTCAAAGTATCAAATAACGGCCATATAAGGATGGCGATGGCCACTGATGGTGCTGATTTGATGATATAAGGAGAATCCTTAATTGTATTGTGCAGCTCTATGAATTGTATAGCTAAGATAGAGCAAATCAGTCCTAGGAAGAGCGATCCCGTATCACCCATGAATATTTTAGCAGGTGTGATATTGAATTTTAAAAATGCCACTAAAGCACCAATCAGAGCTGCAGCTACCATGGCTATCTCAATGCTTCCCACCAAGTAAAACCACGTGCCGAGCACAAAAGCTATCAGGAGTCCCAGTGAGCCGGACAGTCCATTGATACCATCGATGAGATTGAAGGCATTGATGATGACCAGAATGGTAAATATAGAAAGTAATATACTGACTATTTCGGGAAGCTGATACACACCGAAAATACCATATAAACTAGTCAGTTTTACATTCGCTTTGAATACTAAAATGCCGGCAGCCAGTAATTCACCCATGAATTTTTTGGAAGGAGAAATGGGATCAATATCATCTTTTGCACCGATTAGAAATATGATGATAAATGCACTCAGGATATATTGCAAATCACCGAAGTAGTCAAATGGGGTCCACATGATGATGGAAAAAAGCGTACCCGCAAATATGGCAATACCTCCCAGAGATGGTGTGCTAACCTTGTGAGATCTGCGCTCACCGGGTTCGTCAAATAATCCCTTCTTGATAGACAGATGTATGATAGATGGAATGGCTATATAAGTCAGTGCAAACGATGTCAGAAAAGCCAGTATGATATCATACATATTTGTATCTGTTGAAATTATTCACGCAAATATATTAAAAAATTATAATATAATGCCTTTTATGTTTGCTTATTGAAAATAGATAGTCATTTTTTTGATTTTGGATTGTAGTCATACACTTATGACAAAGATTGAATGACTGTGCTCTAAGGCGTTAAAAATTTTTTAAAAAGTGAATTTCGTGCTACAATAGCAGTAGAATTGTCGATTTACTAGTAAGAATAGCAATATTATCTTATCACATTCAAAACGATAGACCATGAGAAAATTGATTTACACAATAGTATTGATCACCAGTGTTGCGTCTTGTACTTCTATAGGCAAACTGGTCGAAAGAGGTGAGTATAATCAGGCTTTTAACCTGGCTATCAAGAAGCTCGCCGGCGATAAGCATAAGAAAACCGAGCATGTGCGGGCACTCGAAAAGGCTTACGCAAAATTATTGCAAACCTCGTTGAGAGAAATTGACCGACTTAATGCGCCTTCTAAGCCAGAAAACTGGAGTAAGGTACTGGGTTTATACGAAGAGATCACAATGCGGCAAGATAAATTAGAGGCTTTACTACCACTGGTGAGTGAGGATGGCTATTCTGCAGCATTTGATATGACGGATTTTAGCCATCAGAGCGCCCAAGCCGAAGATCAAACCGTTATTTTTTACTATAATAATGCACTAATGCTTCTAGACAGAGCAGAACAAAAAAACGATCGGCTCTCAGCGCGAAAGGCTTATGACCAGTTGAGAGCGATAGAAAGATATAGGAGTAATTATAAGGACATCCGAACTCAGATGGATAGGGCGATTGAATTGGGAATGACGATGGTCAAATTTAACATTTACAACGATATATGGGGAGTACATGCCAGTGGCATTGAAAGAGGCCTATATGATATGCCGGTGTCAAGACTAAATAGCTTCTGGATCGACTATGGATTTAATCACCCTTTAGAGCGGGCTGATTACTTGATAGAAATAGAATTGGAGCATATCAATTTTAGTCCTAGCTTGGAGCGAACCAATACTTATCAGGAGACCAAAGAGATATTAGTCCGTACTGATAAAGTCAAGGAAATCAGAGACTCTGTCGAGGTGTGGGTAGAAAAGGAAGTGTATGAGCTAGTCAGAGCTAGCATTACTGAAACATTCAGAGAAAAGACAGCTGAATTGAACGGTAAGATACGGATCATCGATCATCGCACCGGCGAAACCATAAGGAGCATACCAGTCAATGTATTCAGAGACTTCAAAGGTTATGGCGCCGGTTATACTGGAGACAAGAGGGCGCTTTCTGAGGAGAGCCGAGATAAAATGGATGGCTTTCTGGAGATGTTTCCTTCTGACTTCTCAATGGCCTCCGACCTGACAGATGCCTTTAAGGATGTAGTAATGAATGAAGTAAACAGGGCGGGATTGAAATAAATAAGAGCAAAGCACAAATACTTTTAACATAGCAGTGTGAGCCGGAAGATGACCAAAAGAGGTCGATCTTCCGGTTTTTTTTATCCTTAGGATAACTCAACGACAAAACCATTGTCCTTGCCGGTAAGGCAAAAAGAATGATAGCAGCTCATATTTTCAAACATTTATCGAGGGCAAAACCTTTTCTTTTTTATATCTTTACGAAAAATAATCATCTGATGAAAAGGTATGCATTTTTATTCTTTTGGATGTTTTTTGGCCACCTTATCATTGGTCAAATACCGGTCGATACGACACAACACATCATCCCAGGTCGAAAGAACGATGCAGCGGCAATGGCCCGTCCGTATGTCATTTTAATTTCTGCTGATGGATTTAGATACGATTATATCGAGAAGTATAATGCCATTCACCTCAAGCACCTTGCACAAAACGGGACCTGGGCTAAAAAAGGCATGAGACCATCCTACCCGTCGATTACCTTTCCTAATCACTATACAATAGCAACAGGTTTATATCCGGCACATCATGGTATAGTGGACAATGTATTTTACGATCCTGGCCGTGATGAGATGTATATCATTGGCAGAGAGAGCATCAAAGATGGTTCATGGTATGGTGGATTGCCTCTTTGGGGGCTAGCAGAAAAGCAAAATGTAGTCAGTGCGAGCCTGTTTTGGGTAGGATCTGAGAGTGATGCCGGTGGTATGCGCCCTACATACTATTATTCCTATCATGAGATGTTTGACGGTGATGATAAAGCAAGAATTATCAAAGATTGGTTGCAAATGGACGAAGAAATACGACCACACTTTATCACCCTTTACTTTCCTGAAGTGGACAAGAATGGTCATAAATATGGTCCTGAAGCGCCAGAAACGATGGCTGCTATTCACTATGTGGATGAGTCCATCGGCAAACTTGTGGCAGCTCTTGAGCCTTTGCAACTACCGATAAGTTACGTGTTTGTATCTGATCATGGCATGATAGGTGTAGATCCTAAAGACTACATTCCACTGCCAGAGATAGACAAAGACAAGTACAAAGTTATCAACAGCAATACAATTACGCACATCACTGCAGTAAATGAGGCGGATATCATGCCACTATACCATCAACTCAAAGCCTCAAAGCCTAAGGACTACAACGTGTATCTGGCCAAAGATATGCCTAGGCGACTCCATTATAGCACCAGAGAGGACAAGACGCGCCGTATAGGCGATATCATCCTGGTGCCGAAGGGTTCTAAAATCATGGTAGATCCTATACGCAAACCTTCTATCGGAAAACATGGCTTTGACTGGTGTGCAGTACCTGAGATGAAGGCAACTTTCATAGCGTGGGGCGATGCATTTAAAAGTGGAAAAACCATCAAATCTTTTGAAAATATCCATATCTATCCTATGATCGCCGAGTTGCTGGGGCTTTCGGTGTTAGAGCCCATCGATGGCGATGCTAAAGTCCTCCATAAAATCTTCAAAAAAAAGTAGTAATATTGTGATGCAAATGATAGTAAGCAAAACGCCACAAATGAGGCAAGCAAGATAACATAAATGTAGCTATGAGCAGGAGAGAAATTGAAGCAGTGAAAGATGATGGCGAATATGCACCACTAAATGTAGTGTAAAAATCGAAAGCGGGATCAATAAAAAAAGCGAGTTGCCCCGCTTTGAATGTCTTCACAACGGAATAATCCTTATTGTGAATTGCTTTTGTTCGATGGCAAAATTAAGAATAAAAAATAAAAACTAAAAATATTATGACAAAGAAAATTTTAGGACTGGATTTAGGAACAACCTCAATTGGGTGGGCTTACGTAATAGAAAGTGACAATCCAGATGAATCAGAAATTAAGCAAATCGGAGTCCGAGTTAATCCTTTAACCACAGACGAACAGACTAATTTTGAAAAAGGCAAACCTTTTTCAATTAATAAAGAAAGAACCCTTAAAAGAGGAGCGAGAAGAAATCTTGACCGTTATAAGGATAGAAGAAATAATCTGATAGAAGTATTGAAGAAAGCAAACATCTTATCCCAAGATTCTATCCTTACAGAAGAAGGTCAACATACCACGCATCAAACTTGGCAATTGAGAGCGAAGGCAGCAGTTGATAAAATTGAAAAGGAAGAACTGGCACGTGTATTATTAGCGATCAATAAAAAACGTGGTTATAAAAGTTCCCGAAAAGCAAAAAATGAAGATGAAGGACAGGCAATTGATGGAATGGCAGTTGCTAAGCGCTTGTATGATGAACAAATAACCTGCGGACAATTGGTTTATCAACTTTTGAGAGAGGGCAAAAAATCAATTCCTGATTTTTATCGGTCGGATTTACAAGCTGAATTTGACAAGGTATGGAATTTCCAAAAGCAATTCTACCCCAAAATCCTTACCGATGAATTTTATAAAGAATTAAAAGGAAAAGGACAGCGTGCCACTTCAGCTCTGTTTTACAAAACCTATAACTTTAATACAGCTGAAAATAAAGGATCAAGAGAAGAAAAAAAGATACAAGCGTATAAATGGAGAAGTGAAGCAATTTCTCAACAATTGGAAAAAGAAGAAGTTGCATTTGTTCTGACAGAGATAAACAACAACCTTAACAATTCGAGTGGTTATCTCGGGGCAATTTCAGACCGAAGCAAAGAATTGTATTTCAACAAACAGACGGTCGGTCAGTATTTATATCAGCAACTTCAAGAAAACCGACATGCGCGATTGAAAAACCAAGTATTTTACCGTCAGGATTATTTGGATGAATTTGAAGCTATATGGAAGGAGCAAGCCAAACATCACACGGAGTTAACAGAAGAACTCAAAGCCGAAATTCGGGATATCATTATTTTTTATCAAAGAAAACTGAAATCACAAAAAGGCCTAATCAGCTTTTGCGAGTTTGAGAGTAGAGAAATCCAAATAGATGGTAAAAAGAAGACGATTGGATTACGAGTAGCACCAAAATCTTCGCCTTTATTTCAGGAGTTTAAGATTTGGCAAAACCTGAACAATGTTTTAGTGCGCAAAAAAGGAAGTAGAAAACGTAATGTAAAACAGGAAATTCAGGGTAGTCTTTTTGAAGAAGAAAAAGAAATTTTTGTTTTCGATTTAGAAACCAAAGAGAAATTATTTGAAGAATTGAACCTAAAAGGCAATCTTTCTGCCAATAAAGTCATTGAACTATTAGGACATAAACCCACAGAATGGGAAATCAATTATTCCGCTTTAGAAGGTAATCGAACCAATCAGGCTTTGTACAATGCCTACCTGAAAATTTTGGATATAGAGGGTTACGATGAAGACTTGTTGAAGTTGTCAGATAAAGACGATATTAATGTGGCAGATTTAAAAACGCCTGCATCTGAGATCAAAAATATGGTCAGGGATATTTTTCAGGTATTGGGGATTAGTACAGATATTCTAGAATTTGATGCAGAGTTGGACGGAAAAGATTTTGAACAACAAGCCTCTTATCAATTATGGCATCTACTGTACTCGTATGAAGGCGATGATTCGCAAAGTGGAAACGAAAAATTATATGAACTGTTAGAAAAGAAATTTGGCTTTAAAAAAGAGCATAGTCAGGTTTTGGCTAATGTTACTTTATCTGATGATTACGGGAATCTTTCTTCCAAAGCGATGCGAAAGATTTATCCATTTATCAAGGAAAACAATTACAGTACAGCTTGTGAGTTGGCTGGCTATCGTCATTCTAAACATTCTTTGACCAAGGAAGAAATAGAAAACAGACCGTTAGATGACAAATTAGAATTACTGAAAAAGAACAGTTTACGTCAACCTGTGGTGGAGAAAATCCTCAATCAAATGGTTAATGTAGTTAATTCGTTGCTTGAAAAAAATCGGAAAGAAAATCCTGATTTCCGATTTGACGAAATCCGTATCGAATTGGCTCGAGAATTAAAGAAAAATGCCAAAGAACGAGCAGAAATGACCACAAATATCAATTCGGCAAAAACTGAGAATGAAAAAATTTTCAAACTATTGCAAGCTGAATTTGGCTTAAAAAATCCGACTCGCAACGATATCATCCGCTATCGTTTGTACGAAGAATTAAAGAATAACGGATACAAAGATTTATATACGAACAAGTATATCCCGAGGGAAATCCTGTTCAGTAAACAAGTGGATATTGAACATATTATTCCACAATCGAGGCTCTTTGACGACAGTTTTTCTAACAAAACCATAGTGTATCGAGAAACCAATCTGGATAAGGGTAACCAAACAGCATTCGATTATATAGATAGTAAATACGGAAATGAAAAAGTGGAAGAATATATACTGAGAATAGAGGCATTGCATGATGCTTGGAAGAAAAACAAAGAAGAAGGCATTTCCAAAGCCAAATATCAAAAGTTGCTTAAGAAGGAAACGGAAATCGGAGATGGATTTATAGAACGGGATTTGAGAGAAAGCCAATACATTGCCAAAAAAGCAAAAGAAATGCTGTTTAAAATTACTCGTTCTGTGGTCTCAACTTCAGGGAGTATTACGGACAAGCTGCGTGAAGATTGGGGCTTGATTAATATAATGAAAGAGCTGAATCTCCCTAAATACAGAAGTTTGGGGTTGACCGAAATGCAGGAACGTAAATTCGGTCAAAAAGTGGAAGTCATTAATGACTGGACAAAGCGAAATGACCATCGTCATCACGCTATGGACGCTTTGACTGTTGCCTTTACCAAACATAATCATATCCAGTATTTGAATTACCTGAATGCTCGAAAAAACGAAAATCACAAATTACACAATAATATAATTGCGATTGAAAATTTGGAAACCGAAACAATGATTGACAATAATGGAAGCAAAAGACGTGTTTTCAAAGCACCTATGCCTAATTTCCGTCAGGTAGCCAAAGAACATTTGGAAAATGTATTGATTTCGCATAAGGCAAAAAATAAGGTTGTTACCAAAAACAAGAATAAAATTGCAGGGAAAGTAGCAGCACAGGAAACTTTAACTCCGAGAGGGCAGCTGCACAAAGAAACCGTTTACGGAAAGTATCAATACTATGTAAACAAAGAAGAAAAAATAGGAACAAAATTCGATGAAGAGACGATAAACAAAGTTTCTAATCCCCAGTATAGAAAATTACTTTTAGAGAGATTATCAGCCAATGGCAATGATCCTAAGAAAGCTTTTTCAGGCAAAAATGCGTTGAGTAAAAACCCTATTTATTTAAACGAAACTAAAACGGAGACCGTACCTGAAGTGGTTAAACTCACATGGTTAGAGGAAGATTATTCTATCCGAAAAGATATTACTCCTGACAATTTCAAAGATGAAAAATCAATCGATAAAATTCTGGATGAAGGCGTAAAAAGAATTTTGAAAAAGCGATTACGCAAAAATGATAATGATCCGAAAAAAGCCTTTTCTGATTTAGACAAAAACCCGATTTGGCTGAATGAAGAAAAAGGAATTTCCATTAAGCGCGTAACCATAAGCGGAGTGAATAATGCTGAGCCTTTGCATTACAAAAAAGACCATTTTGGCAATGATATTTTAGATGAAAAAGGAGATAAAATACCTGTTGATTTTGTAAGTACTGGCAATAACCATCACGTAGCAGTGTACAGAGATGAAAAAGGAAATTTACAAGAAAATATCGTTTCATTTTTTGAAGCAGTGATCCGCGTAAACCAAGGATTACCCATCATTGATAAAGCCTATAATCAGCATTTAGGTTGGCAGTTTTTATTTACCATGAAACAAAATGAAATGTTTGTTTTCCCAAATGAAAAATCAGGGTTCAATCCTCAGGAAATTGATTTACTTGACCCAAGCAATAAGAAAAAGATAAGCCCGAATTTGTTTAGGGTGCAGAAGATGTCAAAAGTTATTTATGGTAATTCTCCGGTAAGAGAGTATGTCTTTCGACATCATTTAGAAACAAATGTTGATGAAAAGAAAGAGCTAAAAGATATAACTTTTAAAAATATCAAAAGTCTTGGTTATTTTGAAGATATTGTCAAAGTCCGTATCAATCATTTGGGAGACATTGTAAGTGTCGGAGAATATTAAAAGCGTAAATTATTTATCATGCATATAAAAACGATAATAATGGATTTGATATATTCATGACGATAGGCTGTAATTTGAAACCTAGTATTATATTCTCTATTATGCAAATGGTGGCGACAATTTGTTTTTGCAGGAATAGACTTATCCATTCTTTCTTGACAAATAACGTAGTCCTATTGACGCTAATGCTCTAAAGATTGCCAAGTGTCTGATGCCTAACCATTTTCATCTGCTAGTAACCATAAAAAGCGAAGCGGATATCGTCGAGTACTTTTTAAACCAAGCGGATCCGCCTGCGTCGTTTTATCATTTAACTTTTCTAAAGTTCCGAACTTTAGAAAAGTTGATGATCCGGAAGCCTTAAAATCGAAGTTCCTTTCGAAGCAGTTTTCTAATTTCTTCAGCTCCTACTCTCAAGCTTTTAATAAGATATATCAACGTCGAGGTTCTTTATTTCTAAAAAACTTCAAGCGAAAAGAGATAGAAAACGATTTCTACCTTAAAACGATCATCCTCTACATTCATCTCAACCCGATAAAACACGGGTTTACACGGCAAATTGACGATTGACCGTGGTATTCCTATTATAAATTTGAAAAGACAGAAGCAGAACTTATAGATTTATTATTTGTCGATACCAATGGTTATCATGTTAGTCATCGCGAAAAATTAGCCTATTTTACAGAATACGACCAACTAGAAAAAGACCTTGGATGATGGGCGTTTTTTACCGTATTCAACTTTCAACCATAAAATTTACTTGTTTCAAACTTAAATATCTATAAAAGACTATAGTCTAAAGTCATTATTTGGCAAAGTATTTGGTGTTACCATAATAAATACTTAACTGGTGATTAAACGTACATTATATTTTGGCAATCCGGCTTACTTATCGGTCAAAAATAGACAATTGGCCATTAAGCGGCCTGATCATGAGATGGATCATACGATTCCGATCGAAGATATCGGGGTGGTGGTGGCTGATCACCAACAGATAACCATGACCCATGCGGTGGTCACATCTCTACAAGAGAATAATGCTGTCATTATTTGGTGCGGAAGTAATCACATGCCGATATCGATGAGCCTACCGGTGACAGCCCATACTACACAATCAGAAAACGTACGCTATCAACTGGAAGCTAGTGAGCCACTCAAAAAACAACTATGGAAGCAGACCGTAACTGCTAAAATCAGTAATCAAGCGGCAATACTCAAAAAGATGGGGCTCACCTCACCTCACATTGAGAAGATGATACCTCGGATTGGCAGTGGCGATCCTGATAATTACGAAGGGCAAGCTGCGGCTATTTATTGGAAGGCACTGCTTGATCGTTATGATGTGAGTCGAGGTCGCTACGAAGGTGGCCCTAATGCGCTTTTTAATTATGGATATGCAATATTGAGAGCTGTAATTGCGCGCAATCTGGTAGGAAGTGGTCTGCTCACCGTCACAGGCATTCACCATACTAATAAATATAATGCTTACTGCCTGGCAGACGATATCATGGAACCTTATAGGCCGGTGGTGGATCAGTATATCATGAATTATTTAGAACAGCTTTCTGATTTTGACGGCGAGCTAACTAAGGAAGACAAAGCCTATCTTTTGCAGATCCCGGTATTAGACATCAGTATTCAGGGTAAGACCAGTCCGCTCATGGTCGGAGCGCAGCGGACGACAGCGAGCCTTGCGGCCTGTTATCAAGGCAAAGCACGTAAAATCCTATATCCGGATGTAAGATGATTACTAGACTAAATAAATATCAGATTATGTGGGTAATTGTACATTTTGACCTGCCAACCGAAACAAAAAAGGAGCGGAAGGCATATGCTAAATTCAGAAAATTTTTGCTAGAAGACGGATTTAATATGATGCAGTTCAGTATATATGTGCGGCATTGCAGTAGTCGCGAAAATGCTGCTGTGCATAAAAGACGCGTCAAGCTACAACTACCTACTAAGGGACACGTCATTATATTTGATATCACGGATGCACAGTTTGGCAAGATGGAAACTTTCCATGGTATCAAGAAGGAAACAGTGCGTAAAAATTTGCCAAAACAACTTGAATTGTTTTAACCCAACCTCTCTTTAGACTTTGTTATCTATATAAATGATATAAAATAGCTATGAGGTCCGGCTTTTTTATGCTTCAGACCTAGTTTAACTATGGTAAGTACAGAAATACGCGTACCAAAATAAATATGAAGTAGCGTTTCAGTACAGTAAATTCCTAATGCGTCATTTGGGATAAATCGGGCGATATAGAAACAAAAAAAGATCGATACAAGACCGATCTTTTTAATTTGCAACAACAAATTGTGTTTTCTATTGATACTTGCATCATATTGATAGCCAATGGATTAAATCAGGGTATGCTGTTGCAAATATCATAATTTCAAGGAACAAAAGCAATTCACAAC
>WBZO01000765.1_pt1 | contig 60580 bp, 65 predicted proteins | sample 5204261 | NCBI WGS metagenome assembly WBZO01 (sample SAMN12412400, study PRJNA552823) | activated sludge metagenome | isolation source: activated sludge from anammox sidestream of wastewater treatment plant... | place: USA: North Carolina | collected 2017-09
ACGTGCCGTCTTTCTTGATCAGCGGTTTTGTCAGGCGGTCGGGAGCGTGCACGAACTCGTGGGCGTAGGTCCCCTTCGGGCAGACCTTGCCTTCGTTGACGGGCGAGCGCTGGTACGGTGCCGTGCCTACCGCTTTCCCGTCCTTCACCACGAGATTGAACGTACAACCCGTCCCACAGTAGGGGCAGGTCGTCTGTACATACTTCATGTCCATGGTTATTCCTCGAACACTCACAGGTCGGCCTGATCCTTATTTAACAGTAATGATTAACAGGGCAGAAAGTGATGATTAGTGGTGGGTATCAGGAGAGGAGAAGACAGGGATACCCGGGTCCCAATACGGATGATCCATCGTTGTAATAAGAAAATAACCCGGAAAAGGGGAGATTAATCCTGCCAGGAGCGATGCGCCTCCCATGCGCCCGGTAAAAGTACCCCCCATGCTCCAGGCACTCGTCCAGACCGCGGTGGTATCCGTGGACGGAAAAGTGTTTGCGGAGCTTCCTGCCTGCCCGGCCTGCGGGGGGGCAGTAGCAGGCTATGACTGGAAGGAGCGGAAGTTTGCGACGGTCAGGACCGAAGGGGAGGACCGGACGGTCATGGTGAAAGTCCGGCGCTACCAGTGCAGGGAATGCGGGAAGATCTCCCCTGCCCGGGCCCCCTTTTACCCGGATACCCGGATGGGCTCGCCGATAGTCGATCTCTGCGTGGTGCTTGCACGGACGATGACCCCCGGCAGGTCGGCACAGTTCCTGCAGTCACTCGGCCTTGTCGTTGACCGCGGGACCGTGCGGGATCTCTCTGCCCGAACCTTCCCGGAGATTGGGAGAACGGAGATCTTCGGCGTGGTCCTGCCGCGTTCCATCATCTCGCTCTCCATGGTCGCCTTCAGGAACCTGTGAAGGAGGGAGGACTCCCTCCAGGGAGGACATCCGGTCCGGGAGCGATCAAATTCGGTGACACCTGATGATGCATCGCAGGGAAACCGGCACTGCACCCCTGTGATCCACGACCTTCCGGTCCGGATACCCGCCTTCGGGGAGCGTTTCTATCCGCTGCCGTCCTCGCTGGCGACCGTGAGCGGGCTCCCGTCATAGGGACAGAATTCCACCCGGGGACTGCCTGTCTCCCAGCCGCAGAGCGGGCACCGCTTCAGCTCCCGCTCCCTCCCGAGGAAAGGGATGATCGGAATGAACAAAAGGAAGAAGAAGAATGGGAGTCCGAGATGCAAGAGGAGCAGGGTGACGGCCAGGGATCCGGCGAGCAGGAGCAGGCTCAGCTGCCATGTCTTCGTGCTGCCACCTCCATGACCGCATAGGCCGGCAGGGCATCAGAGACAGGCCCGAGCTCCCTGGCCAGGGTGCGCCCTCCCGTGAGCCCGGAGAGGAGCCCTGCCCCCACGCCGGCACAGAGTACCTGCCCGGCAGGGATTCCGGGTGCCACCCTCCGGACCGCATGGACGATCAGCTCGCGCTGAGCCTCCCAGCAGGCACGGGCGATGGCATACGCACCCTCCTCCCCAATCTCTTCGAGGTCGGCACACACCACCCGTGCGAGCCGCCTCAGGGCAGAGATCCGGTCCTTCCCCTTCCCGTCAGGGGTGGCCACTGTGTACTCCTCCTCCGTGATGTGCGAGAGGACCAGGTGGACATCGGCACTCATCGCAAAGAATTCCGGGCAGACCGGTGTCGGCACCCCCCGCATCAGCACCTCGCTTGCAAGTGCAGCGACCGGTGTCCTGAGTAGCCCGGTATACACCAGGTATCCCCGCTGGAGCCGGTCGAGGTCGGTGAGTCCCAACAGCCCCTCCAGCCCATCAAGCGGGATGAGATCGGTGGTCGTGCTCCCCAGGTCCGCCAGGAGGCAGCCCGGATACCGGTCCATCAGGTACTCGGCGGAAACGAGCCAGTTTGCGGCTGCCAGTTCAGGTACGGCAGCATCGTGAAATGCGGCATCGGTGCCGTAGAACTGTGCATCCGGGAACGCCTCCCGCACCGCGTCAACGATGAAACGGATCCCTTCTGCTTTCGAGGAGAAGCAGTCTGCCAGTTCCCCCGACATCACGACGGCAGCCTCGTTTCCCAGGGAGCGGTAGCGACAGAGCACCTCGCGGATCGGGCTCTCCTGCCAGAGCGGGCAGTAATGGATGAAGATCCCGTCCGCAGTTGCCACCTTCAGGTTGGCACCACCGACATCGATCCCAATCACAGTCGTTCCACCCATCCCCGATTATCGAAGCGGACCCTGCCGGAGAGGTGTACCTGATCGGGCCCTCCCCCTTTGGAGGCAGCCAGGAGCAGGTCTGCGATCTCCTCTTCCATGCAGGCGGCGATCCCGACAAGGCTGGTGGTGATGCGGGGATTGACGTCCACCACATAGGGCCTGTCGGCAAGGACGATATCGATCCCGCAGTATCCCTGGCAGCCGAGGACATTCAGCGCTTGTACGGCAGTCCGGACGATCTCGTCGTGGCGGGGATGGCTGACCGGCGTCTCTCCCCCCAGGTAGTGGAATCTCCCTTCGTCATCGATCGTGATCTCCTGCCGGTTCACGGCGAGCAGGAGCGGGGGCTTTCCCGTGTAGTAGCTGCAGGCATTCCCTACTACGCGGCTGCCGATCAGGCTGACGCTCAGATGCTCCCCTTCGATGAACTCCTGTGCAAGTTCGCCCGATCCCGGGTCTCCGGAGGAGATCCGCACCCCCTGTGCCCCGCAGCCCTGTTCGGGTTTGAATACCCTCCTTCCCGGCACCCCATCGCCCGGGACCGGGATCCCGTTCTGGGAGAGGATCGCTGCTGCCCGGCGCTTGTTTGCGCACACGGCTGCGTTCAGGCTCCCGCAGCCAAGGTTGTGGGTGAGGTGCTCGAGAAGAGCGGTATACCGGAACAGCAGGTGGTCCGGGGCGATCACAAGGCCTGCCCCGCAGCCGGGTGCCAGCCGGCGGATCTCCTCTCCAAAGTCGCCGGTACCCGGGAAGACCACCTCATGCCCGCACCGCTCAAAGCTCCCCTGGAGCACCCCGAGCATCGCTGCCCCTTCAGGGGCAAGGCCGGGCTCGTGGGCTACTGCGTACTCAGCCAGAAGTACCTTCATTACCATACCATTGGCGCCGGCTCTGACTTAATGCCTGACGATCGGTCAAGTATTTCTCACCGCCCCTCCAAGAACTACCACGACAGATGAAGCCAACGATCCTGCTCACGAATGATGACGGAGTGAACTCCGCCGGGCTCTGGGCTGCCTACGAAGCCCTGGCACCTATTGCCGATGTGACCGTGGTAGCCCCGGCAACCCAGCAGAGTGCGGTCGGGCGATCTATCTCGATCTTTGAGCCGATCCGGGCAAACGAGATCACGATGCACGGGGTAAAGGCCTACGCTGTCGGGGGGAAACCCACCGATTCGGTGATCATCGGCCTGTATGCCCTCTCCCTTGATCCCGTGCTCGTGGTCAGCGGGATCAACATCGGCGAGAACCTCTCCTACGAGTCAATCATGACCTCGGGTACGGTCGGTGCCGCACTCGAGGCTGCCAACCAGGGGACCCCTGCCATCGCCTTCTCTCTCCAGGTAGAGGACCAGGGCGACAAGTTCGATGATCCACGGTACCACTGCCAGAGCTTCGAGGATGCCAAGACCGTGGTCCGGGAGGTCTGCACGACCTTCCTCTCGCGGAAACTCCCCCGCGGGGCGGACATCATCAACGTGAACATCCCCTCGTGCCTGACCGGGAGATACGAGGTGACCCGCCTCTCCCACAAGCTCTTCCTGACCGGGGTAGAGAAACGACTCGACCCGAGGGGCCGGCCCTACTTCTGGATCAACGGCCCCCTTGTCAGCGATGATGAGGAGGGGACCGATGTGCATGCCATCAGGAAAGGAAATGTCTCGCTCACCCCGATCACCCTTGACTGCACCGCCCCGGTGGCGAACGAAGAACTCCGATCGCTCTTCTCGCTCCCTTCCCGCGAATACACCCGGTGCGACACCGAGGCGCCATGAATTGCAATACGGAGGTATCATAAATGGATGAACACTCCCTGCATCAGGAACACCCCCTGACCCGGATGAAACGCGAGGCAGGGTACCATGCTGCCGGGATGGTGGAGGACGGGATGGTCATCGGTCTTGGGACCGGCTCAACGACGTACTATGCGATGGAACGCCTCTCCGCCCTGATCGATGAAGGCCTCCGCATCCAGGGGGTCCCGACCTCGTTCCAGACCGAGATGCTTGCCCGGCAGCTCCGGATCCCGCTCACCACCCTTGACACCTACCCCGAGCTGGACCTTGCCATCGATGGGGCAGACCAGGTCGATCCCTCCCTCCGCCTGATCAAGGGAAGGGGGGCTGCACTGACCCGCGAGAAGTGCGTGGCTGCAGCAGCACAGAGCCTGGTGATCGTGGTGGACGCCTCAAAATGCGTGGATACCCTGGCGGCCCCTGTCCCGCTCGAGGTGATCCCATTCGCCCTCCAGCCTGTCATACTGGGTGTCCGGGCGCTTGGCGGGATCCCGGAGCTCCGGACCGGAGTACGGAAAGACGGCCCGGTGATCACCGACAATGGAAACTTCATCCTCGACTGCTCGTTCAAGACCATCGGTGAACCGGAACGTCTCGAAGGGATCCTCACCCTGATGCCGGGAGTGCTCTCCTGCGGCCTCTTCTGTGCGTTCGTGGAGAAGAGTGTGGTCGTTGTCGGTGGAGATGACGGGTGTCGCGAGCTCAGGCCGTGACCGGCTCCCTCTGCCATCCACGAGTAAACGGCACCTGATTTTCATGAGGGGATAGGGCCATTTTTTCTGATCAGTGCCTTCTGCGTCCCCCAAATCCGGTATATCGGGATATTTGGGACATTAAAAAAACCGTGAACCTCCGGACATTAAAAAAACCGTGAAACTCCTGTTACTGAAAAATCGTGAAACCCCGGTTATTGAAAAAACGTGCATTCCTGATACAGGGAGGGGGATGGTACGCCCCGGCAGCCGATCAGGTGACCGGGACCTTCCTGTTGTACTTTCGTGGATATACGAGGGGAGTGTTCCGGACGAACCATGGTCGGGAGCATGCTGAAACGCCAATACTGAAGAGAATATCCTCATGAGAGGAGTCTGTCGATGACATGCAACACTCCCTTCGGAAAAAAAAGAGAGCAGTGAGGGGCACTCTCTGCTTTTACTGGATATAATTTCGTATCTGCTGGATGATCGAGAGCTGCAGGTTTGCTTCTTCGCGCTTTGCTTTTTCAAGGGTATCCGTGATCTCCCCGACCGGCCGTGACAGCCGGTAGATCTTCACCGGTCTTCCCTTATTCTCGGCCTTGATCTCGCGGTTCTCGACCCAGTCCTGCTCGATCATGGCAGCCATCGCGAGGCTGACTTCGGGCTGGCGGAGATCCGTACCCCGCTCGATATCGCGGGACGTTGCCTCCGAATTATGGGCAAGGTAGACAAGCACCCTGGCCACATTCCGCTTCAGTCCTATTTTTATGAGCAGGTCTGCCAGCTCCTCCTCATCCTGGGTGAAATACATCACATTTCGGGCTCTCAACACATGAACACCTGTCATCTTATTTTATATGTGTAAAATAATAAGAGTTCTATATATAAAAATATTATTATTATGCAAATAGTATTCGAAAAGAGAAGCTCCAGAATAAAAAGGAATTCAAAAGCAAATAAAAATTGTGGTCACTGCAGGATCACAGGAGGCCAAGGTTCTTCAAGTCATTCAGGATCTTCTGCACCGCCTTCTTTGCATCCTGGGGCTCCTTGCCACCGGTGATGATCAGTTTCCCGGACCCGAAGAGGAGGACCACCACTTTTGGGTTCTCGAGGCGGTATACCAGCCCCGGGAACTGTTCAGGCTCGTACTCGATCCGGTCAAGGTTGAACCCGACTGCAATCTTGTTCAGGTTGATCCCCGATCCGAGGTCGGCGGAGGTGACGATATTCTGGATCTTGTAGGTCAGCTTCTGGGGGATATCGATCTGCAGTCCCCGGAGCAGGTTTCCAAGGATCTCAAGCCCTTCAGAGAGGCTCTCGATACTTTTTGCCCCGGTGAGTACCACCTTTCCCGACCCGAAGACCAGCGCCGCAATCTTGGGATCCTGCATCCTGATGACAACGCCCGGGAACCTCTTTTTATTGTACTCTGCATCCTTGATCTGGGAAGCCAGTGCTGGCAGATCAAGGTAATCCGTCACCTTTGCCGAGGCGACGATATTCTCAATTTTGAGAGAGTCCTCTGGCTTGATCTTCATATTTATAAATGCCTCAGGACAGTATATAAACAGTTGGGTGATGCTGCCTCGAGAAACCGACAGCACCCCTTCTCCCGGCGTCCTCCCTCACGGGCGGTGTGTTGACACCAGGGGATGTCAGGGATGCTTACCAGCATGCACATTGGACCCAATCGCGGGAGGGGGAAGGACACCGGTCTGGGGGAGAGGCGGTCTCAGCCCATGGGAAACCTTTTTCCTCCATGGGAAACCCGGTTCAGACCATAGGAAACCTTTCTCAGCCCATGGGAAACCCGGTTCAGACCATAGGAAACCTGTCTCAGCCCATGGGGAGGCGGTATCAGAGCCCACGGGAAGATCGTCTCTGCAGGTTCTCCTGACAACCTTTATTATTCTGGGGATGAAGACGGAACTGATTGTATGGCAAGCTGGCTCCTCACCCTCGGGATTATTTTTATCGTGATTGCAATCATCCTGATGCTCCTTGGATTCATCGGGAGGATTGCGTGGACCATCGGAAAATGGCTGATCATCATCTTCATTGTACTGGCACTCCTGTCCTGGGTATTCTCCATCATCTGATCATCCGATGGGAATTATCATCATTTTCAACATGCATCGATGTTCGTTGATCCTGGTATGCGGGGCAACCCGGATTGGAGGGGAAAGCTATCCTTTCCTCTGTTCTCTTTACATCCCCTAGTTCTCTCTGAAGGTTGTCCCCTCCTCTCTTCTCAAGAGAGGCATCATAACGATTGCCACCATTCATCTCCAGATGGCGAGGCACTAGGCTTCCCGCGATGATGACAATACCCTTTCGTAAAAGAACATGAAAAAAGAAGAGCTTGACAACCAGTCCCTCAGCCCGGGCTTATCGTCTCAGTCGCATTCTTGCGCTCGCCATATCGGGCAGGAGGTTTGGCTTTTTGACCATGGTAAAGGGGGGCCATCCCTCCCATGCTGGATATTCCGGCTCAGGTCGAATGACCTCCTGATCTTCTGCAGTTGTGATAGGTGGAGTGGTTGTGTCCGCACCCTTCTCGCGGTGCCATTTCTCCCAGAGATCTCCTGCTTCCTGCGGGGAGATCGTATCAAATACCAGCGAATAGTGCTCTTCCCCGAACCGTTCAATGTAATACTGTTCGAATCCTTCCCAGGTATCCACCTCGTCAGCCGATGCAATCCCCAGCACGGTCACCAGGAAGAGAATCAGGCCTGCCGCGATCAGTATCCTCCGTCTCATCATTCATCATCTCTGTAGTACATTGATGGGATCCTCACATACTGCCTCATTTGGATTTCATATCGGGAATATACAAATGAGAGATAGATGGACTACTCCCTAATTAAACATTGGTATGATTGCTCTACCCCGGGAACTGGAAAAAACGGGGTATGATGGAGGGTATTTGAGCTGTTCAGGGCTTCGTCCCGATAGGAGTGACCTGTGTCATCCTTGATGATATCGCCAAAGGGCACACCACGTGGCTGCTCTGCAGCAAGGCATCCAGGCCCAGGGCACAGACCAGGCTTTATAGGAGAATGGGAACCGTTTTTCCTGCATTTTCAGGCTATCACATCAAGAAAAAGACGCCATTCATTTCAGCACAGGGAGAAGAGTATTCATACAAGGACAGGGTCGGTGCATCTCACCCAAGGCGGGAGAACAGGCCGGTGATCGGTTTAGCTGCCATGTCATACCTGTCCTGGACCAAACTGATTGAAATAATCAGAGGGATAGGTATTCCAGGTGAACGGTTCTGTTGCGTTCCTGAACCTGTCCTCCCCAAATTTTTCGAGGTAGCTTGCGATGTACCCCTCCCTGTCAAGAGGTTTAATCTTGATCGCATATCTGTCCTCCCCAAATTTTTCGAGGTAGCTTGCGATATACCCTTCCGCGTCAAGGGGTTCAGCCTTGATCGCATACTTGTCCTCGCCGAATTTTTCGAGGTAGCTTGCGGTATACCCTTCCGCGTCAAGGGGTTCAGCCTTGATCGCATACTTTTCCTCCCCGAATTTCTGGAGGAAGCTTGCAGTATACTCCTCCCAGTAAGAATCCTCTGAGGCGGATGCACCTCCTGTTGCCAGTATCACCACCAGGATAAGACCGGCAAAGATTGTCACTTTCTTCATCCACAATCACCTCCTTCTCCAGGATCGCCCCGGGATATATTATCCTGTTCTTTCGGGCTCGTGCTCCCGGAGTATGGGAATGAGAGTTACCTGGTCCACTCTCCTCTTAATAATGTGTTTTGTACCAATCCGGTAATGGGATTAAGTGAGGGGGGGATGTGCATCATGGTCCTCCCGAACGTGAACCAAACACATCCCAGCGGGTCGGGTAGCTCCTGCTCTATTATTTACTCATATGGGTATAAATAATGAACATTATAGCAACGTACCCCTCATCATCATAGCAACGTACCCCTAATCATCATAGCAACGTACCCCTCATCATCATAGCAACGTACCCCTCATCATCATAACCGGATGCGGCTCCGGGCATTCCCGTGATCCTTGTGGTGAACCGGGGGTATTCCGGAATGGTGGAACCTCAATGAAAAAAACAGGTATTATTGAAGACCTTCTTGCCGCTCTGCCGGTCAGTCCAGTCCCGGTCCGGGCCGTTCTGGTCGGTGCCCACTGGACCGCCGTCTGTAGCAGCCACTGCGGCCTTGCCACGACAGTGATCAGCGATAAACCCCATGACCCCACGACCGTTGTGCGTGATGCGGGGCGGTTATCCCTGAAAAGTGCACAGGAACTGGCTGCATATGCCCTGTCAGAGAACAGCCTTGAGGCCGCAATCGGGGTGGCCGCTATCAACTCCCTCCTCGCTCCCGATGAGCGGGATGCCGTCGAGATGAACGCGTCTGATCTACTGATGAAAGACGGTATCGGGAAAAATATTGCACTGGTGGGTCATTTTCCTTTCATCCCCAAACTCCGCACCGTTGCAGCCAACCTCTGGGTGATCGAGCAGCATCCCGTCGGCGATGAGTATCCCGCGGATTCTGCGGGGAGTCTCATTCCCAGGGCAGATGTGGTGGCACTGACCGGAAGTGCACTGATCAACCATACGCTCGATCATCTGCTCGACCTGTGCAGTCCTGACGCTCTGGTCATGGTGCTCGGACCCAGCACACCACTCTCACCAGTCCTTTTTGAGTATGGTGCAACCATAATCGCCGGTTCTCGTGTTGTGGACGAGACCGCTGTGATGAGCTGTATCGGGCAGGGTGCGATATTCAGGCAGGTTTCCGGCGTCCGCCTCCTGGCATTCACGCGCCCGGGTCCGCTCCCGGTAAAAGAGAGGATGGTCAGCTGATGAAAGGAAACGAAGACAAGGCGCTGGAATCCGAAGGCAGCGGTCAGTCCAATTATTTCGCTTCACCGTTTACCTACACGCCGATAGGGATTGTTCATTCCCCTTTCTCCGATCTCGCAGGAATGCCGATCCAGCCATCGGGAGCAAAGGGGATAAAGGGAACGATCGAGATCCGTCAGGAGTTCGTTGCAGGTCTTCGCGATGTTGAGGAATTCTCCCATCTCATTCTGATCTATGCCTTTCATCGCTGCCAGGGGTATTTGCTTGAAGTGACACCCTTCCTCGATCCCCGGTCCCACGGAGTCTTCGCGACGCGGGCACCAAAACGGCCAAACGCGGTCGGCCTCTCGATCGTTCAGCTCACCGGAATAAAGGGAAATATCCTGGCGATCGAGGATGTGGATATCCTTGATGGCACCCCGCTCCTGGACATCAAGCCCTATGTACCTGCGTTTGATTCCTACAGCAATGCAAAGGCCGGGTGGCTTGATGCGGTCTCCCACCATGCAGCATTCGTCAGGTCTGATGAACGGTTCCACTAGAAGGAGGAATATCGAATTCCGGAGAAGGAAGGATCGGCACCTGCCTCCCGGATACCTGCCGTAGCTTTTTGAGTGCAGGGATCTGATGGGGGATCGTACCAAGAAAGATCCGACGGAGGGGCGGGATCCGGATCTTCGGGGATCCCCATGCCCCCCCCCAAAAGACCGACAGCCAAAGAAGAGGAGGTGACTATTCACCATGTTCTGACCCTTTTCGCTTTGAGGATCCGGCGTAAAGAGAGTGGAACAGCGTTCTTTTCATTACTTCAGAGACGGAGATTTTTCATTCCGTCGGAGACGGAGATACGTTAATCGTACTGCCGCCAGGTATGCCCGCAGACGGTGCACCGGAAGAACCTGACCTCGCTCTCATCGGCAGCCCGGAGCTGGCGGAGCCACCAGAATGCAAGGTTGTTCTCGCACTTGGGGCACTTGATCGCGATCGTCGGCAGGGTCGGGATAGAACCCTCCTCCTCGACGATGACGATCTCCTTCTCACTCCGCTTCCTCGTCTTCTGGAGCTGGTCTTTTTCGGTGATCTTCCTGATATACCCGCACTTCCGGCATTTGAGCTGGCCCGCCGAGGATATCATCAGGCTCTTGCACTCAGGACAGAACATTGGTTCATTAATTTGTGCACATTCATGATTAAAGCTCCGGAGAACGTCGGAAAGCTCTCCAATCGGCAATATGCCCAATCGGAAACCCTTTTTTCATTGTGCGACGAACCATACAGGGATGAAAGAGCTCTTCGTGCTTGCATCATGCATCTTTTTTCTTGCATTCCTGATCCCCACCAGGGCACGGAGATATTTCGCTATCCTCGGGTGGACGGCGATCGTCCTCTTCCTGTTTGCCGAGGTCCCCTACTATTTCTCCATCAACAATTACCTGTATCCCACCCTCGCGGTCCTGGCAGTTCCATTCCTGTACATCACGGCAAAATATCTCCTTGCCGGGGACCCGCGGGTCGAGCACCTCTCGAGGGCGGCTGCCGTTGCCTTCCTCATCTATGCACCGTTTGCCTTTACCCCGCTTGGTGACTGGCTCATCTCGGTGGTGGTCGGGCAGACGCTCTGGCTCGTCCGGTCGCTTGGATTCGGGGCGGATCTCCATGCCTGGAACATGGTGATCAGGAACGGATTCCGGGTGGAGATCATCCTTGCCTGCACCGGGATCCAGGCAATCGCCATCATGCTCGGTGTTGCGTTCGCCGTCCCGACCACGCTGCGGCAGAAGATCCTGTCGTTTCTCCTGGTTGTCCCCACCATATATATCCTGAACCTGGTCAGGAACACTGCCGTGATCATCGCCTACACGGAGCAGTGGTTCCCCTTCCTCCCTGATATTGCCGGGAACGGGGAGTTCGGGTACGAGAGCTTCTTCTGGGCCCATAACGTGATTGCTGAACTGCTCGCCCTGGTACTTCTCGTCGCCATTGCCTACGGCCTCTTCCGTATCATCCCGGGGCTCGCCGACCTTGCGGCAGGCCTCTATGATCTGTATTCAGGGGAGGTCAGGAGAGTCTTCCATAGAGATAGATGATCCGCTGCAGCGCCGAGAGGTTGGTGCAGAGGGCGATCAGGATGACCGAGACCCAGATAAACCCGGTGACCCCCCCGATGATCAGGACGAGGATCGTCTCCGGGCGCCCGAAAAAACCGATCCCCTCCAGCGGATCCTCGATCTTTCCCCCGATACGGTCCTTGTATCCCGTCTCTGCATAGACCACCGGCTTGATGAACGTGTTCATCAGGGAGCCGATGATGGCAACGGCAACGATGGCAAAATCACTGACGGGGGGGAAGTCCGCGAACTGAGACAGGATCGCGATGCCCGAGAGGCCGACTCCAAGGAGGACAAGGGCATCCACATACTTATCAGCGATCCAGTCAAAGACTGCCCCGAAACGGGTTTCCCTGTCGGTCCGCCGGGCAACGCTGCCATCGACAAGGTCCAGGACGGCAGAGATGAAAAGCAAGAGACTCCCGAGAATGAACATCTGGTAAAAGTAGCATACCGCACACAGCATCCCGGCGAAGAGAGAGAGAAGGGAGATCTGGTTCGGGGTGATGCCGGCCCTGCAGAACACGGTGGCGATCGGCTCAATATGGCGGACGAGCCGGGGCCGGAGTGCGGTTATGTTCATGGATCATCTAAGCAGCAGTTCAATGGATAATACTTGCCATCGTCCGTCATGAATGCGGCCGGGAGCAGCAGAGGGGCTAATCTCTTTAACCGATCAGGGCGAAGCTTCTCCTGCAAAGGTCGTAGTCGTGCCGGAATCACCTGATCGCCCCCACGTGCTGATGATGTCTGAGATCACAGCGGATGGCAAGCTGACCCTCAAGAAAGGCAGCTCGAGCAAGATCCTGATGAAATACATGGATCCTGCCACCGAGATCCTGCTCCATCGGACAAGGGCATCCCTTGATGCCATCATGGTGGGGGCAAATACGATCCGGATTGACAACTCCTACCTGACCGTCCGTCTGGTGGAAGGGAAGAGCCCGATCCGGGTCATCCCCTCGAGCATGGCCGATATCCCCCTTGACGCCAATGTCCTCTCCCCGGATGCTCCTACGGTCATTGCCGTATCAGAGCAGGCACCGGCCGAGAGGGTGGATGCCATCCGGAAGCGGGGTGCCGAGGTGGTGTGTGCCGGGCAGGGCCATGTCCACCTCCCCACCCTTATGAGGATTCTCCGGACCCGGTATGGGGTGAGGAAGCTGATGATCGAGGGAGGACCAACACTGAACTGGCATATGCTCCACCACCGCCTCGTCGATGAGATCCGCCTCATCCACCTCCCCTTCATCGTCGGGGGTGCTGATACCCCGTCACTTGTCGGGGGTATGCATATCGAGACGGAGGAGGAGATGATCCGGCTGGTCCTGAAAGACCACTATCTCTGCGGCACCAACCTCGTGACCGAGTATGATGTGGTCTACCCTCCCGGACATCTGAAAGATGAAGCCGGCCGGTTCTCGTGAACGACAGCCGAAAAGGTGCACTCACATTCCTGTTTTCGCCAGATCTTGTAGGGAGTTATCTTCAGCAGATGTCATGGGGAGTTATCCGAAAGGGTACATCACGAACAGTATCCTGAAAAGAACACCTCCCGTGGTAGTTTCCCCGAAAGAATTCTCCCGGGTATCCCTTCAGGGGAGCATCCCCCTATATCACTTCCAGGAAGGATAGCTTCCCTATACTGTTCCAGAAAGGAGTCTCCCGGGTATCCCTTCAGGGGAGCATCCCCCTATATCACTTCCAGGAAGGATAGCTTCCCTATACTGTTCCAGAAAGGAGTCTCCCGGGTATCCCTTCAAGGGAGCATCCCCTATATCACTTCCAGGAAGGATAGCTTCCCTGTACTGTTCCAGAAAGGAGTCTTCCGGGTAACAACAACGGGGAGAACTCCCCGAATGTCAGTGCCGGACCGCATGAATCCCGGGAATTTTACTAAAGGAGAGCCTGTCATGAGCATGAGTATTTGTAAAAGACCCCTGGATTATTCCCCCTTCGATCAGATCATCGCAAGGGGATCAGTTTTCATGTACTCCCGGCAGACGGTGGTAGCGTACTGCCCGGGCTGGAGGGAGAAGGCAAGTGTTACCTGGTCCCCCTCAAGGGTGGCAGTGATCCCGGTTGAAAGCGCGGCAGGGCGCATAGCCCCGTCAAACCGTGCATGCACGAGGTCAGAGGCGGCACAGAAATCGCTCTTCTGTATGCCGTCCTCGGAGAGGAAGTGTTCCATGGCCGTGGTGTCCGCACAGGGGAGTGCCTTGTCGCTGCACCCCGGCATCCGTATGGCGATCCGGCACCGGCCTCTCGCGACCTGGATCCGTGCGTTCCCGGCAGTCGCGGCAGAGACCCGATCTTCCCTCCCGTTCAGAAAGAGGAGCCGGTCACCAGGAATTGGTTCGGAGAAACTTCCCCCTTCAGCCATCCGCAATGACAGGGCTTTATTGAACAAGAGGGACTGGTACGCACTGACAAGCATCGAGAGGATCTTCGGGGGGAGGATCCGGAGTGCCCCACGGTAATCCCCGGGGTGGCCCGCGATGTGGTGGAGCATCGTCCGCTCGTAGTTCAGGTGGAGCGGAAACTCCCTGATCGACCGGAGCGGATCCCGGTGCTCCAAAAACGAGCTGCGTGCCTCCCTCACCCCATCAGGCTCGCCCGGGAATGCGGCCCCGATATAGTGGCAGACTGCCGCTTCATAGTCCCTCCGCAGGATATACGCCCCCGTGGTATGGCTGATCGGCCGGATCGCCCCGAATCGCTGGATTCCGAAGTAGTTCGGAATACCGCTCTGGCATGCTGCGGTCACCACAGAGAGGATCTCCGGATCGGCACAGGTTTCCCGTATGGTGATGGTGAACCGGTTCGCTGCATGGGAGCCGAGTGCGAGGGGGGAGGTGGATCGCCCGACCGGCTCAAGGGTGATATCCCGGATCCGGACCTGATCGATCTCCTCTGCAGTGATCCCCTCGATTGAGATCAGCTGGGAGGTGACGGCATGCTTGTCCTTGGTTCCCGCAAACCCGATCCGTTTATACGAGATGCCGAGGCGTTTTGCGATCTCTTTCACCGCCCGCTGCTGGTCCCAGCCCTTTTTCGTCAGCCTGCAGATCAGGAACCGCCCTTCCGTGCCGATATCGCCGGGAATCTCTTCAACGATAAAATCTTCGGGCAGAGCACGGAGCCGCCCCCCTGTCCCCGGGGTGTCGGTCCCGTAGTACCGCATACCAAGCAGCTGCTCGAGGGGATACGGGCTCTCTCTCATAGGAGGGCGAGATCCCCGGTGATCTTGTCGAGGTCTTCCGACTTTGCAGGCCCGAGCCCGAGCGCCGTGATGGTTCCCGGCGGCACCTCGGTCATCCCGGCATCCTGGACCAGGGCTGCCGCTATCCCTGCCACCTCTGCCAGGGTCTTCAGCTCAAAGAGGATCTTTTCGCCGGCAACCTTCAGGACGACCTTCTTCTGCCCCTCGGCACACCAGCGCCTGCGTGAGGCAGCCTTCGACCGACCGCAGGCAAGGATCGATGCATGTGCAGCCTGGGCGCACATCTTCCCGCAGCTCATCCTGAGGTCGGAGCGCACCACCAGGCACTGCTTCCACTCAAATACCGGACCTTTCTCCATTGCTCTCACACTAGGTTCCCGTGGGGTATCAAATAGATGGCCATGGAACAGGGAACAGAAGAGGCTGCCGCAATACCCTCTGAAGCTCTCGTAGTGTAATACCCAGGTATCTGCCCGGGGATCAGTTCGGTTCCCGGTTCACCCGATTGTCATGAATGGCAGGGAATAGGTATCCCGGAAGGACTGCACGGGGAGGGGTTGAGGACTTTTTTCCGGGCAGGATCTGTCAGATTGATGCCCTGAAAGGAGAACCTAGAACATGATCGTGACAGAACGGCGCCAGTATGATGTCGTGGTGGTGGGTGCCGGCCCCGCGGGGAGCACCTGCGCACGCCGGTGTGCCGAGCTCGGCCTCTCCACGTGCCTGATCGAGGAGCATGCCGCGATCGGGTATCCCGTCCAGTGTGCGGGGCTCCTCTCGGTCAGGGCATGTGCGGCATGCCATGTCTCGGAAAAACCGGTGCTCCACGAGGTCACGGGAGCGAGGATCCTGACGTCCCGGGGCTCTGAGCTCACGTTCGATGCAGGCACGGTAAAAGCCTATGTAGTCGACCGGGGCCTGCTCGACAGGGAGATGGCAACGGCGGCTGCAGATGCCGGTGCCGAGGTCCGGGTCAAGACGGCATACCTGAAGCGGTCGGGATCGGCGATCATCACGAGAGGGGTGGGCGGAACAGATGAGATCGGGTTCCGTGTCCTGATCGCTGCAGACGGGCCCCGGAGCCCTGTTGCACGGGACCTCGGGATGGCTCGACCGCCTGTCTTCCTTGCCGGCATCCAGGCCGAGGTCCCCCGGGAGATGGCGGGAAACCTGGTCGAGATCTACCCTGACGCATCCCCCGACTTCTTCGGCTGGATCATCCCGTCCGGGAAGGGGAGGGCCCGAATCGGCCTTGCCGGGAGGGGGGAGGTCGCCTCACGGTTCAGGCAGTTCATCGGTGAGCATGGGGGGAGGAGCTGCTGCCACCTGGTGACCGGGACGATTCCGATCGGCGTGATGCCCCGGACGTATGGCCACGGGACCCTCTTTATCGGCGATGCTGCCGGATTCCCGAAGCCCACTTCGGGGGGCGGGGTCTATACCGGCGTGCGGTCGGCCTACCATGCAGCAGAGACCGCCTGCGAAGCCTGCAATGAGGGGTCTGCCGCAGACGACCTGCTCCGCCGGTACGAGCAGCGCTGGAGATCAGAACTGGGCAGGGAACTGGATCTCGGCTTCCGCCTCTTCTCTGCCCGCGGGAAGCTGACAGGAGAAGAGGTTGACCAGCTGGTCAGGGTGCTGAGCGATCCCTCCCTCAAGGCCGATATCCTCACGTACGGGGACATGGATCAGCCCGGCGTCCTGCTGCGGCGCATTTTAAAAAATCCGAAGATATACCCTGTTTTGGGAATACTGCTCCGCTCTGGAGTACGCCAATTTATCAAATAATAATCTTTTTTATGTATGAATTCATACGAATGTTTAAATTATTATGAAAAGGTGACGTCATGCACATCCCCGATGCGTTTATTCCGCTGCCCCAGGCAGCAGTCTACTGGATCATCGCCCTGGTCTTCATCGCCCTCGCCCTCAGGTGGGCTAGAAGGGAACTCTCGGAAGAGAAGATCCCGCTCGTGGCCATCCTTGCCGCCGGGATCTTTGCCATCCAGGCGGTCAATATCCCGATCCCCTGGGGTACGAGCGGGCACATGATGGGTGCCGCGCTCGCCGCTATCGTCCTCGGCTCACCCTTCGCGGCCGTCTTCATCCTCACCCTCGTACTGATCGTGCAGGGGGTGCTCTTCGGAGACGGGGGCCTTACCGTGATGGGTGCCAATATTATCAACATGGGAGTGATCGGAGGATTTGTCGGGTATTACAGCTACCGCGGGCTCTTACCGGTCTTCAAGTCCCCCTATGCCCCCGCATTCATCGCCGGCTGGCTCTCTCTCTTTGTTGCAGCCCTGGCCTGTGCGGTGGAGATGGCCGTGGCAGGGACCTTCCCGCTTGAACTCGGACTTCTCTCCATGGGACTCTACCATGCCGTCATCGGCATCATCGAAGGCGGTATCACGGCATTTGCCATCTACCTGATAGCCACGGCACGACCCGATATCATGGCGGACACAACGGTGGTGCCTTCATGATGGACAAGAAGATCTTCATCCTTGCCGGCATTGCCATTGCCCTGGTCATCGCCGCGATGGCTCCGTTCCTTGCCTCCACCAATCCTGACGGCCTCGAGAGTGCCTTCTTTGGGATCTTCGGGGCAAAGGATCTGCAGGGCTCGACACTTGATGAGGAGAAGGCAGGGATAGCAGAAGAGGAGGTGACCGCGATCACCGGCAACGAGTACTCATTCGATTCACCCCTCCCTGATTACAGCATCGAAGGACTCGCGAAGTTTGGTGAGGCTGCTGCGGTTATCATCGGCACCCTGGTGGTTGTCGGCATCGCCTTCGGTTTATCCCGGGTCGTCGCCCGCAAAGGATGAAAGACAACTATTTATCTATTTTTTTCGCACAGTATTCCTGCAATGCACCTCCTTGAAACCCGCGATCTGACCTACGTCTACCCCGGGAACGTGACCGGGCTTGACCACGTGAACTTCATCGCCGGGAGAAATGCCCGGATCGCGGTGATAGGCGCAAATGGTGCGGGGAAGAGCACCCTCTTCAAGCACTTCAACGGGATCCTCCGGCCAACGAGCGGCACGGTACTGGTCCATGGCGAGCCGATCACCCAGAAAAACATCCGGGAAGTCCGGAAGTTTGTCGGGCTTGTCTTTCAGAACGCCGATGACCAGATATTCTCCCCGACGGTCGAGCAGGACGTGGCCTTCGGGCCGATGAACCTCGGCCTGGATGCCGAGACGGTCAATCACCGTGTCGATGAAGCCCTGGCCATGGTAGGGATCGAGCACTTGAGGGAGCGTGTCCCCCACCACCTTTCCGGTGGAGAGAAGAAGAGGGTGGCGATTGCCGGGGTGATCGCAATGGAGCCCCAGATCATCGTCCTGGATGAGCCGACCGCCGGGCTCGACCCGAAGGGGGTAAAAGACCTGATCGGGGTGATCAATGCCCTGGCTCGTGAGTATGGGATCACCGTCATCTTCTCCACCCATGATGTCTCCCTGGTCCCCGAGGTTGCCGACCACCTCTACGTGATGCACAAGGGGAGCATCGTTGCCGAGGGCAGCGTCTCGGATGTCTTTGCCAACCTGGAACTCTTAAGCTCGGTCCGGCTGGATGTCCCGGTCATCCCCAAGCTGATCCGGCAGCTCAGCGAGGAAGGGCTCGATATCGCGATGGCGTATACCCTCGACGAAGCAAAGGCTGCCTTCCTGAAGACCTACAGGGAACGGGCATGATAGAGGACCTCTTCCTCCTCGAGAAGCAGGCGTATAAAAAGAGCCCGGTCCATGCGCTCGATGCACGGGTCAAGATCATCATCGCTTTCGCGGCCATCATCGCGATCGTTGCCGTACCGTACTCCACCATGATCTACACAGTCGGTGCGATCTTCTTTGCATTCTTTGTCGTGCTGTGGGCTGCATCGGGGCTCTCGCCCACGGTCTACTTCAAACGGCTCGCGGTCATCCTGCCGTTTGGCATCTTCCTGATCGTATTCCAGATCTTTTTCAAGAACCCATACTACGAGAGTTTTACCACGATTGCCACCCTGCCGTTCGGGATAGAGATCTATGCCGAATCGGTCCAGTTTGCCACTATCCTCCTTGTCAAGTTCCTCGTCTCCGTCTCTTTCATCATCCTCCTCTCCTCCACCACGCGGACCCAGGACCTCCTCGAGGGAGCCGGACGGCTCGGGCTCCCTGCCGAGTTCACCCTCACGCTCGGCATGATGCTCCGTTACCTCTATGTCTTCGGGTACATGATACGGAAGATGACCCAGTCGCTCGAAACCCGCTGCTTTGACCCCTTCGACCGAACCCTCCCCTACCGGTACCGGCTGGAGAAGGTGGCATATGCCGTAGGGACCCTCTTCATCCGGTCCTACGAGCAGGGCGAGCGGACCTACACGGCCATGCTCTGCCGCGGATACGGACGGGAGAGCCACCTGTACATCGCGAAAAAACCCCTGAAAGGGAGGGACTGGACATTTCTCGCGGCAGGATTGCTGCTGATCATCGCCACCCCCCTCCTCGCATGGATCGGGATTATTACCCTCGCGTGACTCCCGCACCCTTTATCCCTCCCTGGACCTGATATCTCTTTCATGGAGAGTAAATTCGGACGGGGATTTATCACGACCATCGTGCTCATCTGCAGGCATTTTGCCCTGCCCCCCGAACAGGCGTTTTACGGTGCGGCGGACCACCTGGACGGGTTCGAGATCCCCCCGCAGTACAAGGGGACAGAGGTGGAGGAGCTCGCGCTGAAGCTGAGGAAACGGATCGTCTGGCACCAGCCGGGCACCCTCGACCGGGAAGAGGCCGCCGAGGTGATCCGGATCCTCAACAGGCTAATTATTGCAATTGACACATCGCTTGGGATCACCGATCCCGAACTGGGCGAATTCCTCTGAAATACTGGCCGTCTGAACCATTAAGAGGGAAAACGACCAATACTTAGTGTGACGGTCAGGAATTTCGATACATTTTTCACGGGGAGGTGAGTGATTGACCGAGACGTATGACGCATCGCATATCACCGTACTTGAAGGATTGCAGCCGGTACGGGAACGACCGGCCATGTATATCGGGAGTACCGATGCGAGAGGGCTCCATCATCTCGTGTATGAAGTGGTGGACAACTCGATCGATGAAGCCCTTGCCGGGTACTGCACCCGCATCGCGGTGACGATCAACAAGGACGGTTCCATTGCGGTGGAGGACAACGGGCGGGGGATTCCCGTTGACCGGATGGAGAAGAACGGAAAGTCCGCCCTCGAAGTGGTACTCACCGTCCTCCATGCAGGGGGAAAATTCGACAAGGCGACCTACCAGGTCTCGGGAGGCCTGCACGGGGTCGGGGTCTCGGTCGTCAATGCCCTGTCAAGCTGGCTTGAAGCCCGGGTGTACCGCGAGGGAAATATCTACGAGATGCGGTTTGCCCAGGGGAAGGTCCTCTCGGCCCCCTCACAGCGCGAGGAGACCTGGCCCGAGCTGCTCACCCGGTACCAGGCCTGGTATGGTGAACCGGCACCCCAGAAGCCAGCGGCCGGCGACCAGCAGGGTGACCTGAGGCGGGAGTTCCTCTCCCGCTGCGGATCGAGGATGACGGGTACCCGGATCACCTTCATCCCTGACAAGACGATCTTTGAGACGACCCAGTTCGATTACGATCTCCTCTCCCACCGGCTCCGGGAGCTCGCCTTCCTGAATGCAGGCCTCACCATCATCATCACCGATGAACGGACCGGGGACCATGTCAGCTACTGCTACGCCGGTGGCCTTTCGGAGTTCGTGGGATATCTGAACGAGGGGGCGGAATGCATCCACCCGGCCCCAATCTACATCTGCCGGAAGGACGAGGAGAACAAGGTCGAGCTCGAAGTGGCAATGCAGTATACCACGGGATACGATGAGAAGATATTCAGCTACGTCAACTCCGTCAATACCCGGGAAGGCGGGACCCACCTGGAGGGGTTCAGGAGCGCCATCACCCGTGCCATCAATATCGTTGCAAAGCGGAACGGCCTGATCAAGGAGAACGCCACAATCACGCTGCGGGGCGAGGATGTCAGGGAAGGCCTGACCTCGGTCGTCTCGGTCAAGATGGCGAGCCCCCAGTTCGAGGGGCAGACCAAGATGCGGCTTGGGAACAGCAATGTGAAAGGGATCGCCGACTCCCTTGTTTATGCCGCACTCACCGAATATTTCGATGAGAATCCGAAGGTGCTCCAGGCCATCGTGGAGAAGGCGCTGTCTGCGGCAAAAGCACGGGAGGCTGCAAGGAACGCCCGTGAGCTTGCCCGGCGGAAAAGCACGCTTGAGAGTGCAGGCCTTCCCGGCAAGCTGGCAGACTGTTCCGAGCGTGACCCGAAAAAGAGCGAGATCTATATCGTGGAAGGAGATTCGGCAGGCGGGAGCGCCAAGCAGGGAAGGGACCGGAAATTCCAGGCCATCCTCCCGCTGCGGGGGAAGATCCTGAACGTGGAGAAGGCCGGGGAGCACCAGATCCTGAAAAATGCCGAGATTCAGACCCTCATCTCCGCCATCGGCACGGGTATCGGGGAGAAGTTCGAGATCGACCATGCACGATACCACCATATCGTGATCATGACCGATGCCGATGTCGACGGCGCCCATATCCGGACCCTCCTCCTCACCTTCTTCTATCGGTACATGCTCAGGCTGATCGAGGCAGGCTATGTCTACATCGCCCAGCCCCCGCTCTTCTCCGTCATGAAGGGAAAGGAGGAGCGGTATGCCTACCGCGAAGAGGACATGAAACGGATCCTCTCCGAGCTGGGTGAGAAGGGGGTCTCGGTCAAGCGGTACAAGGGTCTTGGGGAGATGAACGCCCAGCAGCTCTGGGATACGACCATGAACCCGGAGCAGCGGATCTTCAAGCAGGTCACGATCGAGGACGCCATGGAGGCAAACGAGATCTTCAAGACCCTGATGGGCAAGGATGTTGAAGCCCGGAAGGATTTCATCAAGCGGCATGCAAAGGAGGTGACGAACCTTGACATCTGAGGAGGCCGGCAAACCGGATGATTCCCCCACCCCACGCGTCGAGCCGGTCAGCATCGAGCAGGAGATGAAGACCTCCTATATCGATTACGCGATGAGTGTCATCATCGGTCGTGCCATCCCTGATGTGCGGGACGGGCTGAAACCTGTGCACCGCCGATCGCTCTACGCGATGTGGGAGATGGGGAATACCAGCGACAAGCCCACGAAGAAGAGCGCCCGTGTCGTGGGAGAGGTGATGGGGAAGTTCCATCCCCACGGTGATGCGTCCATCTATGACACGATCGTCAAGATGGCCCAGCCTTTCTCCTACCGCCACATGCTCGTCCATGGCCAGGGCAACTTCGGGTCAATCGACGGTGACTCTGCGGCAGCGAGCCGGTACACCGAGGTGAGGCTCACCCCTTATGCCGAGACACTCCTTGATGATATCGAGAAAGAGACCGTCCCTTTCGTCCCGAACTATGATGAATCTCTCAAAGAGCCGGTCGTGCTCCCTGCCAAGTTACCAAACCTGCTCGTGAACGGTTCGGACGGGATCGCGGTCGGGCTTGCCACCAAGATGCCTCCCCACAACCTGCGGGAGGTCTGCGGGGCGGTCAGGGTATACCTTGACAACCCGGAAGCCGGTATGGAGGAATTCATACGGGTCATGCCGGGCCCCGATTTCCCGACCGGCGGAATCCTGATGGGGACTGAAGGGGCCAGGAACGTCTATGCGACAGGCCAGGGGCGGCTCGTCGTCCGGGGTGTTGCGAACATCGAGGAGGCCGCAAGCGGCAGCCGCGGGGATCGGATCATCGTGACCGAGCTCCCCTACCAGGTCAACAAGGCACAGTGGATCACCGCGATCGCCGATATGGTCAAAGAGAAGCGGATCGATGGTATCAGCGATATCCGGGACGAATCCGACAAAGAAGGGATCCGGGTGGTCTTTGAACTCCGGAAGGGGGCGATTGCCCCGGTCATCCTGAACAACCTCTATAAGCATACCGCACTCGAGTCGAGTTTCTGGGCGATCAACTATGCCATCGTCGATAACCAGCCCAAGATCCTCACCCTCACCGGACTCCTCGAAGAATTTGTCAGGCACCGCGTCCAGGTGATCCGGGCACGATCGGAGTTCGACCTGAAGAAAGCGCAGGAACGGGTCCATATCCTTGAGGGGCTGCTCATGGCCCTCGCACGGATCGATGAGGTCATCGCGACCATCCGTGCTTCCGATACCGCTGATACCGCCCGGGCCGCCCTCGTCAGCACATTCGGGCTCTCGGAACCGCAGGCGACTGCGATCCTCCAGATGCAGCTCCGCCGGCTTGCGGCGCTCGAACAGCAGAAGATACTGGATGAAAAGCATGGGCTGGAAACCGAGATCGCGAGGCTCCAGACCATCCTCTCGAGCGAGGCGAACATCAGGGATGAGATCCGTCGCGAGACTGACGAGATCGCCGCCAGGTTCGGGGACGCAAGGAGGACCCAGATCGCGCTTGACATGAGTGAACTCTCGACCGAGGACCTGATCGAGGACAAGACGGTGCTGGTCTCTATCACGACCGCAAACTACATCAAGCGCACCGACATCGACAGCTACCGGAAACAGAGGAGGGGAGGCCACGGCGTCACCGGCATGACCATCAAGGAGGATGATGTCGTCGATTCCGTCTTTGTCGCCGGGATGAAGGATTACCTCCTCTGTTTCACCAATACCGGGCGGGTCTACTGGCTGAAGGTGTACCAGATCCCCGAGAGCTCCCGGGTGGCAAAAGGCAAGCCGATCGTCAACCTCCTCAACCTCAAGGATGAGGTGGTGACCACGGTCATCCCCATCCGCGAGTTTGCACAGGATCAGCATCTCCTCTTTGCGACCAGGCTCGGCCAGGTCATCAAGATCCCTCTGGACCAGTTCTCGAACCCACGGTCGGTCGGCACCAATGCGATCAGGCTGCGGGGAGGTGACCAGCTGGTCGATGTGATCATGACCGATGGGACAAAGGAGATCATCCTCACCAGCCGGTTCGGCCAGAGCCTCCGGTTCCATGAGGAGACCATCAGGACCGTGGGGAGGAATGCCCAGGGGGTCAGGGGGATGAAACTGCGGGGCGGGGATACCGTCGTTGCCCTGACGCTTCTTGAGAAGGACCACCTCCTCACTCTCTCGGATGTCGGTTTCGGCAAGAGGACCGAGTTTGATGAGTTCAGGGGGCACGGAAGGGGGACGATGGGAGTCCGGAACATGCAGCTCGACCGTGATGCGGTCGTGATCGCCTCCTGTGCCGTATCCCAGTCCGATGAGATCCTCGTCATGACCGCGTCCGGCATCGTCATCAGGACCCCCGTCAGCGAGATACGGGTGATCGGTCGGGGAACAAAAGGGGTCAGGATCATGCGCCTGGGGGAGAACGACAAGGTCGTCGGGATCGCTGTCGTCCCTGCCGATGTTGACGGGAACGATCAGAACGGGACGGACAGTGAGAAGGACCCGGCTCCCCCTGCCTCCCGTGATACATGAGCGATCTTCCCTGACTCATCCTCTCTCCGCGGCTGAATGCGGGATTACGATCGCCCCGGATACTTCCTGCCGGCCTTTTTGAGGGGTTTCCCGAACGTATGTTGTCATCGGGCATCGCGCAGTCACCCCCCCTTTCAATAGGGAAGGGATACTTACCCTCGTTCCTTCCTGCCGGCAATGCCCTGGTGGATGGCGTGACCCCGTATTTTCCTCGTCATCGCCTGCAATCCGCTCCGCGATTGCCGGGTATCCGCGTTCAGTCAGGGGAGGAAGGGGGGAGCACTTCAAGGGATCCCCGGATCCCATTACTCTCATATGTACCGGAAAGAGATCCAGGTGACAACGTCACATGAAGGGGATATCGTCGATATTACTCCCCGGGTGCGGGAGATCGTCCGCGAGAGTGGGATCGCCGAAGGGATCGCGCATGTGTTCGTGACAGGGTCCACTGCTGCTGTCACGACCATCGAGTATGAATCCGGCGTCCTGGCGGACCTCTCCCGTGCCCTCTCGACCATCGCGCCGGACTCGATCCCCTACGCCCATGACCGCCGCTGGGGGGATGGGAACGGCCGTTCGCATGTCAGGGCATCAATAGTCGGCCCCTCCCTCTCCCTCCCCGTGTCTGACCATGACCTCCTGCTCGGTACCTGGCAGCAGGTGGTCCTGCTCGAACTGGACGTCAGGAAGGGGAGGTCACGGACGATTGTGGTGTCGGTCATCGATTAGGGAAGAACAGTTCGGTGCGTTCCTCTCAGGAAGGAACGGTCCTCCCCTGAAAGAAATTACCTGAAATCAATGTGAGAACGAGCAAAAAAAGAAAATGGCGAGGCCATCTTCATAAAAGCGGGTATTCTGCGTTCAGTCCAGGGGAATGGTCTCAAGCTGGGAGACCAGCTCCCAGATACGCGTCCGTGCGTGAACCGGCATGTTCGGGTCGTTACTGATCTCATCGATCTTTGAGATGGCTTCGGCTGCCCGGAGCCCTGTCCCCTTATTCTGGTTCAAAAGGAGCTGACGTGTCTCATCGGCAACCCGGCGGATATTCCGGGGGATGGTGCTGTCATCCATGATATGTTGCAGCATCTGGATGCAGTTATCGATTGTTTTCTCGGGGTTTGGCATAGGGGGCCCTCCACTCTTCTCTTATTAATACGAATATCCCACTTATAAAGTTTGGTAATCGTCATTCTGTGACCTTTTTTTAGACAAAATGCGGTTTAATTTCATTTTTTCCGTCCTCCCCAGTGCAGGGCGGACCTTTTTTCGGCCTGAGGAGAAATCATGATATCTGACCACATACCTAGTATGGTCAAAGGAGAACGGAGGATGCCTGCCCCTGTGAAGCGCGAAGATGATATCATGGCCGGATACCTCCTCAAAGGGGGGAAGATGCTCTCCAAGAGCTGCCCTGCCTGCGGCTGCCCCCTCTTTGAGATCAAGGGAGAGACGCTCTGCGTGGTATGCCGTGAAGATGAGGCCAGCCGGAATCCCCCTCCTGCCACCGCCGCACCGCTGCCGGCCCCGGCCGATCAGGAGGTCGCAGCGGAGAATGCACCATCCTTCCCATCGCTTTCGGCAGCACTGGAGGAGACGCTTATCGAACTCTGCCGCCGCATCCGGGACGAGCGGGATCCCGCCCAGGTGCTGATCCTCGCGAACGCGGTGAGATCCGGGGTAAAAGCCCTGAAGCAGCTCCGCTAGAGGCTCAAATTCCGGTTTATAGAACCGCATCTGCTCCGCTAGCGGTACTCTTTCCTGACCAGGTCAGCGATCCGCTTCGCCCTCTTCTCCCCGATACCCTTCACCTCTGCGAGCTCCAAGGTGCTGGCATTGGCAATCGCCTGGATCGTCCTGAAATGATCCAGGAGGAGCCTCGCATTCTTCAGCCCGATCTCGGGAAACGACCCGATAATCCGTTCCTGCTCCTCGGTGACCGACTGGTATGCCTTCCTGAACGGAAGCCGCCCGGTCCGCTCCCCGCCCTCCTCCTCCCTTCGTGCAAGGACGATGAGCATCTGGGCCGTCTCTTCCGGATCCCGGGTGAAGAAGGGGGTGATCCCCAGGTCAATGGCGATGGCGGCAAGGGCACCGCGGAGGGCATTCGGGTTGACATCCCGCTCTCCGTACAGGTCACCCCCTTCAAGGATCAGGACCGGCCGGAGCGCATGCCCTGACAGTCCTTTGAGTTGCCCGAACAGGTCCCGCTCAATGAGCGTATCGACGAAGTCCCTGGTGGTCTTCCGTTCCACCACGATGCGGTCCCCTGTCTGGTAATCGCCGTAGGGGAGCCGCTGTACGGAAAGGGATGCACCAAGGGAATGCAGGTGTTCCACCACCTTCGAAGAGGTCTCCCGGTCGTCCACGATGATCGCGGGACCTTGCGGCATGAACTCGCCGATCCTCTTCTGGATCGGCCTTTCCCCCGCCTGTTCTGTCTGGTCCTCCCCGGCTCTCGCCTCCATCCGGGAACCCAGCGTCCTGATCCCGCTGATCATCGCACGCTCGCGTGACTGGCTGACCCACCGGTAGGTCTCATCAGAGGTACCCTTCGTGACCAGCACAACGATCCTGCCGCTCCCGCTCCGGCCGGTCCTGCCCTTCCGCTGGATACTCCTGATCTCTGAGGGGACTGCCTCGTAGAAGATCACCAGGTCCGTGGAGGGGACATCAAGCCCCTCCTCTCCGACCGAGGTAGCAACAAGCACCGGGAATTCCCCTTCCCGGAACCTCCTGAGGCAATCGATCTGCTTCTTCTGCGAGAGCCCGCGGTCCGCGTCTCTCGCGGCCTGGCCGACAAACCGCTCGGCACGGATGCCCTTCTTTTCCAGGTATTCCACGATCTGCTGGACCATGTCCCGGAACGTGGCAAAGATGATGATCCTGCTCTCCGGATACCGGGTGAGCTGGTCCTGCGTCACCGATGCGAGGATCTCCAGTTTCGGATGGAGTTCTGTATCCCAGGACATGGTCCGTTCAAGGAGACGGATAAATACCGGATCCTTTACCAGCCGTGCTGCCGCCTTCGAACCTCCTGCAGAAGAGCCCTCGGAAAAGAGCCGGTGGATATACCCGGCAAGTACCGCACTTCCCTGGGACTCGGCCAGCGAGACAGCATGCCGGAGTTTCATCAGTTCTGCATACAGGGATGCGGCAGTGTATCCGGCTGCATCCCTCTGCTGGATCCGCTCCTGGATCTGGCCATTGAGGGCATTGAGCACTCTCATCGTGAGCTGCTGCCTCCTGGGGAGGTCAAAGCCGAGTTCGCGGATGAGTGCGATCCGTGCATCGAGGAGCTCGTTCAGATCCACCACCGCGGATTTCAGGGAGAGGGGAAGATCAACCTCGATCACCTGGATCTCCCGTTCGTGGATGTAGGGTGCCACATCGCTGTCCTGTTCGGTCCGAGTCTCCACGATCGTCACCCCGAGGTTACGGCAGACCTCCTCGACTTTCATCTCCTGCCCGCCCGGGGAGGCGGTCATGGCAAGGAGCAGTGGGGAACGGGCAGTCTCACGATAGACCGAGGCGATGAATACGTATGCGTAGTTCCCCACCGCACGATGGCATTCATCGACAACGAGGAGGGTGACATCCGACAGGGTATAGGCGCCCGAAAGGAGATCGTTTTTGATCACCTGCGGGGTAGCAAAAACAAGCCTGGCACGCGAGAACTCCTCCCGCCGCTGTTCAGGAGGGGTCTCCCCGGTAAAGAGGGCACATCCAGGATCATTGCCGTCGATCACGATGAAGCGGCGGAAGAACCGGTAGTGCTGCTCCACCAGCGGTTTTGTCGGCGCCAGCATCAGCACTTTCCCCTTCTCGTTGTAGAGCCGTGAGGCCGCGACGATAAGGGCGATCGCCGTCTTGCCAAGGCCGGTCGGCAGCACCACCATCGTATGGCCATCAAGTGCCCTCATGGCGATCGAGAGCTGGTACGTCCGGGACTCGAGGGTCCCGGGACGGATGTACGGATGGGTGATCCAGGACATGTGATTCAGAGTTCGGAAAAGCTCACGGTTTGATCGATGAGTGACCGGACAAGGTCAGGGATCCGCCCGCTATCGACCCTGACCTGCCGCATGCTGTCCCGGTCCCTGATTGTTACCGTCCGGTCCTCCTTCGTATCATAATCGACGGTGATGGCAAAGGGGGTTCCCACCTCATCCTGCCTCCGGTAACGCCTCCCGATGGCCCCTGAGTCATCGAACTCCGCGAGGATCCCGCTCGTTTTCAGGGCATCGGTGATCTCCAGCGCGATCTCCGGAAGGCCGTCCCTGTTCATCAGAGGAAAGACGGCGACCTGGATCGGTGCCACGGCCGGGGGAATCCGGAGTACCCTCCGCTCCTCCTCGTCGACGATCTCCTCGTGGTAGCTGTGCTCGAGCACCCCGTAGATCATCCGGTCGATCCCGTACGAAGGCTCGATTACATGGGGAGTGACCTCCTCTCCAGGGACCTCCACCACCTCTTCGCGGACCTCATAGAGATCCGGGGTGATGAGCACCTCCTCCCCTTCGATGGTCAGGGTGATCCCGTCCGGCCCGGGTATGCAGGCGGTGAGTGCATCGGCGACCGCCTTTGCCGATCCCCTGAACCGCGGGCCAAGCGCCCCCATGTCGGGGATGACGCGGACCCGGTTCATACGCCGGGGGACTTCATAGGGCAGGAAGACGGAAAACCGCTGCCCGCTCTGCGTTTCGTGTGCCCGGAGGTCGTAATCGGTCCGATCGGCGATCCCAACGGTCTCGACCCAGCCGAACCTGCCCGAGAAGACCTCGGCATCCCAGCAGTCCTCCGCATAATGGGCGAGTTCATCGGGGAGATGCTGGCGGAACCGGAGCTTATCGGGGGAGACCCCGATCCGTACAAGGAGGTCATGGGTCAGGGCAAGGTAGTAGGCGACGTATTCGTTGGCAACCACTCCCCCGTCCACGGCTTCTCGCATGGTCATCACGAGGGGATCCGCCCCGGCCATCTGCTGCTTTGCGGAAAAGAGGGGCATCTCGTATCCGGCATAGCGGTGGAACCGGGGGTGTTTCTTCTGCCCGGGATGGACGAAGATCTCTGCCTCAGCCTGGGTAAACTCCCGGAGCCGGATCATGCCCTGCCGCGGGGAGATCTCGTTTCTGAAGGACTTGCCGATCTGGACCGTACCGAACGGGAGCTTATCGCGGTAAAACCGGAGAAGCCTTGAAAAATCGGTGAAGATCCCCTGTGCCGTCTCCGGCCGGAGATACCCGGTCCTCTGCGATCCCGGTCCGATAGTGGTATGGAACATGAGGTTGAATGAGAAGACCTCGACCGGACCAAGCACCTCTTCGCATGCGGGGCAGGGCAGGGTGGCGATTACCGATGCAAGTTCCTCGCTCTTCATCGCTGATGCCCCCGCAATCCCGCGACCTTCGGCAACATGGTCGGCGCGAAGGTACTCATTGCAGTGGGGGCACTGGCACATCTTGTCTGAAAAACCTTTCACATGCCCTGAAGCGACATAGATCTCTTCCTGTCCGATCACCGGGCATTCGATCTCGTAATACCCTTCACCGATGATGTAGAACTTCCTCCAGATATTTTCGATATTGCGTTTCATCATCGACCCGAGCGGCCCGTAGTCGATAAAACCCGCCACGGAACCATAACATTCAGAGGTGGGCCAGATGAAACCCCTCCTTTTTGCCAGATCAATTATCTTCTCATAGATATCACTCAAGGCAATCACGGCTCTTTATGTATGTCATTGCCCGGAATCAAAAAGCTGTGTGGATCCCGGAACATGGAGAGGGGGGGTATCAGTGCGGGCAACCGGGATGCCTTCCAGAGCGCGATTCCGGCTCGGCAGAGGTGATCAGGCTGGGGGCCGGTCGAGAAAAAAAATACCCTATCTTAACTCCTATTTTAGTTTAAAATCCTTCTTATTGAAGAATCCGGCTCAGAGAGATAGTGTTAAATACATTGGCCGGTATGTATTTCGGTAATTCATGCAGGACGACACCAGAAAGACTCAACTGCTCCAGCTCTTTACCACCATTTCCGGGAAAACCAAGATCGTTGAGCCGATGAAGAAAATTCATGGCACCCTGCGTGACCGTGAAGCGGTCGAGCGGGAGATCGCCCTCGTGATGCGGGAGATCCTTGAACAGGGCCTTTTTAAAACCAAGTTACGCCCCATACAGCTCGCAAAACTGGTATCTGCCTACTATGCGGGAAAGAATGATACCGAGATCGCCCGAGAGCTGGGCGATGAGAAACTGTCCAAGACCGTGGCACGGGCACGGGTCAGGCTGAAACTGTTCAGGGATCTCGACTTCAAGATGCCTTTCGACCGGGAAAAGATGGAGTCGCTGCTTTACTCGGGAAAGACCATGAAGGAGATCAGCGATCACCTGGGGGTCAGTCCCTCAACGCTCCGCGAATACCGGCATGTGATCGAGCAGCGGGACGATGTCACCATCGACATCTACCTTGAGCGGATAAAGGACGTCATGGAGGATCGTGACCTCTCAGAGGTCATGACCAAGAGTGCAACCAAAGACGGGCTTGAGGACTCTATCGACATCACCGAGGCTGAGATGGTGGATGTCTCCTAAAAGAACATCTCTTTTCTTCGTTCCCTTGAATCCGCCTTTCGTTAAAGGACATTCCTGGAACATACGGGATGGACTATCGTATCATCCCGATGATACTGATCTCCTGCCATGATACGCTGGCGATGAGCCCCGGGCAGTATTTCTGTGGCAGCAGGCCCTTTGAGGCTTCACTGCTCCGGAAGGGACTGGTTTCCTTGTCATACTCTCTGCTGGATCCCTGCCTGGCCCTGTTCATTCCTCCTATCGGAACGCCGTAAACGCACACAAGAGGTATTCCTCCGTGAGAGAATCATGGAGGACTCCCTGTCCATACAGGACGCCACTCCCCGGATTCTTCGGTGAAGGAATCATGGAGGATTCCCTGTCCCTACAGGATACCACCCCCCGGATTCTTCGGTGAAGGAATCAATGAGGACTCCCTGTCCCTACAGGGCACCACTCCCCCACCATCCCTGTCAGGCATATCACCAATCCATTCCTCTTCAGGATACCCCCCCGCCACATTTTTCAATTAGGATCAGCCCAGATACTGTAGCATGGAGCTCACCTATTATGGACATTCCTGCATCCTCCTGAAAGGAGCCAGGACGGTGCTGGTCGATCCCTTCTTCCCTGAGGGGATGATCCCACCCCCCGCCGATATCGTGGCTGTCACCCATGGGCATGCGGATCACATGGGGGTTGCCGTTGCCCTGAAACGGCCCACAGTGGCCATCAACGAGGTGGCGAAATACCTGAAATCGAAGGGGATCCCTGCCGAGGGGATGAACATTGGCGGCACCATCAGCGTAGATGGGGTAGCCTTCCATATGGTGCAGGCGGTCCATTCGTCATGGATTGAAGAGGCAGGCATCGGGTGCAATGGCGGCGGTGCAGCAGGGTTCGTGATCGGGATGGAGGGAAAACGGGTATACCATGCCGGGGACACTGCACTCTTCTCGGACATGAAGCTGATCGGCGAACTCTGCCACCCTGATGTTGCCCTGCTTCCGATTGGCGGAAGGTTCACCATGGGCCCCGAGGAGGCGATGATTGCGGCCCAGTATATCGGTGCCCCCCTGGTCATCCCCATCCATTACGATACCTGGCCGGTGATCCGGCAGGATCCCGGACTGTTCAGGGCTGCCCTTGAACGGACCACCGATATCCGGGTGAGAATACTTGCCCCGGGCGAGAGCCTCACCATTTGATGCGAAAACCCCGGAATCTCCTTTTTTATCGGGATCCTGCTGTGGTCGTGCGCCTCCCTTCCGCGGTGAAACAATGTTTCGAGCAGGAGATCCCGCTGACCAGGGACAGGGGACCGATCCACAGGGATGAAGCCCCTCTGACCGGGATTGCCTGCCATTGAATCATGAGGGGAGGTTGCCCTGGCTGGCGGGCTTTTTTGCCCACTCACCTTCTTCCCAACGGTTTCATCTCGTTATTGCCGTTCAGGGGAGGTGGTGCCTTCCAGCCGTTCTGCCAGGCCCGAAATCAGACAGGCCACGGACAAAGATAAATGGTACTATCAGAAGAGATGAATTCCGGGTATCCCCGGTTATTCCTTTGCCCTGCCCTTCTCCTGCCCCTGGATGAGATGCAGTTTCAGAATGCCATTGCAGGAATTGCAGATATAATAGTCCTGCGTCCAGCAGGTGGAGCAGGCCCACCTCCCGCACAGGGTGCACTGCTTCAGCCCGGTGGAAGGATACGTGCTGTTGCAGAGGTCGCAGTGGAACCGCGAGAACGAGGATGCATCTTTCTCCGGGGGCTCACCCTGCTTTCTCATCACGGTGACGTCATTCCGGACGCGGGAGAACAGGTCGGGATCCTTTCGGGATCCCTTCGTCTCACTTCTTCCAGGTCTTTTTTTCCAGAGCATCCAGCCGCTCCTCGAGCGTTTTAAGGCTGCTTTCCATCGTCTCAGAAAAATCCTTCAGCGAGGCAACCTTCTCCTCGTTTGCCAGGAGGACCTGGTCCTTGGACTGCCTGAATGACTGGAGTCTTGCACGGCTAACGAGCGACCACTCCTCGATCATCAGCTCGAACCTGCGATCGAGATACTCGTCCACCCTGCTCTCCACCGGCCGGGCAAGCGACACCTCACCTTTTGCCCCCCTCCAGTAATAGTAGATCAGGAACAGGAGGATGGCGACGAGGATGATAATGAGAACTGCCTCGAGGGGAGTCATCGCATTGCCCCCTTCAGCTGCAGCAGCCGGTGTTCAAGGTTCTCCAGGGTAATTTCCGCACTGGTCTCGAACGACTCGATCTCCTTTGTTGCCTCCTCGATAGAACGGAGCCGGTTCGCGAAATCGCCGATGTCATTCCGTGTCGCAAGGTCCCAGTCCTGGATGAGGTTCTTCATCCTCCGGTCCAGGTAGGCGTTCATGTAGCTGTCCATGCCGACCATTACCCAACCTCCAGCTCCCTGATACCTGCCTCAAGGGCAGCGACCCGCTTCTCAATCTCGTCCCTGCCCCGTTCAAGGTTCCGGATCTCGGTCGTCACCATGTCCAGCCGGTCATCGAGATCATCGAGGGTATGGATGGTGATAAGCCCCCATTCGTTGATGATCGCCGACATGTGGGCATCGAAATACCGGTCGAGCCCTTTGTCCATCGTGGGAAGTCGTGACTCAACTGATCCGGAGATCGCGGACAGTGACTCCCTGAACGAGGATTTTTTGGCCGTCTCTGAAGATGCAAACTCAACCATTGCGATCACCCGATCCTCTTCTCCTCATCCCTGATCTTCTCGACCATCCGGTCGAGCTTGGTCAGTTTCACCTTGTTCTCGAGCCGCTCGATCCGTTTGTCAACCATGCTGTGTCTCGCGAAGATGTCGGTCGCGAGGGCTGCATTCTCATCGTCAAGTACCTGGATCTCCTTCATCTGCTCGGGTGAGACACGGAAGAACGGGGTCCCCCGCTGGGCCATCTCGGCCTTCATCAGGTTGAGCTTCTCCTTCTCAAGGTCGATCTCGGCAAGGCGCCGGGTGTTGGTCATCAGCCGGATCTCCTTGATGATGAAGTAGGCAATAATGAGGACGATGACAAGGATGATGATCCAGAACACCGACTCGAACCATCGCCAGTAGGGCGAGGTCGAGGCAATAACAATTGGCAAATCAACCACAGGTCATCACTTCTGATATTACAGTTCCTTGTCGCCCTTTTTCGGGGTGACTTTTCCTGCTACGTCCTTCGCACCTTTCCCGATGGCTTTTCCTGCCTTGGCTGCGCCTTCCTTTACCGCTCCCCCCGCCTTTGCAGCTGCCCCGGATATCTGTTCAGTCCAGGTCACTTTCCGGATGATGGAGATGGTGTCCCCTTCAGCAACGCCGAGGGCGGCCATATCTTCAGGTGAGATCATGATGACGGCCTTGTCGACCATCGGATCGCCGTACCCGGTCACCGCCACGGTCTTTGTCTTCTGGTCCCAGGCAGTCGGATATTGTGCGAGGACGAGTGCCTCCCCTTCCTTGGCACCGATCATCGGCAGGACCGATTCATGGACACGGGCCCGGCCCTTGCTCGGAAACGTCCGTACCTTCACTTTCAGGGTAATTGATCCTTCCATAGCAGTCAAGGGTAGCATGTTAAACTATTAATGTTTTATTAACCCCCCGGCGGGAAACAGGAAAAAGACCGGAGAAACCAGCAATTCGCCCATTCAGTCCGGTTCGCGGGAGAAAAGAATGATATCTGATCTGATGAGGGGTGTTTTAGAAAAATATAAAATCAGAAGTCCGTCATGACCCTGAACTGGTCGATCTCCTCGCGGTTCAGCTGCTCGAGGAAGAGATCTGCAGCGGTATGGATATCCTTGCTTGCCGTGATCGCCCGGCCCACCACGATGATATCCGCCCCGGCCTTTACCGCATCCTTCACGACATCGACCCTGATACCCCCGGCAGTGGCGACGAGGAGCCGTCCCCCGGCAGCCTTCCTGAGTGCAGGGATATTGCCCCAGGCGTGGGCCGTATCCTCGGCATCGATCGCCCGGTGGAGTTCCACGATATCGGGCTTGACCTTGAGACCCTTTATCACCTTCACGGGGTCAGGCACATTCAGCATATCGATCACCGAATAGATCCCAGTCTTCTTCGCCTCGGCGATGGCCTTCTCGAGCGTTGAGGTGGGTGCGAGCCCCGAGATGACCACGGCATCGGCAGAGGCATCTGCCGCCATCCGGGCCTCAAGGTTCCCGGTATCGAGGATCTTCATGTCCGCGATGATGAAGGCATTCGGGCGGCACTTCCTGATCTCCGGGATGATCTCAAGCCCGAACTTCTTGATGAGTGGGGTCCCTGCCTCGATAATAAGATGGTCATTTTCAGGGAGCTCGGAAAGAACAGAGGAGACCTTGTTCATGTCAACGAGATCGAGTGCCACCTGGAGATAGGGCGGGTCCCAGAGCCGCTGGACCTTGAAGCCCATGACCGCATGGGTCGACCGGTCCTTCTCGTAGAGGAGTGTCTTTCTGTCCGGGAATCCCTCCATGGCCCTCCGGAGTGCCAGTTTCATGGCGCCATAGTTGTACCGGTAGATCCGGTTGTAGTCTGCTGCCCCGGGACCAAGGTAGATGCTCGCCAGGATCACCAGCGAGTCGATGTCGCTGTCCGGGAATACCCCCTCCTCGACCGAGTCGGCAACCGCTTTTGCCACCGCGGCCTGGACCGGGCCGAACATCTCCCGGATCTGGACATCTTTCTTCAGCGTGACCTTGGGGATGACCAGCGTCGCCGGTTTTGCTAGGAGGTTTGGCCGGACCACGGCAAGGAGCGGCGTGTGTCCTGCAGAAAGCTGGGAGAGAGCGTTTGCAAACGCCGTCCCGACAGGCCCGTCCTTTTCGCCGATCAGAAGGTCGATATGGGCGAGTTCAGGACCATCGCCTACGAGTGCTTCACCGATAAGATACATGGGATACCCTTTTCCTGCCTACTAGGTTTGGGATAGTGGTTTAAAAAGCCCTCTGGTAGTCGGGGCACACACGGTCAGAGCGGCAGGGAAATGCCCCATAAAGAGAGGAATGACCGGGAAGGGAGGGATATGAGCGAGGGAGGAACTGGATGAAATGGGTGGACCTGTCAGAATCTGTGAAGAGGGGGATCGGTGAGCGGGGTGATAGAGGGTGCAATGCCGGGACGCGGGAAAGCTCTCTCGTTCACAGAGCGGATTCCCGGGAAAAGGGGTCCACCGCTGGAATCCCTGAAGGGGATGGATTGGAGCATGCTTGGGATCAGAGAAGGATTGGGCTGGAGAAGAATGGTATGCGGCAAGAGAAGGCCCGGGGTCAGAAAAACAGGGTCAGAGACATGAGTAACCGTGCAATACAGATCAGGAAAATGTGGGGTCGGTGAGATTTGAACTCACGATCGACGGGTCTCTCCGACATGCGTCAGTGCTCCAACGGATCATCATCTTTTCATCAGGAGACCCATTGTTCATCATTCACACGACGCGAAAGACCGCTGGAGCCCGTCGCCATTCCGGACTAGGCCACGACCCCCTTAGCCGTATTAAGGTCGCATTATGCCGATTTAATGGTTATGCATTGGAATCAGTAGTGATATATCCTGAAAAATCCTCCTTTGTTAGGATGGATCCCCGGAGCTATGATTGCGGTATCTCAACCCAGCCCCTTCTCGGTCTCACCCTCGGTGAAATGCTCTCTTCTGTTGCTGCCCGCTTTCCTGACACGGAAGCGGTAGTCTCGGTACACCAGGATATCAGGTGGACCTACCGGGACCTCCTCTCCCAGGTCAACCGCCTCGCAAAGGGGCTGATGGCGCTGGGAGTCGAGAAAGGTGACCGGGTGGGAATCTGGGCAATGAATTATGCCGAATGGATCACCGTCCAGTTTGCCACGGCCACGATCGGCGCCATCATGGTGAATATCAACCCGGCATACCGGACATATGAACTGGAATATGTCCTGAAGCAGGCCGAGATCCAGACCCTGATCCTCCAGGGACGGTTCAAGACCTCGGATTATATCGGGATGTTCTATGAAGCCTGTCCTGACGCACAGGAGGCCAGGCCCGGGAGACTGAACTCGGAACAATTTCCGTTCCTGAAAAATGTGGTCTTTCTCGGGGATATCGCCTACAACGGCATGTACCCCTGGCCTGACCTGATGAAGAAGGGGGAGAAGATCAGCGATGATGAGCTCATTGCCAGGGGAGAGATGCTCGATTTCGACGATCCCATCAACATCCAGTACACGAGCGGGACAACAGGATTCCCCAAGGGGGTCGTGCTCACCCATCACAGTGTCCTCAACAACGGGTACATCATCGGTGAAGGGATGGGTTTTACGGAAAAAGACCGCCTCTGCATCCCGGTCCCGTTCTACCATTGTTTCGGGATGGTCCTCTCAAACCTCGCGTGCATGACGCACGGGTCTACCATGGTCCTACCCTCGCCTACCTTCAGTGCCGAGGATGTGTTGAAGACCGTCGAACAGGAGCAGTGCACGGCCCTCCACGGGGTCCCGACTATGTTCATCGCCGAGCTCTCCCACCCTGACTTTCCGAACTACTCAATGAAATCGCTCCGCACCGGGATCATGGCCGGCTCTCCCTGCCCGATCGAGGTGATGAAGGAGGTGAACCGGAAGATGAACATGTCCGAGATCGTGATCGTCTACGGGCAGACCGAGACCTCTCCCGGTATCACCATGACGACCACGAGAGATCCCGTTGAGCGGCGTGTTTCAACCGTCGGAAGGGTATTTCCCCACACCGAACTGAAGATCGTCGACCCGAAGAGCGGGAAGATCGTGCCGCGTGGCGAGATCGGCGAGATCTGCGCCCGTGGATACTGCGTCATGAAATGCTACTACAACAACCCGAGCGCTACCCATGCCACCCTTGATACCAACGGATGGAACCATACCGGGGATCTCGGGACGATGGATGAAGAAGGATACGTCAAGATTGTCGGGAGGCTGAAGGACATGGTGATCAGGGGCGGGGAGAATATCTATCCCCGCGAGATCGAGGAGTTCCTCCACCACCACCCGAACGTTGCCGATGTCTATGTGATCGGGGTCCCCGATGAAAAATACGGGGAAGAGCTGATGGCCTGGGTGATGCTGACGGAGGGGGCCGGCACGACCGAGGAGGAGATAAAGGAGTTCTGCCGGGGAAAGATAGCCCACTATAAGATTCCCCGCTACGTGAAATTCGTGAAAGAGTTCCCCATGAGCGTTTCAGGAAAGATCCAGAAGTTCAGGATGCGGGAGCTCTCCATCCGGGAACTGCAGCTCGAAGACGCCTCCCGGATCGAGACGGCCTGAAACGATGGATCCGCCTCACCAGGCCCGGCCATCCGGGGCGCAGGCCTCAAGGTCCGTTCCATCATCCCTTTTTCCGGAACCAGAATGAGCGGGCCTCTCTCCTATGCAGTCCCGCTCCGCTTCACGAGGTCAGCAGCAACGGCAGATGCCCTGCTGATCACCTCCTCTTCTCCCGGGATGTACCGGTCCAGCATCAGCACCCTTCCCTGGCAGATGACCGTTGTTACCGCTGATCCGTTGCATGAATAGACCGCATTGGAAGGGATCTGATGCATCGGTGTGTTGCAGACCGCATGCCGGTCAAGGAGTATCAGGTCAGCAGGAGTGCCCGGAGTGATGGTGCCGCTCCCGATCCCGAGTGCCCGTGCTCCCCCGCTGGTGGCCATCGAAAGCATCTCAGTGGCCGGGAGGAGGGTCGGGGAGTTCCAGTAAAATTTCTGGAGGAGGGCTCCAATTTTCATCTCCTCAAACATATCGAGGTTGTTGTTCGATGAACATCCATCCGTACCTAGAGAGATATTCACACCAGCCTCCCTGAGCCAGTGATAGGGCATGGCCCGGTTCACGGCGAGTTTCATGTTACTGGTGGGATTGTAGGCGACGGAGACACCCCGTTCTCTCAGGAGGGTGCATTCCGACCGGTCAAGCCAGCAGCAGTGGGCGGCCACCGTTGCAGGGGTGAGGATACCGCACCGGTCGAGGATTGCCGGGGGGCGCAGCCCCCAGGTCTTCACCGAGTCCTGCACCTCTTGTTCGGTCTCGGAAAGGTGAATATGGATCCCGATCCCCTCCTTCCTGCTGTACTCTGCCAGCCATCGGAGCCCTTCCTGTGAGACCGTGTAGACTGCATGCGGCCCGACCGACGCCTTTATGTTCGGGTTTCCCATGGCCTTGATCTGACGGACAAACCGTTCGGTTGCCCGGATCTCCTGCTCCCGCCTCTCCTCGCTGAAAAGATCGATGAACCCGTACGTCAGCACCGCACGTATCCCAGCTGCTTCTACCGCCCGGGCAGCGTCCTCCATGAAGAAGTACATGTCATGGAACGCAGTGGTGCCGGTTTTGATCATCTCGAGGCAGGCAAGCTTTGTTCCCCAGTAGACATCGTCCCCGGTGAGGTGGGACTCCAGCGGCCAGATCTTTTCGGAGAGCCACTGCTGCAGGGGCATGTCATCGGCATAGCCACGGAGCAGGGTCATGGCGGCATGGGTATGGGTATTGACAAGACCGGGGAGCAGAACCCTGCCTCTTCCCTCGATCACGGAGTCCGCCTCGCCCCTGAAGGTCCGGCCGGCATCAGGTCCTGCGGCAACGATGAGCCCCTCCCTGCTGATGCACACGTCAACCGGTCCCCTTTCCGTAAGAGCCCCCCTGATCAGGAGCGAGCCCGGCGTATCAGGGAACTCTTCAGGTGGTTCTGCCATCATGCCAGCCCCGCGATGATCCGCCTCACCATGTCTCCGGTCCGATCCTTGTATTCCGCGGATCGTTTCAGGAGATGTTCGTAGGTCGGGCTCTCATCGGCGATCCCGTGTGCATAGTTGTCCACGGTGCAGAGCGCTGCGATCTCCATCCCGAGCTCCCGGGCAAGGGTGGCCTCCGACGCCACGGTCATGCCGACCAGGTCAGCACCTGCAGCGAGGGCACGGACCTCAGCCCTGGTCTCCAGGCGTGGTCCCGGGGTCTGGACATAGATCCCACCGTGCCGGGCTTCCGGGATGAGCGCTGCAAGCTGCCGAGACAAGCCGGGAGAGAACTCCGGGAGGACATGATGGATTGCATGGTCATGGAAGGAGGGGACAGGTGCCATGCTCATGTAATCGGAGGGGATCACCACCGATCCTTCAGGGATCTCCCGCTTCAGGGTCCCTGCCGACCCGATGGAGACAAGGTGCGTGACCCCGCAGAGGGCAAGCGCTGCAAGATGGGACCGGAAATTGATCCGGTGCGGGGGCTTGTTCCGCTGGTGCCGCATAAGCAGGGTATATTCCCCGCAAAACACTTCAGAATTTCCAAACGGGGTATAAACCACCCTTGTTTCAAGGTCAGGCAGTCGGGTAAAAAGGAGACTCGTGCCCCCGATAATTCCTAGCATCGTCGGCTCACCTGTTGTCAGTATAGTGAGGATGCATGCAGAATGTATCATTTTCGGTCTTTTCGCAGGAGGCCGTCCCGGAAGCTGTATCAGCCCCCCCTTCCAGATCTCCTCTCCATGGGCAGGTTTGCCATCGTTGACGATGATGCGATCAGGCGCGGTGAATGCACCGATATCTACTTTGCCAGGACCGAAGCGATCCTCCGCCAGTCCGGCAAAAATCCCCGGGTGGCCATGGAGGTGACCGCCTCCTCGCTCCCTGACGGCTTTGCGGTCTTCTGCGGGCTCGATGATGTTATCACCCTCCTCGAGGGAATACCGATCTGCCTTGACGCAATGGACGAGGGGTCGATCTGCTATCCCGGAGAACCCGTGCTCAGGATTGAAGGGCACTACCAGGATTTCATCCGGTACGAAACCGCGATACTGGGATTCCTCTGCCATGCTTCCGGGATAGCTACCGCTGCCGCTTCGCTCCGGTGCATCTCCGGGGGGAGAGCGATCTATTCCTTTGGCTCCCGGAGACAGCACCCGGCCATTGCCACGATGGTCGAACGCGCCGCATGGGTGGGAGGGGTTGACGGGGTCTCGAATACCGCCGCTCCCCCGGAAATCCCGCTCGCCGGCACGATGCCCCACTCCTTTGTGATGTGCTACCCCTCCCCCAACGAGGCATTCATGGCATTTGACCGGTATGCCGACCCGGATGTCCCCCGGATCTTCCTCTGTGACACGTTCTGCGACGAGAAGATGGAATCGCTTGCAGGGGCGCGATCAGGGGCGCAGGGGGTACGGCTGGATACCCCCCGGTCGAGGAGGGGGAACATGCGGGCGATCATCGAAGAGGTCAGGTGGGAGCTTGACGCTGCAGGATACCGCGGAGTGAAGATCATCCTTTCCGGCGGGGTGACCCGCGATGACATCATCGCCTACCGGGATCTCGTGGACGCGTTCGGCGTGGGCGGAACGATTGCCAATGCCCCGGTCGTCGACTTTGCCCTGGATATCGTCTCGATCGGGGGCACCTCCTCTGCAAAGCGGGGCAAGAAGAGCGGGGAGAAACAGGTCTGGGAACTCCCGGATGGCCGCCATCACCTCCTCCCTGCCGGGCAGCCGGGGCCCGGGAAGGGAATCCCACTCCTCTCTCCTTACCTGAAGGACGGAGTGGTCGTGCAGCGTCCCCCGCTCTCTGCGGCACGGGAACGGCTCATGCGTTCGCTGATCCAGCGGGGATGGCTGGACTCCTCTGGAATGGATTGCGCTTACGCTCCAGCCGACCCGGCTCGCGATAAATAATTCTTTTAACCAGGAGCGACCACATTACTAGGAGCGGGCCGATAGATCAGAGGAAGATCGCTTCCTTGGCATGGAAGAGGCCGCGGGTTCAATTCCCGCTCGGTCCATCACGTTTTGTTCGGTTGCGCTGTTCTTTCCCGGGCAGCCCGGCCAAATTCAGATCGGAGTTTTTTTACCTCTGTGGGATGATGTAGCATCGATCACTCGTGGGCCTCAAGGAATGGATAATACCGCAGGATGACATCTTTTTTGACCATTTCGACCGTTTATCTGCCGTTCTGGTGCTCGCGTCCTACCGGCTTGTGGATCTCACCGACAATTTCGGGGACCTGAAGAACTATGCCCAGCAGATCAAGCAGCTCGAGCATGAAGGGGACAAGATCACCCACGAGATCTACGAGCAGCTGAACATCAGCTTCATCACCCCGCTCCAGCCCGATGAGATCTCCCATCTCGCCTCATCACTCGATGATGTGCTCGACTATATCGATTCGACAACAAGGAAGATGGACTATTACGAGATACCCGAGGTGGATTCGTACATGCGTGAGCTGATCCGGCTGATTCAGCTCTCGGTGATCGAGATCGAACAGGCGGTCAAGTGCATCCGGTCGATCAAAGATCCGATGCAGATCGAAAAACGCTGCATTGAGGTGAACCGGCTTGAGAACGTCGCCGATGACGTTCTTGCCCATGCGATCAAGGATCTCTTCAAGACAAAGGGCGCCGTGGACATCATCAAGTACAAGGATATCTACGAATACCTGGAGATTGCGACCGACAAGTGCGAGGACGTGGCAAACATCCTATCCGACCTCGCAATCCGGCATTCCTGACGAGGGGGCACCTCCCGATGAAGGCCATGGGACGAATTGCCGGAGTGGTTCTTATTCCTGTGGTGCCGGGAGCGTGCTGATCCATGCTGGTCCCGACCCCGGATATCATCGCGTTCATCATCTTTATCGCCCTTGCATTCGATTTTACGAACGGATTTCATGACTCGGCAAACTCGATATCGACGGTGATTTCTACAAAGGTCCTCTCACCCCAGAAAGCGGTCGTCTTTGCGGCCTTCTTCAATTTTATCGCAGCGTTCGGCTTTGGGGTCGCCGTTGCCAGCACCATCAGCAAGATCATCAATCTCGGATATGTGGATCCCGTGATCGTCCCTTATATCATCCTTGCCGCACTCCTGGGAGCGATCGGGTGGAACCTCATCACCTGGTATTCAGGTCTCCCGACTTCTTCATCTCACGCCCTGATTGGCGCCCTTGCTGGCGCAGGGATCTCGGCAGGAGGGTTGGCAGCGATCAAGATGGGAACTATTGACACCGTGGTTCTCTTCATGATTCTCTCTCCCATCATCGGGTTTATCATGGCGTTCCTCTTCATGTCATGCGTACTCTGGATCTCGAAAGGTGCCCAGCGGATGGTGGCCGAACGCCACTTCAGGAGACTGCAGCTCTTCTCAGCCGCTGCCTACAGTTTCAGCCATGGCACCAATGATGCCCAGAAGACGATGGGGATCATCACCCCGCTCCTGTTCAGTATCGGATATTTCGGTACAGCGGTGGATCCGAACAATCTCCCTGTCCCATTGTGGGTCATTCTGGCAGCCCACAGTGCCATCGCACTGGGTACCCTCACCGGGGGATGGCGTATTGTCAAGACCATGGGGTACAATATCACCCGGTTACGGCCCGTGGATGGGTTTGCTGCTGAAACCTCAGGAGCTGCGACCATCATCGGTGCCTCCATTGCTGGGATTCCCGTCTCTACCACGCACGTTATCTCCTCCTCGATTATGGGCGTCGGCGCAACGCAGGGGAGCGGATACGTCCGGTGGAGCGTTGCCCGGCGTATCGTGTGGGCATGGATCCTGACCATCCCGGTGAGCGCGATAATGGGCTACGTCCTCTTCACCGGGATCTTCTCTCTCGTGAGCTTGTTCTGAAAGACACCGGAGGACGGGATATCACGAATCCTCTGGTATCCTCTCTGATCATTCACCTGCCTCTCAGGAGGCCGGGGAGTTTCAGGAAACCTAAGAGTTTTTAACCATAGAGCGGAAGGGAGAGCCAACGGCTATCCCGCAGCTCCTCCCTTTCCCGCCTCCAGGTAATACCTGCAGAGATGGGAGACCGGGCAGACCGGGCAGGCCGGTTTTCTGGCCATACAGACCGCCCTGCCATGCGAGATGAGGATGTCGGTGAGGACCCCCCAGTCCTTTTCCGGGAACAGGCGCATCAGGTCCCTCTCAATGCCGTCAGCATTCCGGGAATCAGAAAATCCGAGCCTCCCTGCGAGCCTGAACACGTGGGTGTCCACCGCCACCCCTTCATTCTTCCCGAAGGCATGGTACAGCACGATATTGGCAGTCTTCCTCCCCACCCCGGGAATGGTCAGGAGATCCTCCATGGTGTCAGGGACCGATCCGGAGAACTTCCCGACGAGGGTCTGTGAAGCGGCGATGATGTGCCTGGCCTTCATGTGAAAGAACCCGGTGCTGTGAATGATCCCCTCCACCTCGGCAACATCTGCGGTTGCCAGGTACTGCGGGCCGGGAAACCGGGAGAAGAGGTCATTCCTGATGGCATCCACCGACTTGTCGGTGGTCTGGGCAGAGAGGATGGTCGTGATCAGCACTTCGAAAGGGGAGGCCGCATACCGTTCCCGGGCCCACCGGTCCGGGTAACGGCCGGCAAGGATGGCAAGGATCCGGCGGGCGTTCTTCCTGTCCATGCAGAACAGGTGGTGCCGTGATCCATAAAATGGGCACGATTGAGAGAAGGAGATGGGGTAGGGCAGATTCGAACTGCCGTCAAAGCGTCCCAAACGCTCTAGGATGGACCAGGCTACCCTACTACCCCTGATATGAGGAAGATGGTTGGTCAGACACCCAAAAATAGTTACCTGTCCGGTTCATGTTCTCCTGACAGGCAGCGGCATCCCGCCACCCCTGGTGACCAGGCTCCCGGAATAGGTGCCTGAAAGGAGCGCACGCGACAGGTTGCCCGGGTCGCGGCCGTCAATGACGAGCAGCGGGATGCCGGACCGCTGGATCACCTTTGCGGCGATCATATCGATCACCGTGTTTGCCCCAGCCCTGAGCGACCCGGTCCCCACGATCTCCAGGAGCCGTTCGGGAGTGAGCTGGTCGAGCCGTTCGGCTGCCGGATCGGTCCTGGGATCCGCGGTGTAAATGCCGTCCACCGAGGTGAGGTTGACTATCAGGTCTGCCCCGCACCGCTCTGCAAGGACTGCGGCCACCGCATCCGTGGTCTGGGCAGGGGTGACCCCGCCCATCAGGACGATCTTCTCTCCCGCCCCATAGGCCATCGCCTCAGCCTGGCTCTCCGCAATGAGGGGGCAGGCCGCCTCACCCAGCGCACCGGCAAGCAGCATTGCATTCAGCCTGGTGACCGCAACCCCGATCTCATCAGCCAGGGCTTCCGAGCAGCCGATCTCCCGTGCTGCCGTGATGTATCTCCGGGCCTCCCCGCCGCCACCGACCACCACATACAACCGGGCATACCCGGCGATCTCCTGCAGCACCGTGGCATAGCGGGCTATCCGGTGCTCTTCAAGGGCAGGGATGAGCACAGATCCGCCCAGCGAGAGAACGACCTTCTTCATGCACCCAATGGTTTCTTTATACGCTACATATAATTGTTGAAGATGATCCGCTGCCCGGTCTGCAGGAGTATCGAGATCTACCGGGTAGCCGGCGGGTGTATCGGTGAGGTATACCGGTGCAAACGCTGTGGCTACTATGGCTCCTTTGTCGTAGAGGAGGATGAACTTCCCCGGAACAACGGGGAGTGATCAGCGGAAGGGCTTCCTTGCACCGGTATGTTTATCTTGTACCTCTCCGGTTATCTCCTCTGATGGAAGACTGGCACGAAGCGCGGCAGTACCGGAAGGGGGACGATCTCGAAGTGGTCTGCTCCCTCTGCAGCCACCGATGCCATATCAGGGACGGGAAGCACGGGATCTGCGGGGTCAGGGTGAACCGGAACGGGATCCTCTACGCAACCACGTTTGGCAGGGTGAGTGCGGAGGCGATCGACCCCATCGAGAAGAAACCCCTGTACCATTACCTGCCCGGGACGCTCTCGTATTCGCTCGGCAGCGTCGGGTGCAATTTCCACTGCGAGCATTGCCAGAACTGGCACATCTCGCGGCAGGGATACGAGACGATCCTTTCCGATCTGCCCCCCCAGGAAGGGGTACAAAGGGCCCTCGCTGCCCATTGCGCAAGCATCTCCTGGACCTACAACGAACCGACGATCTGGCATGAATATCCCCTCGAGATGGGACTCCTCGCAAAACAGCAGGGCCTCGGGACGGTATACGTGACAAACGGCTATATCACCGAGGAGGCACTCAGAGAGATCAGGTCCGTTCTCGATGCGTTCAGGGTGGACATCAAGGCTTTTTCCGATGCATTCTACCGGAAGGTCTGCGGGGCAAAACTCCAGCCGGTTCTCGATGCGGCTACGCTTGCCCGGGAGCTCGGCATGCACATCGAGGTGGTCACCCTTGTCATCCCCGGGCTGAACGATTCACCCGATGAGACCGGGGCTCTGATCCGCTGGATCATCGATCACCTGGGACCGGACACCCCTGTCCACTTCACCAGGTATCACCCGGACTACCAGATGCATGAGCCGGGACCGACCCCTCTCGCCGTTCTTGAGAGGATCTACCGGCAGGCCAGGGAACTCGGGCTCCATTATCCGTACCTTGGCAATGTCTTCCCGCACCGGTTCGAGAACACGTACTGCCCGGTCTGCGGGGCACTCCTGATCGAGCGGCAGGGATTCTCATCCGCATTCAGGAACCTGTCCGGAAAGAAGTGCACCCAATGCGGGGAAGTGATCCCTTATGTCGACAGGACGGCCTGACCGCCCGGATCCGCCCTCATTCCTGGTGGACCGGATGCTTGGCACCCTCTGCCGCTACCTGCGGTTCATGGGATACGACGCCGAGAGTGCCTGTTCCATGGCAGAGGGAAATCCCCGCGAGGATACGCTCCTGATCCGGTCTGCGGAGCGGAAGGGGCGGATCCTGCTGACCAGGGACAGGGAGCTTGCGAGGCGTGCAGGGGCAGGGGCCGTCCTTGTCGCGGGAGACGATGTCATCGACCAGCTCAGAGCGCTCGTGAACCTGGGCCTCATCGAGCCGGAGCTCCGGCTGAACCGGTGTTCGATCTGCAACGAACTCCTCCGGCCTGCACAGAGCGGGGAGGTTTTGTCCGCTGCATATGCCCCGAAAAACAGAACGGATCTCCGTTTTTTCTGGTGCAGACGATGCAGGAGACTCTACTGGCTGGGATCCCACAGCGAGCAGCTCGAAAAAAGAATAAGGGGTGGTCTTTAGTCGTCTTGTCGGTCTGCTTTCCTTTTTTTCAGGAACGCTTTGCAGCGGAGGCCTTCTCGCTCACCTGGTTTCTTCTCTTGAGCCAGACGAGCTCCTTGTTCTCCCATGCAAAGCTCTGCATCGGGAGGACAGTAACCTCTGAGGGAACAACCATCACATTGGTGTTCTGCGGGATGACGAGGATCTTTTTCGGGGATGCAAGACCCGGGACAGGGTTGTTCCGTGCCATGGCCATAAGGGAATCGATGGTACCGGGTGTCACGACATGGTCGAATGAGACCAGGACATGGGCACCCTCTGATTTCCCGAGGATTCTCCTTGCCACTACGAATCCCTGCTCTTTTCCTCCGGATTTTGCCGCTGGCCTGATCTGCCATCCGTCAACGCTGGGATAGAGTTTCTTGAGCTCCTTTCTTACAAATTCATGCATGATGTCGTCATTAGATCCCATGGTCAATCACGGCAGAAGATAGATTGTCAGATAACTACTAAAATTGTTTGGTATGGTGGCGGCCGGGCATTTTTCAGCATCGGAATGCAGCGATTGTTCCGCTATAGCTCTCTCCGCATTATCTGCTGTTGCCGGGCCGGCAGGGTGAAATGGGGAAAAACGATGGATGAATCCGGGGGGAGCGCCTGGTCCCTGCAAGAGAGTATTCGCGCCCGTCCTGTCCGGGCGGGAAGTTTTTCCCCTGCTCTCCCCCATGGTTTTAAATTTTCCTTCTCCAATAGTATGTGAAACCTGGTGAAGAGGATGGCGGGTAGGAATAGCCGGCAGGAAAAGACGGGTGATTCCGGGAAGACGGGTGATACCGGAAATGACCGGTCTTATCCCTCCTCCCTCTTCATCAACCGCGAACTCTCCTGGCTCGAATTCAACCGCCGGGTCCTGTCGGAAGCCTGTGCCCCTGTCCACCCGCTCATCGAACGGATCAAGTTCGTCTCCATCTTCTCCAACAACCTCGATGAATTCTTCATGATCCGGGTTGCAGGACTGCAGCGGCAGCTGGAAAGGGGGGTGCTTGAACCTCCTCCTGATGGCATGAGCCCCCTGGACCAGCTGGCAGAGATCCACGGGGTCCTTGAACCAATGCTTGCACAACAGTCTGACCTCTGGGGAAAGGAACTCATCCCGGCTCTGCAGGAGGCAGGGATCCACATCGTCTCCTGCGGGGACCTCCCCCCTGATGACAGGGCAGCGCTCCGTGACTATTTCCAGCGTGAAGTATTTCCCGTCCTCACGCCCATTGCCCTGGACCCATCCCATCCATTCCCCTTTATCTCGAACCTTTCGCTCAACCTGGCAGTCATTCTGAACTATTCCCCGCGAGGAAAGGATAACTTTGCCCGGGTCAAGGTCCCCACGAACCTCTTTCCCCGTTTGATCCGGGTCCCTGACCAGTCCCGGGAACGTGTTCAGAAAGACAAGATACAGATGGTATTTCTCGAGGATCTTATCGCCGAAAATCTCGATCTGCTCTTCCCCGGCTGCATTGTCAGGGGGGCATATCCCTTCAGGATCACCCGTGATGCGGACCTCGAGATCGAGGAGGACGAGGCATCAGATCTTCTCACTGCGGTCGAAGAGAGTATCGGCATGCGGAGGACAGGGTCCCCGGTCCGGATTGAGATCACCCCTGAAATGCCTGCCTCTGCCAGCGGGATCATCGGGAGGAAGCTTGGGATCAATTCGGGGATGTTCTACCGGGTGAGAGCTCCCCTCGGGATGGCAGACCTGATGGAACTGACCGGTCTGGATCGCCCTGACCTGAAGGATCCCCCCTTCATCCCTTCAGTCCCGCATGGCCTCGGGGAGAATGACGGGATATTCTCCCATATCCGGGACAGGGATGAGCTCCTGCTCCACCCCTACGAGAGCTTCACCCCGGTCATCACCCTGCTGCGGCAGGCAGCCAATGACCCTGCCGTACTCGCCATCAAGATCACGCTCTACCGTGTCGGGAGGAATTCACCGATCGTCAATGCCCTTCTTGAAGCCCGGGAGAATGGCAAGGTGGTGGCAGCCTTGATCGAGCTCAAGGCCCGGTTTGACGAGGAGAACAATATCGGCTGGGCACGGGCACTTGAGAGAGCGGGGGTACATGTGGTCTATGGCCTTCCCGGCCTCAAAGTGCATGCCAAGATCTGCATGATCGTGCGGCGGGAGCAGGACGGCCTCCGTACCTATGTCCATATGAGTACCGGGAATTATAACGCGGGATCTGCCAGGGTGTACACAGACCTCGGCATGTTCACCGCTGATCCCGCTGTTGCTGCCGATGCTGCTGACCTGTTCAATAGCCTGACCGGCGGTGCCACACTGCTGGAATACCGGAGACTGCTCGTTGCGCCTCATACCCTCCGCCAGGGGATCCTCTCCCGGATCGAGCGGGAGACCAAGCGGCACCGCGAGCATGGTGACGGATGCATCATATTCAAGATGAATGCCCTCGTTGACCGGGACTGTATTGTCGCCCTCTACCGGGCCTCAGAGGCAGGAGTCCGGGTCATGCTCCAGGTCCGGGGCATCTGCTGTCTGCGACCTGGCATCAGCGGGGTGAGTGAAACGATCACCGTCACCTCGCTCGTGGGCAGGTTCCTTGAACATACCCGCCTGTACTATTTCAGGAATGGGGGAGAGGAGGAGGTGCTGCTCGGATCAGCTGACCTGATGCCCCGGAATCTTGACCGGAGGGTTGAGATCCTCTTTCCGGTCAGGGACCGGGGCCTTGCGGCATGGCTGATGAAGACGATCATTCCCGTGCATCTCGGGGATAATGTCAAGAACCGGGTGCTCAATCCTGATGGAGCCTATACCCCCCTGCTGCCCGAACCAGGACAGCCGATCCTGAATGCCCAGGAATGGTGCCTGCTCACCAGAAACGGATGGGAGGAAGAGAAGAGGAATGCAGGCAAAAAGACCTGATCCAGGCAGCAAGCCCTTCTGTCCCTACGGAATGGAATATATCAGGGAGGGATATACGTCCTTGAAAAAGGAGGTGAGAGGGGCATCGGCCGGGGACGATGCCACCCATATCCACCGCATGAGGGGTGCCTCACGCCGCCTCCGTGCTGCACTGCCGATCTTTTCATCATGCCTCCCGAAAAAGGCCTATAACAGGTAGTTTCGTGCCGTAAAGAAGATCACAAGATCCCTTGGAAGGGCCCGCGACCTCGATGTCCAGATTGCATTTCTCAGGGAACACATGAGGAACAGGTCATCATGTGCACGTCATTCCCTTCCCGGCACTGTTCCGGGCACTGTGCAGGGGTACTCCGGCACCTGCCGGTCGTGCAGAATTGCCCGCATAAGGCCAGTTTTACAGAATGGCAAAAGGATATGTTTTTGAAACGCACAATCACTCTTATTGCAGTCCGAATGCAGGAAGGCGACATGATCGTACTCGGGATCGATCCGGGTCTCGCCACCGTGGGATATGGCGTCCTCGAGTCCAGGGACGGGAGGGTCAAGACCGTTCTTGCGTATGACTGCATCAGGACTTCGGGAAAGGACAGCACCACCCCCCAGCGGCTGGAAGAGATTTTCAGCCGGATCTGCAGCCTGATTTCGGAGCATCACCCCGGGTGGATCGCCCTCGAGAAACTCTTTTTTTCAAAGAACGTGACTTCAGCGCTGGGGGTTGCCGAGGTGAGGGGGGTGATCCTGCTTGCCGCAGAGCAGCACCGGGTGAAGGTTGCCGAGTATACCCCAAACCAGGTAAAACTAGCGATCACCGGTTCAGGGAGGGCAGACAAGCGGCAGATGCAGGAGATGATCTGCCGTCTCCTCGCCCTCCCCGGGATACCAAAACCAGACGATGTGGCTGACGGTCTCTGCTTAGCCCTGTGCCATCTCCACGTGGTGAGGGAGCCATGATCTCCCTCCTCTCCGGCACGGTCCTCTGGTGCAGTGAGAACACGGTGGTCATCGATGTGCATGGGATCGGATTTGAAGTCACCATGACGGATGCGGCGGTCAGGGACCTTGCCGGCACCACCACGCCCGTAAAGATTCATACCCATCTTGCCGTCCGTGACGGGGAACCTGTGCTCTATGGGTTTCTCACCCGGTCAGAGGTGGAGATGTTTCTCCTCCTGATCCAGGTCAACCGGGTGGGACCCGCCCTTGCCTTGAGAATCCTCTCCCAGATCAGCATCCCTGATCTGGCCGGGGCAATCCTTGACGGTGATGAGGCTGTCCTCTCGAGGATCTCCGGGATCGGGTCCAAGAGTGCAAAGCGTCTCATCCTGGAGCTTGGGGACAAGATGAAGAAGCGGGCTGCGCTGTTTGTGACCGGTCTCCCGTCAGGTGGCGATCCCGTCCGGAGGGATGCGGAGAGTGCCCTTGTTGCGCTGGGATTCTCGCACAAGGAGGCAGTTGCCTCTGTTGAATCCGTGCTCCGCGGGAATTCCCGGTCCTCTGACGTCGCAGCGGTCGTGCGGGCCGCGCTCTCCCTTCTCCGGGAGGGATCATGAGGGAAGAGGCGCTCATCGCTGCCACGATGGAAGAGGAGGACCGGGATGAGGAGGGGATCAGGCCTGAAACGATCGCCGAATTCATCGGGCAGGCGCAACTGAGGGAATCCCTGTCGATTGCCATTGCCGCCGCGAAGAAGCGGGGGGTCCCGCTGGACCACCTCCTCTTCTCGGGCCCTCCAGGTCTCGGGAAGACCACCCTTGCCCATATCATTGCCCGGGAGATGGGAGCAGCCATCCACTGCACCAGCGGCCCGGTCCTTGAAAAGGCCGGGGATCTCGCTGCGATCCTCACCCTCGTTTCTGAAGGGGACCTCCTTTTCATCGACGAGATCCACCGGCTCCCCACGGTTGTCGAAGAGATCCTGTATCCTGCTATGGAGGACTTCCGGATCGATGTGATGATCGGTGAGGGGCCCAGCGCCCGCTCCATCCGGATCGATCTGGCCCCGTTCACCCTGATCGGCGCGACAACACGGGTCGGGCAGCTCGGGTCACCGTTCCGGGACCGGTTTGGCATGATCTTCCGGCTCAATGCGTATTCCTGCGAAGAGCTGGCAGCGATCGTCAGGAGGAGTGCACGGATCCTGGCACTCCCGATCACGGAGAGCGGCTCACGGGAGATCGCTGCAAGGAGCCGCGGCACTCCCCGGATAGCAAACCGCCTTCTGCGAAGGGTGGGGGATTACGCCCTGGTCAGGGGTGACGGCAGGATCGATGAGGATCTTGCCGATCAGGCGCTCACCATGCTCGGGGTGGACCGGACCGGGCTCGATGAAATTGATCGGCGGATCCTCAGGGTGATCGTCGAGGATTTCGGAGGAGGGCCGGTCGGGATCAAGACGATAGCCATCTCGATAGGAGAGGATGTGCGCACGATCGAGGAGGTCTATGAGCCGTATCTCATCCAGTCAGGATTTATCAAGCGTACTCCGCAGGGAAGGGAGGCCACCCCGGCGGCAAGGAGCCATATCCAGCCGGCATGGTGGTGAATTTTTGGTATCTCCCCAAAATTTGATGAGATAGCCCGCAGAACTCTAGGGGATGATCCCTTTCACCGGTCTTGAGCTCTCCCCCGGCAAAGCCGCCTACCTGAAGTACCTCTCCCTCCAGGGCGGCAGCGTGAAGATATCCGGCATCGCGGGCTATTTCGAGGTCGATCCCTCCACCGTCACCCGGACCGTCACCGACCTTACCCGGGAGGGGTACGTCGAGCATGAGCCGTACGGAAGGGTGATCCTGACACAGTTCGGGAGAAAATACGGGGCATTTCTCGTGAGGAGGCACCGGATCCTTGGCCTTGTGCTCTCCCATTACGGCCTCTCTGAGGAGGAGGCCTGCACCGAGGCCTCCAGGATGGAGTGTTACCTCTCGAGAGAGGCGGTCAATAAAATATGCCGGGCCCTTGGCCATCCCACCAGGGGATTCTGCGGGGAGATCTGCCATGATCCGCTCTGCCTTTCAGGAACCTTTCATGGGCTGCATGAAAATGTGAGCTGATATGCAAAAAAAGGTGCTTCCATGATACCACGGAGCGGGGTGACAGCCCTGGCCCTGGTTCTCCTCGTCCTGGCTGCCGGGTGCAACGACATTGCCAGGAACGCTCCCGGAGAACGGATCAGCGTTGCGGTCACCATCCCTCCCCAGGAAGAGATGGTGCGGGAGATAGGGGGCGAGCGAGTCGAGGTGGTGGTGATGGTCCCCCCCGGATCCGATCCCCATACCTACGAGCCGGAGCCTGCGCTGGTGGCACGAGCTGCCGGGGCTGATCTGTACGTGACCATCGGAACAGGGCTGCTTCCCATCGAGGATACCCTTGTGACACGATTGAAGGCCATGAACCCAGACCTCGTTGTCGCTGACAGCAGCAAGGGCGTCGTTTATCTGTACCCGGACAAGGGAGAGGGTCGCAGCGTGACCCAGGGGGAGTATCCCGGAAAAGATACCGGCCGTGGGAATTCGGGCCTCGATCCCCACATCTGGCTCTCGCTCCGCAATGCCGTGATCATGTCGGAGAATACCAGGGATGCCCTGACCAAGGTCGATCCTGCCAACGAAAACGAGTACAGGAGGAACTGTGACGGATATACCTCCCGCCTGCAGAACCTCGATCAGGAGATCGATGCTGCGTACTCCCGGAATAATCCGGGGATGATCCTCGTCACCCATCAGGCATGGGACTATTTTGAGAGGGATTATCATCTCGACATTGTCGCAATCGAGAATGACGGGAAAGAAGCGACGGCAAAAGACCTTGCATCGTTCATTCTCCTTGCCCGATCACAAGGGATCCGGGTGGTATTTGCCGAGGCCCAGGAGAGCACCCGGGAAGCCGAGACCATTGCCGGGGAGATAGGCGGATCGGTCAGGATCATTGATCCCCTGGCCGGGGACTACCTTGCCAACATGGAACGGGTAGCAGAAGCGTTTGGGGGGGCGGTCCAGGGATGAACTGCCCGGTGATCGAACTTGAATCGGTCTCCTGCCTTCTCTCAGGACGAACGGTGCTTGATGCGGTCGACCTGAAGGTTCGTGAAGGAGACCTGTATGCAGTGATAGGCCCCAACGGCGGCGGAAAAACCACGTTGCTCAAGGTCATACTCGGACTCCTCCCCGCCAGCTCCGGAACGGTGCGGGTCTTTGGGACGGACCCCCGGAAAGCCCGGAGCAGGATCGGGTACGTCCCCCAGTACAGGACGTTCGACTTCCGCTACCCGATCACCGTTGAGGAGATGGTGCTTTCAGGACGGCTCGGCCTTGTACCCGGTCTCGTCAGGCGATTCTCCGAAAAAGACCGAAAAGCCGCAAGGAGAGCGCTTGAACGGACCGCGATCCTGCACCTCTCCCGCCGGCCGATCTGCGACCTCTCCGGAGGTGAGCAGCAACGGGCAATCATAGCCCGCGCCCTTGTCGGTGAACCGGACCTGCTCATCCTCGATGAGCCCATGGTGTATGTCGATATGCCCACTGAGATGCAGTTGTTCGACATGCTCAAAGCCCTCAAGGATGAGATGACCGTCCTTCTGGTCACGCATGACATCGGTGCCATCTCCACTAATGTCACGAGGGTAGCCTGCCTCAACGGTAAGATCTTCACCCATGACACCAGCGAGATATCGGAAGATATGCTCACCGCAGCGTATCACTGCCCCGTTGACCTGATCGCCCATGGGATCCCTCACCGGGTATTCCGTGATCACGGGAGGGTGGGATGATGCTCTCGATCCTGGGATTTGAATTTTTCAGGAACGCCGTGGCAGCCGGACTGATGGCAAGCATTGTCTGTGGCATTATCGGTTCATTCGTTATCGTCAAACGCCTCGTATCCCTTTCGGGGGGGCTTGCCCATGCCGCGTTTGGCGGGGTCGGTCTGGGGTATTTTCTCGGGGTCGATCCCTTCCTCGGGGCTGCCGGATTCACCCTCGCAATCGCCCTTCTCATCGGGACCATCCGCGAGAAGTTCGGGCAGTACATGGAGACGCTGACCGGCGTGGTATGGGCTGCGGGGATGGCGATCGGGATCCTCTTTATTGCACTGACCCCGGGCTATGCACCGGAACTGTTCGGGTTCCTGTTTGGCAATATTCTCCTGATCCCTTCAGAAGATCTGATCATCATGGGTACCCTGGCACTGGGGATCCTCCTCATCGTGACCGCCGGGTTCAACCAGCTTGTGGCAGTCACCTTCGATGAGGAGTACGCCCGTGTGATGAACCTCCCGGTGACAGCCCTCCTCCTCCTCCTCCTCCTTCTCATCGCCTTCAGCGTGATTGTCCTCCTCCGGGTCGTGGGAATTATCCTCGTTATTGCCCTTCTCACCATCCCGCCTGCTATCGCCCGCGAGTATTCGGGAAGTATGCGATCCATGATGTGCCTCTCGGTCCTGGCCGCTGCGGGATGCACCATCGGGGGACTCTTCCTGTCCTATGTCTTTAACGTTCCGTCCGGTGCGACGATCATTCTCCTGGCAACCATCGGATACGGGCTCATGCTCCTCGAGCGCTGGATGACCGGGAGAAGGATGCAGGGTGCAGCAGGATAAGGTGCCCATCCTCTTCCAGTCCCTGAAGAGGGACATCCGTTGTCGGGAATAAAAAAGTGGCGAAGTCAGGCCGGGAAGATCGGAGAAGAGCATCGGGAAGGGAATCCAGGTGCAATACCGCTGTGGTGGGTTGCCCCCCTCGGTATCCCTGACTATGCCTTCCCCGGGTGCGTGAGCAGTGCAGGGTAGTTCCCTGTCCATTCGTGCAGTTCCTCAAGATCGGCAGTGACAATCCGTGTGATGAGTGTCTTTCCAAACACCCGCCCGAAATGATCCGCCTCGTTCTCGATCCCTGACAGTTCAAGCTGGCACTCGCCGACTGCAGTGATCTCGAGCACGGCACCTGTCGGACTGGTGGAGAGGAACCTTGCATGCCGGATCAGCCCGGCATGGCTCCGGTCAAGACTCTCCGCCATCCGGAGCAGGGCTGAGAGGACCCTGATCCGTTCCCGATCCCCTGGCTCGAGGGGGAGTACCGCAAAAGTCCTCTTTTTTGGCGGCTTCTTCCGGTGATAGCGGGCGATGAACGCCATCATGAGGAGTTCCCGGGGGAGAAAACCAGGGATGTCGGTGTTCCTGATCACGTAATAGGAGTGGATATGGTGATTATGGTAGGAGATGAAGGATCCCACGTCATGGAGGAACGTGGCATAGACAAGGAGTTCTTCCTCGGGGCTGGAGTATGGATGCAATCCGCACTGCTTTCCGCTGGAGAAGAGCTCCTGGGCGAGGCGTGCAACGGTTCGTGCGTGGTGCTCATTGATACCACAGGAGCGGGCGAGCTGGAGGACGCTTCGTTCCCGCGGGGATACGCTGTCGATCAGGGGGACTTCCTCCATCCGTGTGAGGTAATCCGCAAGAAGACCATCCTGCAACCCTCTCTGGGTGGAAAAGATCCGGTCAATGGAGAGGGCCTCCATCAGGGTTTCAAGGATGGCGGCGCCGCAGATGATGATATCCCCCCGTTCAGGGTTGATACCCGGGACTTTCCTCCTGGCAGGGAGGGGGAGGGAGCAGAGGAGGGCGGCTACCCGTGCCAGTTCTGAGCGGGAAAGCCCGGTCTCGGGGGTGGTTATTCCCTCCCCGGTTTTCATGGCAATCTCTGAAAGGTTGATGATGGTGCCCGAGCTGCCGATGGCAATGTCGAACTGATGGGAGGAGAGCCCTGGCAAAGCCGGGGCGATCACCTCTCTCACATGGTCCCTGATGCGGGCGTACTTCTTTTTTGTGACCGGCTTCTCGTCATCACGGGAGAAGAAGAGGTTGGTGAGCCGGATCGATCCCAACAGCAGGCTTTCGAGGTGGCAGGAGGTGTGCTGCCCACCAATGGCGATCTCCGTGGAACCACCCCCGATGTCGATGATGACCGCCTGCTTCTCCCCGATCTGGATCCCGGTTGCCACCCCCATGTAGATGAGCCGGGCTTCGTCCCTCCCCGAGATGATCCGGACATCAATCCCAGCTTCATGACGCAGGCGGTTCAGGAGCACGTTCCGGTTCCGCGCCTCCCGTGCCGCGGACGTGGCAACCGCTACCACTTCATCGGCTGAGAAGGATCGGGCAAGGGAGGTGAAATTCCGGCAGACCCCGACAGCCCGTTCGATAGCTTCGTCACGAATGAGATCCTCCTCGAACTCTCCCTCGCCAAGCCTGACCGTCTCCTTCTGGCGGGAGAGAACATGGTAGGTGAAATGGGGGAAGAGACGGACAATGAGCAGCCGGATCGAATTGGTACCGATATCGAGAAAGGCAACCACGCGTTCCCGTGATGGCCTTACGGGATATTCTGAGCCTGTCATTCCTGCCAATACTTCTCTTTCAAGCACTATGAAAGGCGGGGTCAGGAGGAGGGAGGATCCCCGGCACCGGCCGGAGCAAGACGGCACCGGCACCTCCCGATGGTAAAGGCTACGAATACCGCGGAAAGGGCGATGATGGCGAATGCCAGGACAAACGTGGTCAGTTCCGCGATGAATCCTGCAAGGACCGGAAGGAACGTCATTCCCCCGTAACTGGCCGCATTGAACAGTCCCATCACCACCCCCTGCCGGGTCTCAGACTCGGCAAGATACGCCAGCTGGGCGATCATCACCACCCCTGCAATCGCACCGACCAGGATGAAAAAGACAGGCGAGAAGAAGACGCAGAGCACGGCTGCCGCCATCGCAAGAGATGCACCTTTTATCGTTGGAATCGGGGGAAGGTGGGCATGGGAGACCACGATCACGGCGATTGCAGTGGCGGTGCTCATCCCGGCAATGACCAGTCCGATAAGGCCGGGTGAGAGATCCGAGAATTCAGGATAGAGAGAGGTGAGCGCCCCTGTTATCCCGAGGAGCACGATGGTCGAGATCCAGAGCCAGAAGTATTCCTGTATCACACGAAGCAGCCGTCTCCCCGTCATCCGGATCGGTTCATGGGCCGGGCGTGGTTGTCCCCCTCCCGGCTGCATGACCATGCTCGCCAGGGCAGGGATCACCCCAATCACGGTGAAGGTGGCGATGCCCGATACGCCCATACCGGTTATCTCAACAAGCCAGCCGCTCACGATCAGCCCTGCGACAAGACCTATATTCAGCATCGCCATGAAATATCCGCTCGAGGTCTCATGGTCAGGCCGGGAATTGATCAGGGAGAGGGCAGCCGGGACGAACAGCCCGGCCCCGATCCCCTCGATAACACGGAACACCACGATCAGAAGGGTGGAGGTGGTGAGCGTAAGGAGCACGCCTGAAGCAACGGTCAGCAGGAGACCGCCCCTCACGAGAGGCAGTTCGCCTGCACGATCAGCAATCATACCGGCCGGGAGGACGAGAAGGAACGCCCCGAGGAAGTATGCAGAATAGATGGTACCCTGGGCGATCGTACTGTCCCCGAACGACGCAAGTTCCGGTACGATCGCATTTGAAAGTGCCATGATGGAAAAAACGCCTAAAAAGAGAGGGAAGCGGTTTCTCATGGCATCGCTTCAGATCATGCGGTACGTCTCAAGGTTCATCGGGGAATGGGTCTCGATGTGGTACCGCTTGTAGAGCGAGCTTGCCAGATCGATCGTATTGTTCTCGTCGCCATGAATCGTGAAGATCTTTTCAGGCTTGGGCTGGACATGGCCGATATAGTTGATCAGCTGTCTCCGGTCCGAATGGCCGGAGAACCCATCGATGGTTACGATCTCGAGGTTGATAACAATGGTCCCCTTCCGCCCGACAGGAATCTCCCTCCATCCTTTCTGGATACGCCTCCCCATCGTTCCTTCTGCCTGGTACCCGACAAAGACGAGTGCATTCCTCTCATCGGAGGCGAGCCCACTCAGGTATTCCATGACCGGCCCGCCGTTCAGCATACCGCTGGTCGTGATGATGACGCAGGGATCGCCATTGATCACCTTCTCACGGAGATCCGATGAATCGACAGGGACAAAGCATTCGGCGAGGAACGGGTTCAAACCTTCCTTGAAGATCTGGTTGCGGAGTTCACTGTTCAGGTACTCCGGGTAGGTCGTGTGGATTGCCGTAGCCTCCCGGATCATCCCGTCAAGATAGATCCTGACAGCCGGGATCTTCTCTCTCCTGATCCCCTCTTCCAGCGCAAGCATGACCTCCTGAGATCGCCCCACGGCAAACGCCGGGATGATGACTTTTCCTCCCCTGGAGATGACGTTTCCGATCGTCTCGTACAGCTTCTCCTCGGCATCTGCACGGGCAGGCTGGAGATCGCCGCTGCCCCCGTAGGTACTCTCCATGAAGATCGCTTCGAGCCGCGGGAACTGGTTGGTGGCAGGATTAAAGAGCCTGCTCTTGCTGTAGTTGAAGTCACCGGTAAATGCGACATTGTAGAGCCCATCTCCGACGTGAAAGTGGGCGATGGCCGACCCGAGGATATGGCCTGCATTGTGGAAGGTCAGCTTGATATCAGGGGCGATATCCGTCACGCTCCCGTAATTGAGGGTGATGGAATGCTTGATGTAGCTCTTCACATCGTTTGAGCTGTAAGGGATCTTCCGATCTTCCTTTGAGACAACATCCAAGTAATCCAGCTGGAGCATCGCCGACAGGTCACGGGTGGGGGGGGTACTGTACACAGGACCATCAAATCCGTACTTGTACAGGAGGGGCACCAGCGCACAATGGTCGAGGTGGGCATGAGTGAGCACGACAGCATCCAGTTGTGAAAGGGGATGAATCTCCGGCACATACAGATAGGGAGCATTGTTGGTGCTGTTGTCAGGTTTCTCTCCGCAGTCGATCAGGATCCTGCTCTCGGGAGTGGAGAGGAGGAATGCCGCCCTCCCTACCTCCCTGCAGCAGCCGAGCATGGTCACCCGGACCCATGCGTCCTTGCTGGTCACATCGCGGTGGATACGCCGCCCGATGGTCCGGAGAAACTGTTTCCGGTCCTCATTCACCGATCGCAGGAACTGCCTGACCTGTTTTACCGTTGAACTCTCGATCGGCGGGGTCCTGACGACCTTGGGAGTCCATCCGATATGTTTCGTGATCTCACGGAGCGTTGCACCGTTCTTGCCGATGACGACACCCGGTTTCTCAGCCTCGATGAGCACCTCACCGGTATCCGCATCAAAGAAGATATCGGTGATCCCTGCATTTTCTGCGACCACCTCACGGATCTCAAGCATTGCCCGTTCGGGATCCTCAAGCACATTCGGCCTGACAACGATACGTTTCCGGAGGTCCCGGGCCAGGATCTTGATCAGGTCGGCCTCATCGGCAAACCGCTTGGGGTCATCGGTATAGATGACCAGCTCGGGCCCTTCAAACTCCACTTCAGAGACGGTGATACCCGCAGGTACTCTCTCATCGATCTTATTCTTCAGTTCTTTCAGCCGATCTTCAATAAGCATCCAATCAGTCCTAAAAAAAAGTAGGGTATAGTGACAATCTAGCCACTAACCTCCCTTTCTAGCAACTCAAGAATACGCTTCACTTTCATCTTATCACTATCGCTTCTGTGATTATATCGCCAAACATACTCTCCCAAGTACAATGGTA
>WBZO01000758.1_pt1 | contig 60573 bp, 54 predicted proteins | sample 5204261 | NCBI WGS metagenome assembly WBZO01 (sample SAMN12412400, study PRJNA552823) | activated sludge metagenome | isolation source: activated sludge from anammox sidestream of wastewater treatment plant... | place: USA: North Carolina | collected 2017-09
CCGACAAGTTCGTGCAGCCCTTAGGGGAATGTCCCTTACATGTGTGCGACACAAACGTGAACTAAATCTGTGCTGCAGTGTGAATCACGTTCAGTAAAGTGGACGAGGCCCACCGGGTAGCCGGACCAATCAACGCGAAGTCGGACATAGAGGCTTCCAACTTCACCACCATCCTCGACGCGAGGAAGATCAAGGCGAAGCGGCGGCTGTTCATGACCGCCACGCCTCGGTACTTCACAGGGGACGACGACGAGATCGCCTCAATGGACAACCCCGACAAGTTCGGCAAGGTATTCCACCGCCTTGGATTCGGCGAGGCCATTGACCGAAAATTGCTGACCGACTACCGGGTCGCAATCATTGGTGTGGGCAACGCCACCTACCGCGACTGGGCTGAGCGCGGGGTGTTCGTGAAGCTGGACGACAAAGTCGGCACTCGTACCGACGCGCGGTATCTGGCGGGCCAGATCGGGGTGGCGAAAGCCATGCGCAAGTACAACCTGCGTCGCGTCATCAGCTTCCACCATCGCGTGAACGATGCGAAGAAGTTCGCAAACTCCATACAAACGGTGCTCGACTGGATGCCAGCTCGCGAGCGCCCCTCCGGCTCACTCTGGGCCACCTATGCCACAGGGGAGATGTCGGCCAAGACCCGAAGTGACTTACTTGATCATCTGAAGACACTTGATGAGGGGGAACGCGGGTTACTGAGCAACGCCCGCTGTCTGGCAGAGGGTGTGGATGTTCCGGCTCTGGACGGCGTGGCGTTCATTGACCCCAAACGCTCCGAGGTGGAGATTGTTCAGGCCGTCGGTCGCGCCATCCGCAAGTCGGACCCAGAGAAACTGGGAATCGTCATCATCCCCGTCTTCGTGGACACCGACGAAGATTCCGAGATTGCTCTTAACTCATCGGCGTTCAAGCCCGTATGGGCTGTCGTCAAGGCTCTCCGCGCTCACGACGACGAATTGGGAAGGCAGCTCGACGATTTGCGCAGGGAGCAGGGTCGGCGGCGAGGCCGAGCGAAGCTGCCCATAAAGATTCAGCCGTCCTTCACGGCCAAGGTTACGAACGAATTCGCGGCCGCCTTCAACGTAAAGCTGGTTGAGCGAACCACCGAATCATGGGAATTCTGGTACGGGCTGCTGGAGGAGTTTGGCAAGGAATACGGCGACTGCCTAGTGCCTCTCCGGATGGAATACCGCGGCTACCGCCTGGGCGCCTGGTGTCGTAACCAACGTGACAAAAAAGCCAGGGGACGACTCGGCACTTCTCGAATCGAGCAGCTGGAAAGTTTGCATGGCTGGACCTGGGCAGTTCTCGATGACAAATGGGAGGTCGGTTATCGGAAGCTCCGCCAATTCGTTGCCTCTGAAGGCCATGCTCTGGTGCCGCAACGGTTCAAAACAGATGATGGATTCGCGCTAGGTGCGTGGGTCAACACCCAGAGGAAGAATTTGGATCGCAAGAAGCTCGACGACCAAAGACGCCATTTGCTTGAAGACGTTCCTGGATGGTGTTGGGATCCCAAATTGGAAGCGTGGGAGCGCGGTTGGGCGCACATAAAGAAATTCGTCGAAGACAACGGGCACGCCCGCGTCAAGGCTGAATATTTCTGTGCGGACGGCTACCCACTCGGAAGCTGGGTCAACCGCCAGCGCTTTGCTTACAGCACGAAGACCCTGAGCGATGAGCGGCGGGATCGCTTGAACTCCCTCGAAGGTTGGTCATGGGATACGCACGCCGACAGATGGGAGCGCTGTTACGAGGCGCTCTGGGAGTTCGCGGCCAAGTATGGCCATTCCCGCGTGCCAACCGGTTTCACCACATCAGACGGCTCCCGCTTGGACAGCTGGATTCAGCGGCAACGCAAGGATCGTGACAAGGACGATCTGACGCAAGACCGCATCACGAGGCTTGAGCAGATTCCAGGATGGACCTGGGATCCGTTTGTTGACCTGTGGGAGCAGGGCTACGAACACCTTGCTCAATTTGTGAGACAGCACAACACCGCGCGAGTGCCGAAGAACTTCGTGAGTGCTGATGGATTCCGTCTAGGTGCGTGGGTGCACACCCAACGTTGGAAGTACAACGCGAAAAGCCTCCCATCCGATCTAGCCGACAGACTGAGTTCCCTGAAGGGGTGGACTTGGGATCCCACACGCGACGATTGGGAAAAAGCTCTGGTGCTGCTGCGTGAATTCGTCGAGCAGAACAGCCACTGCAACGTCCCAGCCGTGTACGAGGTCAATGGATTCGGTCTCGGAAACTGGGTGAGCAAGCAGAGGGAGTACTACCGCGATGGAACGTTGGCCGCAGAACGTGTCGCCGCGCTGAACGCCGTGCGTGGATGGTCGTGGGTTAGACAGCGGTGACGTGTCGCCGGGGCCCCGGAGGGACCGGGCTTAGCCCTGGAGCTCGGGGTGGATCGTCCCGAGATCGTGTACACACCGGCGGCGACCTTCGGCACCGAGGGGTCGGGCCACTCGGCGAAACGCCGGACAGGTCCGGTTTCAAGAGCGGCCAGAAGGTCCTCTGGCATGTTCGGTTCGGCCATGATCCTGATCCGGCTAATTCAGGACGACGTCGTAGGGTCGCCGCTCTCGGGATTGCCCGCATCTTCGTCGTCGTCGAGCGAGATGCCCTCGGACTCCAAAATGCCGACGACATCGATCGCGGCTTCCTGATCGTTATTGGCAGTTGTCTCCGGGTCGGTCGGCAGTCGAACGACAGTGGGCTCCAGATCGGCGCCACCCTTGTCGTACAGAAAGCGCTCGCGGTAGGCCCAGTAGGCGGCATTCGCCACGTCGTCGACCATCTTCCAGTTGAGGGCAGCGCCGACAAAGACACCTGCGACCGGCACAAATTGCCCCAGCTTCTTCTTGGTGAGGTTCTGGCTGAATGCCGTTGCGAATTTCTGCGTGATCTTGACGAGCGTCTGCTGGTTGAGCTGCCTCCACGCCGCGTTGGTCGCGAGGCTGCGGGCAAGAACCCCCAGCTGTTGGTAGGCAATTGCCTTTGCTGACGCGGTACTGGCCATGCCGAGCCCGATCACCTGCATCATGAACACCTCCTCGGCAGGGTCGCGAGGGTCATACCCGTAATACAGCGCGTCATGGGCGACTATCCGACTGCATGCCGTCAAGAGAGCAGCGGTGTCCACTGCCATCGCGCCCGCAATGGCTCCTAACCCAGGAGCGGCGCCTGCACCCGCTCCTGCTAGCCCTCCTACTGCGAATGCCGCCTGTCCGCCGCCGACCGCAAGCCCTGCTGCCCCGCCCTCGGCAGCCGCGGCAGCCGAATAGGTGTAATGCAGCCGGACGAACTTTGCGACCTTATCGATGGCGCGGAGGTCCAGTTTGTGAATGTCATCGAGGTGCTCGACCGAATGCCCCCGCTTGGCATAAGCGCGGATAACGCGGTCCTCAGAGGTCGTGAGCTGACCGGTGCGTGTCATGGCCTTTCCGGCCCCCTCAGCAGCTTTAGCGAACGCAGCTGCTCCGGCATCTCGCGCCTTAGATGCTCCTGGCTTTTTGAGTGCGTTGGAGTAGAGCTCGCGGCTTTTTTCCTTGACGGACTCAGGCACGAGGCGTCGTGGAGATCGGTTTAGTTCACGTTCTCTGTGTTCACGTAGCTTCTCAAGCTGCTTCAGCTCGTAATTCGACAAACTCATCAAGGGTTCCTGTCTTCACTGACGCCCTCATCGCGTGTATTTCCGTAATCAACGATGCGTAGTCGATGTGCTGAATATGGATATTAGGGGCGACGTCCCGGTCGCTCTCAAATTTGAATTTCGACGGCAAGGTCGACCGGTTTAGGCGACCTTGTAGTTGTAGACGGTCTGACGGGACACCCGGTACTCCTTAGCCAGAGCGGTCACCGACTCTCCGGCAGCCAGTCGTTGTCTAAGTTCGGCCGATTGGGCCTGCGACAGTGATGCTTTGCGGCCCTTGTACTTTCCCGCCGCCTTCGCGAGGGCGATGCCCTCCCGCTGACGTTCGAGGATCATCGACCGCTCAAATTCTGCGACGGCGCCGAGCATTGACAACAACAGAGTGTTCATCGCCGAGTCCTCGCCGGTGAATCCCAGGCCTTCCTTGGCGAACTCCACCCGGACGCCCTTGCCGGTGAGTTCGCGGACGATGCGGCGGAGGTCTTCAAGATTTCGGGCCAGGCGGTCCATCGAGTGGACGACCAGGGTGTCACCCTCGCGGACGTAATCAAGCGCCCGTTTCAGTTCGGGCCGGTTCACGTCCTTGCCGCTGGCCTTGTCGGTGAACATCTTGTCCACGTGGACGCCGTCGAGTTGGCGGTCGGTGTTTTGATCAACCGTGCTGACTCGCTGATATCCAACTCGCTGCCCCATGCCCACCCCTCTGTTGACGGGACTGTCTATTTAGATTCTAAGACGTGAGTGGACGACCGTCAATAAATGCCGAATAGGACCCTAGTTAGATACGGGATGGGGATGGGGTTGGCGACCAGTACGGGTGTACTCCAACTGGACGAACTATTGAGACACCGCGACCAGGCCTGTCGGCGGCGCGGCCCGGTCCGGGGTGGTGTCTCGGATGTGGTCGCTTTTGAGAATGGGTTAGGCGTTGATGCGGCGGTCTACCGCAGCCACCACGGCGGTGTCACGCTGTGATCGGGATTGCGGCGTGCGACGCTGCCGGGGGCAACCGGTGCTGGTTTTAGAGCCGTCGTGCTGGTGTTCGACCACCTCACCCCGTACGTGGTGGCGCGGGTCTTGTCACTGGAACTCGATCCACGCTCCGGAGCCTAAGTCGATTCGCTGGTGCGGACCCAAACCCCAAGCCTGCACGGTGACAGTGGAGGGGCTGTCCCCGTGGCCGTCTTTCAGCTCGACACTAATGAGGTTGGTGCCGGACATTTGGAGGTTGACCGTATACCCGGAGGCTCGGAGAACGACTACGCTCCCCCCAAAATAGAGAGGGGTAAAGGGCCTGTCGAAAGACGCGCCCTCTGCCACCACCGAGACCGATTGGAAATCAGCGCTTACTTCGTCGAGCCGGACCAAGACGTTCGGGTATTGGGTGGGTATGACGATCGTTGCAGCCGGAGCCGAGTTATAGATCGTTCCGACTCCCCGAGCGAGCGCGACACCGGTGCCTTCTGATGCTGCTGATCCTGATAGCAGGGTGGGGTAAACGTTCAGGCCGAAGGTTTCGGGCGGCTCGTCGGCGGTGTCGCTTAAGACGGGGACTGAAACCAGTTGCGAGGTCTGGCCGGGGGCGAAGGTCAACAAACCGGAGACCGGCGTGTAGTCCTGGCCTGGTGTCGCAATCGGTCTGTCCAGATCGCCAAACTGCTTGACGATCGACGACCACATTTGAACAATCGACATGTAGTTTTGCATCAGCATTTGCAGATGCGTCATCTGCATCGGATCGAGCATCCCCCCGTTCAAGCCATTGAAGGAACTTTCTCCGATGATCTGATCGAAGATTGTCGGGGTGGAAGTGCCGTACCCGACGGTCACGGGGGTGGCGTAAGCCTTGTCCAGGGTGATGGTGAAGACGGCGTCGGTGGTGCCGCTGACGGGTTCCAAGACCGAGACATTGTCCACAGTGACCTTCGGGATGGTCGGGACGTTGGGCAGCAGGGTCCGGCGCACAAGCTGTAATGCCCCGGTGAGGTAGCCGGTGAAGGGGTTGGCGGGAAGGCCGGTGAGCCAGTTCCCGAGCCGGTCGAGGGTTTGGGCGAGGCGGACTGTGGCGACCTGGTGCAGAGTCGGCGGGGTCGCCGACACCGGCGTTCCACCGCCGCCCACGGCCCCGAATGCCCAGCACGACCCGCAGGTGGCAGCGGGCCTCGTGGACGACACATCAGCGGGCGGGGTGGGAATATCAGCAAGTGGCGGGGTGGCCGCTGCGGCGGGTGCCAGGCCGTCGACCGGTTGAGCCGCCGTGGGGGCGGGGGTCTGCGGTGGCCGGTCAGGGGAGGCCGTGCCCGCCACGGCCGCTGCCGGTGGGCTGGTAAGAACCTCGGAAGCACGCCGTCGGGTCTGCGGCCTGGCGGCTGGCCGCGCTGCCCTGGCCGTCGGACCTGTCGCGACCAGGGGACCGTCGTCAGCGGCAGTGGTGACGGTGGCCGCCGCACGGGGGGACGCGGTCGTGGCCGGGGCCGCTGCGGCGGCTGATCGGGCTGCCCGCCCTGCCGCACGCCGCCCTGCCGCCGGACCCGCTGAGTGGGACGCGGCGGGGCCTGCCGACACCGACGGTGAGTCCGCATCGGGGGTATCGGCTGTCGCTACGCCGAGTGCCTGCGGCCCGGCCAGGGACAGCCCCAGCGCAAACGCCGCCGCCCCGATCCGCACACCGTTGATGAGAGCCATGACTCGCCGCCTCTCAATGGGTTCCAGGCGATATTCCGGCAACGTATCACTGAGTTTTCACCCGCGATAATTAATCTCAAGAACAGGGGGGATTGACTGCACAAACATAAGAAGTGTTATGGCCGAGGGGGGCTGATCGCGATCGGTCAGCAAAATGTTGTCGTCCTGGGACCGCCGCGTCCAAGGACCGCAATTCAATGAGAAGGGTTTTCGGCGCAACCTGATTGGGTACTGCCGGGCTTGCCCGGCCGCCGCTGACTGGCTTCTAAAACTCATGCCGCCCCCGGGGTTGGCCTACGGAAACGGTGCTTGATCCGGCGGCAGGGTGACGGTGGGGATGGGCTGCATGAGCGGCGAATTTCCGCCAGAGAGTGAGGTCTCCAGCAGGTGGGGACCACGTCGCCCGGTGGCTGGCTCTTTTAGGTGATTTGCCTGCCGCCTTAGGGCAGGCCGACTTTGACTGTGCCGCCGCCGGGCGTACCCCCTCTTCCGCTCCACCGGGGTTGGGATGAATTTGGGGCGGGTACCTCAAGGGATGTCGGTCACGATCTGGCCGGGGTCGTTATGCCGCTTTAGGGTTGGCCGAGGGCCACAATGCCGATCGCGGGTCGGTGGCGGGTGAGGAATCAGGAACGCCTTCGTCCGCAGGAGTAGGAGGTCGCCCAATTCAGGTGGCCTTGTTGTTCAGTGCGCCCGGGTGTCTGGCTTCTAGAACAGATGCCGCCGAACCCCGAAGGCTGGGCACTCATGGACCATGCCGACCACCGGACGCGACAACCGAATGGTCTTCCTCGTTTCCGGGCATTCGGTAGTGGTGAACACGAAAGTCGTTGTGGGGGTCGATGCCCACAAGTTGTCGCACACCCTGGTCGCCGTCGACCAAGCGGGCCTCAAGCTCGCCCAGAAAACCATCGCCACCACCAGTGCAGCCCACGCCGACGCCGTGCGGTGGGCGACCGCCCAGTTCGGCTCTGGCATCCTCTGGGCGGTCGAGGACTGCCGCACGATGACCGCGCGCTTAGAAGATGACCTGCTGGCTGCCGGGCAGCGGGTGGTTCGTGTTCCCCCGCACCTGATGAGCCGGACACGTTCCTCGGCGCGGGAGCGCGGCAAATCCGATCCGATCGACGCGCTGGCGGTGGCGCGCACGGCGCTGCGTGAACCGAATCTGCCCGTGGCCGTTCACGATCCGGTCTCGATGAAGCTGCGGCTACTGGTGGATCGACGCGACGACCTCGTCGGCCAGAACACCGCGACGATCAACCGGCTGATGGGTCGCATCCATCTCCTGGACCCCGGCCACCCCACCCCGCACAACTGGAAGGTGCAGAAAGCCCACCGCGAGTTGCGCGACTGGCTGATAACCCAGGACGGTTTGGTCGCCGAATTCGCCCGCGACGAGTTGGACGACATCATCAGGCTCAACACGGTCATCCTCGACCTGCGCCGCCGGATCATTCGCACTGTCCGACCCGTCGCACCCGACCTGATAGCCCTACAAGGATGCGCCGAACTGACAGCGGCCCGGATCGTCGCCGAGGTCGCCAACATCGACCGCTTCCGTAGCGAGGCCGCGTTCGCCCGCTACGCCGGATTGGCCCCCGTCCCGCACACCTCCGGCTCTACGGCTGTCCGCCTGCGCCCGACCCGCCAGGGCAACCGCCGACTCAATGCCGCCATCCACCACATCGCCCTCATCCAGACCATCCACGACGGACCCGGCCGGACCTACTTCCAACGCCGTATCGCCGAAGGGGACAGCCGCCACCGGGCACTGCGCTGCCTCAAACGTCGTATCACCCGCGTCGTCTACAACAGACTCAAAGCCGCGAGCCGACCGGCGACGAACGGCGACGCCTGTCGCTCGGACCGGCAACTCCCAAAGGTCTTCTTGCTTCCCCTGGCTGACCTCCAGCCGGGCCGCGAGCGCCGAGCAGCAAGCAGAGCGAGAACGTCGGCCTGAGGCCGACGGGGGTTAGGCTTTCGACGTCTCTCCTGCATTTTGTCTGGCTGTGGTGTGCGGATTGGCGAGTTGTCCGTCAGTTACTGTCGGGAACGCTTCCAGGGCATACATGATTCGCTCTGGAACCGAGACCCGCTGAGCTCGACAATCACTTCTTGCTGGGCGTTACCGCTCCCGGACTTTATTGTCTTTTGAGTGCCATCTGGAGCAACAGAAAATTGCCGCCAGGTGCAGGGCGTTCCCTGCCTTCCTCCCGGTGAGATGTAGGTACCGGTGGGGATGTCATCGCCCGCGATGAAGGTGCCGTCACCTCGAAGTGTCACTGAGAGAAATTCAGGGGAGGATGAGTCCGATTCTGGATCGGTAACCCACTCAACCGATTTCTCCACGAACGTGTTCGGTGGTGCGTGGCCGCCGACACCCGCTGTGCGAACGGAGCACCCTAGAACGATGACAGACAAGCACAGGCCGATGAAGCAGGTTTGAGTTGGCCTTGACCTCTGCCAGGGAACGGCCAATTCGTGAATCGGCACTGCCTCGCGCCCCATCTCAATCGAGCCGCCTCATGATTGCGGTGGCCGCTGTTTGAGAAACGCCAAAATCCCATCGACGACCGTATTGGCGTATGCCGCGCGACCGGCTTCGCTCTCCATCAGTCCGGCGTCGTCGGGATTGCGCATATTGCCCAGTTCAACAAGAACCGCAGGGTAATTGGCAAGGTTCAGCCCGGCGAGGTCGGCGCGACCCAAGAGGCCGTTCGATCCGATGTAGTTAGATTCGAGAAGGCCATCCGCTTGCAGTGTGTCGCGCATGATCTGTGCCAGCTCAACGGAGGTGCTCCCTTGAACGTCGTTGAGCGGCGGGGCCGAATAGTTGACGTGGAATCCACGGCCCCATTCGGGTCCGCCGTCAGCGTGGATACTCACGATGGCGTCGGGACGCATGGCATTCGCTTCGGCGGCGCGCTCGTCAACACACGGACCGAAACCGTTATCGGTGGGTCGCGACAACTCAGTACGAACACCTCGCGCGTTTAGCGCGGCCTGGATCCGCAGCACCACGTCCCAGGTCAATGTGTGTTCGGCGAAGCCATCATTCGTGCTGGTACCAGATGTCTGGCAGTCCTTGGTGCCGCCTCGTCCATTGGGCACCTGGCGTGTGATCCCGTCGTTTACGGCGTTGTGTCCAGGATCGAGGAACACCGAGGCGCCCTCTAGACCGGTGTCGGCTTCGGCGGAGGGGGCGCTCATCAGCGGAAATGCAGCCACCAACGCCAGCACGCTGGCTATTAGGGCTTGCCCTGACCATCTACCGAAGTGCGTGGCCTGTTCGACCCACGGCATGCCGCCTCGGTACAGCGGCTCACTTGGATCGGGGTACCAGTCGGTTGGTGGCTGCGGATGGACCATGTCGTCCCTCCCTCGCTCAACGCTGGCAAATGATAGCCAGGCATATGGACCAACGTCCCGAAACCAACGATTCGGCTGTACAGACCCGCTGAACCTGCATAGCCTTGAGGGTCCTGTGGGGAAGGTGGCTTAGCTTAGGGGGATTCGAATGGTTGATGCCAGTCTCCCTGATTGCACCTTAACGCGACACCAGCAACGGGTCAGGGGAGAAAACATGTTGAAAGCTGGTTTCCTAACCACCGCCGCCGTGGTTGCCGGATTGGCCCTAGCGCCGCAAGCTGCAGCCGACGAGTTCACCGTCTGCCCCTCAGGTATGAGTGGTGTTGTAACGGAGGACACCAGTTGTGCATTTGCGGATAACGTCCGCTACTCCTGGTACGCCCAACCGGGACTCACCATTACGGCGTTCAGTCCCGTAACCCAACAGACCTACACGATGCAATGCGCCCCAGCAATGACCGATGTATGGGGTGAAGCGAAGCGGTGCGTAGGCGTCAACGCTACGGGCCACGGCCTAATCGTCTATATCTCCTAAGGCCAGAGCTACGCGATCAAGCAATAAAGACGGGGGGTCTTTTGATGAAGCAGAGGGCGGTAGTCACCGGGTTTATCGCCGCAGTGGGGCTGCCGGTTGCTTTATGCCTTGCGCCGATTGCGGGTGCGGACGACGGATGGGTGGCCCTGGCCAACTCGCCCAATCATGAGCAGAAGGACTGGGGCTTCGGCCCGGACCAGGCAACTGCTGAGGCCAAGGCCTTGTCGCAGTGCGCCCAACTGGAACGCGCCAGCGACTGCCGAGTGTTGGCGGTGAGTACGGATTGCATCGGAAGTGCATGGGATGGTGACCAACCGCTCAATCACCTTCACGCCGTCTCCGGGGGAGGACCCGACATCGTGAGGCAAGCAGCGATGGCTGCAGCAGGTCCTTACGCCAATGACCCAGACGTCCGCTGCACATGGTGGCAGCACAGATGAGTCGGCCTTTTTCATCCCAAGGAGGCGTATTTCATGACGTTCAAGCCGCCGAAAACGAGCGGCTCTGGATATTGGCAGGGAGTGATGTCCAGTAATGCCGAGGTCGGCAGTCTTGTCCATGCGGCTGTTGACACTCTTTGTCCGGAAGTGGGTTACCCGTGATGTACACGACGCTAGAGCGGGGACGGGTCGTTTTGGTTGTGATGGCTACGGCGGGCTGCTTCCTCGCCTGCCGAGTGCGGTTGCCTCCGGAACTGACATCGTCCGTACCGAGTCAGGCAGGGCGCGCTGCATGGTGTCCTCCAACGGCGAGTCCACCGGTGTTCACACGCCGGTGGTCATCTGCCAAGCCTCGGCGGCGCCCCCGTCCTCCGGGGGAGCCAACGTTGGTTTCCTTCAGGCCCCGTTGACGACCTATATCACGCCGCCGTCGTGGACTCGGCCGGGAACTTCCATTTTGAAGGTGGTGGAAACATCGGAGGGATGGGCAATAACGACGTTGTGCTGCAATACGGCCAGACCTACAACGTGCAGGGCTGGAGGATCGTATCCGGCCCTGACGGGACCCGATTCACCAACAGCAGCACTGGCCACGGCATGTTTGTCAGCATCCAAAATGTCTATACGTTTTAGGGCTCTGCACCTTAGAGGGCGCTACTGCTGTGGAGAAACCCAACCAGCTAGATCAACATGAATTCTGAAACCGGGATCCGGAAGCATTCCCCACTACGCAGCATTAGAAGAAGGGCTGGTCGACCAACCCACTCGATCGAGGAGATAGATGACAGGGACGCACTTGTTTCGTGCATTACTGGCTAGCTGCATCGCGGCGATCGCATTTGGGGGCGGCGGCATCGCCACTGCCGCACCGCCCGCAGTACCTCCCGGCCCAGGCCAACCGGGCTATTGCGGTGCCCACACCAGCCCCTGGAACTGCTGGTCCGACGTCAGTCCGGCGCGTCCCGGCGAGGTTGCATTCATCAACCGAACACTCAGCTACAACATCGCAGGCGTCCCAACCGACCGCGACAGGCTGCTCCAAATTGCGCGTGGGATTTGCCAGTCGCTGGCGGGCGGGACCTCGCCCGATTATGTAGTCCAATTCCTTGCCGAAGACCTTGGAATAAGTGAAGACCGGGCAGGAAACGGGCTCTTCATCAATGCTCAGGACATGGCGTGCTCTTGAAGTAATCACCCGGAGTTTTCGGGGCCGAGTCGCTCAAGTGTTCGCGAAATGGCGCCCAGAATTTCGACCGGTTCGCTTATCCCGCTGGAGGAGGGGGAACTGCTCCACCACAGCCACCTGGGGGTGCTGGCGGCGGAACGGGCGAACCGTTATCGAGCACGCACTGCATCCCCGGACTGAGTAATCCTGCGGGATGCCCGATCATTGGGATTCCGTATTGGATGTAATGCCAATAGGTTCCGTCGGGGTAGCGTTCCCCGTCGCAAAAGCCTGCGTAGATCATGCTGCCCATGCCACCGCCAGGACAGTAGCCAGCCTGCGGATTGGGCATATGCGGGTCCGGTTGGGGATCGGCATGGCTGACTGCGGCAGTGAGTAAACCGGCGAAGGCGACCGATAGCAATAGCAAAACGATGCGCATTTGGTCCCTCATCTTCGAGAGTTGTCCCCGGTTGCTAAGCGTATCGTCATGCCTGCATCGCGGTGTCGAAAATGCGATGAGCTGCGAATTGCTATGTGCTGTAGGGCATTGCATAGGTCCAGTAGACGCGAGGGACCGATCTCCGTTGTGCCTCGGGGCCGGGTCTCTCGCGTCAGCTACGAGGGCCCTTCCCACCTTGAAATCCCGCCCGTAGCTTGCACGCCGCAGGCCGTGCAGGGTAGGGCGGTCACGACGGCGACGACCTCTACCAGCCGCCTCCGTAGCACATTGGGTTGGACTGCAAATAGATTGACTGGACTGCGTGCCGGATGTACATAACCCCATCGTGGGTGGATATTCCCCACTGGCTAGTTAACGCGGCTGCTGCATGGTTGTAGTCGATGTTTTCGATGGGTTTGCCGGAGTCGTAGGCGATTTGGACCAGTCTGCACGACTCCGCCATGATCGCCGAAAGGCCACTATCATCACCAGGGGCCGCTTGCGCAGGCGTCGCAGCCACCACAGCAAAGACCATTAGCGATGTCGCCGAGAACAACCGCATTCCGGGCTGCTTCTTCCCCATCGTCACTCATTCCCTTCGTACGGCGCGATCACCAAGCGAACCGCGGGCAAAGATCCCTGTGTGCGTAGAGCGTTATCACCGGCGAAATGCCAACGGATTCTGGATTAGTCCCGTTGGCTCCAGTTTGGCATGCATTGTGGCTCGCCTGGAACAGTTGTGGGTGCTCGTCGGTCTTCATCCTCTCGGCGGTGGCAATGTGGTCGGTGTCGTTGACCTTGATGGGTTCGCCCGAATTTGGTGCCGTTGACACGCGAGGCGGCCCGATTGAGGGCGGTGCGCTCTTCTTTGATCAGCTCGCGCTCGTACTCAACTAGCGACCCCGGGACGCCGATCATTATCCGGGCCCGCCGCCGTCGAGCTGTCGATGCCGCCGGTGACCGACACCAGGGTCACGGAACGTTCGCTCAACTACCTGACGGTCTCCAGGATGTCCTAGAGGTTGCGCCCCAGCCGGTCGAGCTTCCAGGCCACCACGACGTCGCCCTCGCGGACGTAGGCCATCAGCTCAGCGAGGCCTGGCCGGTCGTCACGGCATCAGACATGTTGTCAGAGAAGAACTTCGTGACCCCGGCGGCCTCTAGGGCAGCCTGCTGCTGATCCAAAGTTTGGGCGACGGTCCAGACGCGAATGTAGCCGATGCGGGGGCCGGTGGTGTTGGTCGTGGCCATCGCTAGATTCATCGTAAATGTTGCCTTATGGACTATGGAGACAATCAGATCAGCGACAGACTCGACACGGCCACCGGCAGAGATGCGCGGACCGCCCGTTGCCGGGACGGTGTCTTGTTTGTGGTGGTTTTCGAGACAGTTGGGTAGAGCGAAGCGGCCATGCCGCCTGATAAGGACATGTCGTGCTAGCGGCCAGTGGAGTGTCCGAAACCTGAGCGGCCGTGAGGCAGCGGGGCTAAGCTGAAAGATCAGGGGGGGAGATGTTGGTGTATAGCGTTCGATCACGTTCCCGGGTAGCAGCTTTGATGGCACCGGTGCTGCTAGGTTCGTGGCTGGCCGTCCCCGTTGCCCATGCCGACTGTGGCCCCGTCGGTCAATGGACTCCCGCCCAGCAGCAGTTCTTCGCAGATATGCGGAGCGCTGGCGTCATACCTGTCGACGGCTGCGACACGTCGCTGTTCGGGGCGGGAGTGCTTCTATGCCAGTACATTTGGTATGGACGACTGAACCCATTGCATATGGATGCACTTCGCCGTGTAGTCAAATATAGGGATTTCAATCAAATCCAGGCCATCGCACAAACTGACCTGTGCCCTAATGGCCCCATTGCAAGTCCGATTGGGTGAGGGTACGGCCTCGCCTTCGAGCTGTCTGATCGACAAGTTCCGAGTATCCGTCTTCATTCCAGAGGTACTTGTCGGGGACAATTGGTTCCGCTGATTTGGATTAATCACTGCAACAGCACTTTGTATAGTGCGCCTAACCGACGGACGAGCACGGGCTCAGGATCCGCCGTCTACCGGTCGGTCAAAGCCGGGGCCTAAAAGGCTCTACTGCTGCTCGGCCGCAACGCCCTGCCATGACACTGGCCAGCCTTGTGTCAACGGCTGTCGCGTCCGGCGCCGCTATCACGGGTACCCGACTTCAGGACACAGATTGTCCACCGCCACGTGCACTATCGAGCCGACCTCAGCGCCTGGGTAGGACCGGCTCCCGTATTCATTCAGCGTGTTCCAGATGACTTCCTTCGCATCATCGGAGGACCTGCCGCTCCGGCGAACCGCGCATGCCTGGTATCCGACCCTAAGCATCACGACGTCGGTCAGCCTCGGACGCAGCAGATACTGGTCGACCTCAGCCAGGAAGTGCTGCTCGGCATTCATGCTGCCGTGAGGTTCAGCCTGCTGTTCGCTTGGAATCTGTAAGGTGCCGCCGGGGGGAGCCGCATTTGGTCCAGGCGGTGGGCGGGACACTGGGGACAGGGGGCTAACTTTCACAGGTTCGGTAAGGAAGCCGTCGAGACAGCCCTCCATCATGTCCTTCATCACGAAGCCCTGGACTTCCGGTCTGTTGCCCCGAAGCGCCTTTTTGATCAACTGCTCACATGAGCCTTCGGGTGTGACGACATTTCTTTTGTCGGCTTCGACACCGCATAAGTTTAGTTGGCATGACACTTTCCAAAAGATTCGGGCGACGTCACTTTGTTGCCGACCGAACTGATACGACCTTTCGTCTCGCGAGGAAGTACCGGTACTAGCTGATCCTGAATCAGGTCGCTGAAACCCGTTGTGGATTACCACGCTGATAATCATGATGCACATGATGGCGGCACCGGTCAGCACGACCACCTGGGGCAGCTTCTGCCATCCACGAGTTGGCCGTTCCGCCCCTGTCGGCTGGGCAACAATCGCAAGCCTCTTACCAGCGAGCGCACCCTCCACATCGCGGAGGGAGTACTTAGAGACGCCGTAGGCCGTCTTGCCCTGGTTTACGTTCAGCCACACCGCGCCGTCGTCGTCGAACTTCACCACGGTGGCGTGAACTCCATGCGCCAGCTGCAACTCATCGCCAACAACCAGCCGCAACTCGTGCCGCGTCATTGATGTCCCCCCACGTCGTGCTCTCAGCAAGGCGCTCGACCCGTCCGGGGTCTGAGGTGTGGCCATCAGAGGGGCCCACTGGCGCCTTGCCGTTAGCTTCCGCCACCCGCCGAACTAGGCAATAGAGCCTTTAGGCCCCGCCCTTTAACGTGAGTCGGCTAATGGATACCAAGGCGCCGCCCGATGCGCTCATTTCGGGCCGGGCTCTTGTACTTGTCGAGTCCCAATGGCTCCTGTCAAGCGGTCGCTCACCTCGGACTTTGTACCCAGCTTTGTACCATTCGCCAAGCTCGAGCTGACGTTGGATTGACGAAGTTCTACGTCGTCGCCATAGGCCGGGCCGCAGTCGTGACCTCAGCGAGCGGCGTAAGGCCGACGCTGAGTGGAAGCGTCCACAAAACGTCCGCAGATCGTCCGCAGCAGAGCTAGCAACAGCTTGTTTCGGCCAACACGACCAACGCTCTGAACTGTGGATTTGTTGCGCAGCCAACGCAGCTTGAGCGTGCAAACGCCAAGAAGAGCGGACTGTAAATCCGTCGGCGAAAGCCTACACAGGTTCGAATCCTGTACCTGCCACGCGCATTTGACCTATTTGTGTGTGGCGCAGTGCTGAAGTGGCGCGCCGCGCGGGGATCCCCGGCGCACGCCTGGCCAGCGGTGGCCGCCTCGGTGCCTTCTGGGCAGTCAGTCGGTCGACGACACTTCCGCCATAAATCACTGACGGTCAGTAAGTCAGTGGGGCATCATGGTCGTTCGGCGTGCACTCGGTGCGTTCGAGTGCATCCGCAGGAGCGACGATGTTCAGCACCAATGGTTCGCTCCCGGTCTCCGGCCCGGCCCGCTATATCGGCCGGATCGGGGCTTTGGCGCTGGCGCTGGGCGTGGGTTCTCTGGTGGCCGCGTTGCCGGTCGCTGTTGCCGACACCTCGGGTTCGGGGTCGTCTGCGGGTTCGTCGGAGCCCAGACATGCCGGTCCGGAGGGGCGGTCAGCGGACGATCCCGGGCCGCGTCGCGGTCAGCGCGTGGCGCGCGGTGATGACAGCGTGGCTCTGCAGCGTGACCGCAGCGCGGCGAGCAGGCTGGATTCTGCAGTCCGGGCCGGCGCGGCCACACCGGCGGTTTCTGTGCCTGCCGTCCGCGGTCCGCTGTTGCCGACCAATGGTGTTGTCGCGCCGGCTGATAGCCGTCGGGCCGTGGCGCCTGTGGCGTCGCCGCTGGCGAGTGGCACCGGGCCGGTCCCGGAGGCTGCTGCCGGCGCGGTGTCGGCGGCGTCGCTGATTCCGCCGGATCTGGCGTTGATGGTTTCGGCCTCGGGGCCGACCCCGATCGCTGACTTCTTCCGGCGCTTCGTCGGCAACGGCACCGCGTCTGATCCCAACGGCGGACTGCTCATCGGCAACGGCTACTCCTGGACTGCCCAGACGTGCACGGGCACCACCGTGTGCAACGGCGGCAACGGCGGGCTGATCGGCAACGGTGGCAACGGCTACAACGGTGGAAACGGCGGCAGCGCAGGCTGGTTCGGCCACGGGGGTGACGGCGGCGCCGGCCTTCCCGGTCAGTCCGGCGGCGCCGGCGGCACGGGAGGTCTGTTTGCCGGCGGCGGTGGCAGCGGCGGAACCGGTGGCGGGGGAGCAACCGCGGGTGGAGCCGGCGGAACGGGCGGTGCCGGTGGCGGTGTGGGCGTGCTGTCGCTGTACGGCGACGGCGGTGCGGGCGGCGGCGGCGGTGCGGGCGTCGTAGGTGCAACGGGATCAGGCGGTGGCGCCGGTGGCCTTGGTGGCGATGGCGGTGCCGGCAGCTGGGTGCTGGGCCACGGTGGGGCAGGCGGTGCCGGTGGTCTCGGTGGTGGCGGCGGCACCGGTGCGGCCGGGCAGCAGGCGGCAGTTCCGGGCGGTATCGGCGGTGTGGGAACCGCGGGCGGGGACGGCGGGGTCGGCGGTAACGGTGGTGACGCGGGCAGCGGCCGAATCTTGTTGCTGTTCAGTCAGATCGGGCTCGCCGGTGCCGGGGGCGGTGGCGGCGCGGCGGGCCGCGGTGGTAGCGGCGGCTCCGGCGGCAATGGGGATGTGGCCACCGTCGATGGTGGCGCGGGCGGAGCCGGCGGCGATCCGGGTGTTGGCGGGGCTGGCGGCGCTTCGGGCAGCGGCAGCGGCGGTGTCAATGGTGGGACCGGCGCGGCGGCGACGGACGGCGGTGACGGTGGTGCCGGCGGCGCCGGGTTCAACGCGCAGGCTTCCGGTGCGGCGGGTGGCAACGGGGGTGCCGGCGGTCACGGTGGGGCCGTGGGTGCGGGCGGAGCCGGTGGTGCGGGCGGCTGGGGTGGGCTGGGTGACGGCGTCAGCCTTCCTGGTGGACGTGGCGGTGACGGTGGTGCCGGTGGGCGCGGTGGCCTGGTCTCGGGGGCGGGCGGGTCCGGTGGTGTCGGCGGCACCGGTGGCACCGGTGGGATCGGCGCGCAAGGCGCCGATGGCGCACCGGCCACGGCGTCAACCCCGGCCGGTAACGGTCAGGACGGCGGCAGCACTGGCGGCACCGGTGGTACGGGTGGCAACGGTGGCGCCGGTGGCGGTGCCAGCTCCGGCAGCCTGAACGGCGCCGGTGGCGCCGGGGGCGGCGGCGGATTCGGCGGTATCGGTGGGCGCGGCGGCGCGGGCGGCGCGGGCAGCGCACAGTTCCCCACCGGCGGCAACGGCGGCAACGGCGGGGGCGGCGGCGGGTTCGGCGGTCAAGGCGGTCAGGGCGGCGCGGCGGGCACCGGCGGGACGGGCGGCACCGCGGGGGCCAGCGGCGCCACCGGGTCGGCGGGCAGCGCCGCCGACGGTAACGGCGGCGACGGCGGCGCCGGGTACGACGCAGCCGCCGACCCGAACGCGGTGCCGGGAGCGGCGGGCGGTAACGGCGGAGACGGTGGCAACGGGGCGGCGATCGGCAACGCCGGCGCCGGCGGCCAGGGCGGCAACGGCGCCGCCGGTGACGCGACGACTCCGGGCGGGCGCGGCGGCAGCGGCGGCAACGGCGGGAGGGGCAATCTGTACGGCTCCGGCGGAAACGGCGGACGGGGTGGGGCAGGTGGTGCCGGTGCTCCCGGCGTAGCGGGCCAGACCGGTGCAGCAGGAGTTGCCGCCACGCCGGGCGGTGTCGGTGGCGACGGCGGCGCGGGGGGTGGGGCCGGTGGGCTGGGCGGCGACGGCGGCGCCGGCGGGCTCGGCGGTGTCGGCGGAATCGGTGGGACCGGCGGTGCCGGCGGCACGGGGGCCGACGCGGTGGCCGCGGGGGCATCAGGACAGGGTGGTGGCACCGGGGGTGCCGGTGGTGCCGGCGGCGCGGGCGGGAATGGCGGTGCCGGCGGGAACGCCTCGCCGATCGCCGGCAGGAAGGGAGCCAATGGCGATGGCGGGGCCGGCGGGCGTGGTGGTGTAGCCGGGGTTGGCGGTAACGGCGGCAACGGGGCCGCGGGGAACGCGTCGGTGTTGGCCGGTGGCGCCGGCGGCAACGGTGGCGATCCAGGCGCGGCGGGTGCCGGCGGCGCAGGCGGGGCGGCGGGCTCGGGCGGTCTGGGCGGTACGGCGGGTGCCACCGGCACATCCGGTGGCCTGCCGAGCGGCGGCGGTGACGGCGGCGCGGGCGGTGCGGGATTCGATGCAGCGACGACCGGTGCGACCGGTGGTGCCGGTGGCGCCGGCGGCAATGCGGGCGGCGTGGGCAATGGCGGCGCCGGCGGGGCCGGTGGCGCCGGGGCGGCCGGTGCCAGCGGCCGCGCGGCGGGCGGGGCCGGCGGCGTGGGCGGAACCGGAGGTGCCGGAGGGTCGATCTCCGGTAACGGAGGCGCCGGCGGCATGGGCGGTGCCGGCGGCAGTGGAGCTGCGGGGGCAGCCGGGACGACCGCCGCGACCGGCGGGGCCGGAACGGCCGGCGGTAACGGTGGGGCCGGTGGTAGTGGTGGCGGCGCGGAGCAGGGCATTGGTGGCGCGGCCGGCAATGGTGGGGCGGGCGGCAATGGTGGGGCGGGTGGCACCGGGGGAAGCGGAGATCGCACGTTCGCCGGCCCCGGCGGTATCGGCGGGACCGGCGGGGCCGGCGGGCAGGGCGGGGCCGGCGGGCAGGGCGGGGCCAGCCGCTTCGGCCAGGGCGGTCGAAGCGGGAACGGCGGAACCGGCGGGAATGCTGGCGCCGGTGGCAACGGCGGGCAAGGCGCGCAAGGCATCCGCATCTACCCGACAGGTGGCAACGGCGGGGATGTCGGCACCCCCGGCACCCCCGGCCAAGGTGGCCAGGGCGGCCCCGCCGCCCAAGGCGGTAACGGTGGACAGGCTGGGCAGACAGGCGCCACCGGCACCACTCCGCCAGGTGTTGGCGGTGACGGCGGGGCCGGCTTCGACTGGTCGAACGTCCCGGAGGCGACGGGCGCCACGGGAGGCGCCGGCGGTGCCGGCGGAAACGGCGGCGTGATCGGCAACGGCGGGAACGGCGGCACCGGCGGCGCGGGCAGTCAAGGCCTCTTCGGCGAAGGTGGCGACGGCGGCATCGGCGGCCCGGGCGGCCAGGGCGGCAACGGCGGATCCATCTCTGGTAACGGCGGCGACGGCGGGGCCGGCGGTACGGGCGGGGCCGGCGGCGTCGGAAACGACAATGCCGGTCTGTCCGACGGATCCGACAGCGTCGGAGGAAGGGGCGGGAACGGCGGCTCGGGAGGCACGGGCGGCGCGGGCGGCGGCAGGTCCGGCAAATCCGGATCCGGCGGCACCGGGGGCGATGGCGGCCAAGGCGGGGCCGGCGGCAACTCGGGCAACGGCACCGACGGCCAGACCGCCGGGCAGGACGGCGGCGACGCCGGTGACAGCGTCGGCGGCCGCGGCGGCGACGGCGGTGCGGGTGGAAAAGCCGGGACGGCGACCAACGGCCCCGTCGGCGTGAACGGCTTGGCGGGCAACGGCGGCAACGGCGGTGACAGCGGCATACCCGGAGCCGGCGGCAGCTTTACCGGATCGGGTGGCAATGGCGCCAACGGCGACGCCTCCACACTCAACGGCGGCAACGGCGGCAACGGCGGCAACAGCCTCCCCGGGCGCGGCGGATCGGGCCGCACCCCCGGCTCTATGGGGGCTGTCGTCACACCCGGCGGGGCCGGCGGCAACGGCGGCGCCGGCTACGGCCAGAGCGGAAGTGGCTCGTCGGGAAATAGCGGCGGCAACGGCGGCAATGGCGGCAATGGCGGCAACGGATCGGCGGGCGGCACCGGCGGTGCCGGTGGCAATGGCGGTGCGGGCGATTCCGGCACCGACGGTTCAGGATCCCAGGACGGCGGCCCGGGCGGCGTCGGCGGAAACGGCGGCTCCGGCGGCAAGGGCGGAAACAGCACGACCGGCGGAACCGCCGGCAGCGGTGGCAACGCCGGCACCGGTGGTGCGGGCGGCGCGGGCGGCACGGGCGGCGACAACGGCTACCAGGGCGGCGTCGGCGGCGCCGGCGGCGACGGCGGCAACGGGGGCGATGCTGGTTCGGAGGGGACCGGCGGAATGGCCGGTGCGGGCGGAACAGCTGGCGATGGCGGCACGGGCGGCAACGGGGGTGAAGACAGATTCGGTCAGCCTGGGGCCGGTGCCACCGGTGGTCAGGGTGGCCGCGGCGGCGGCGGCGGCGATGCGTACGTCGCCGGCACCGCCGGAGCCGCGGGTGCCGGCGGAAACGGCGGTGCCGGCGGTGACGCCGGTTACACGACCCTTAGTGACCAAGTGCCCGGGGGGAGCGGCGGAGCGGGCGGTGCCGGTGGAGACGGCGGTGCGGCGCGCGGTGCCGGTGCCGTCCCCGGAGCCGGGGGCGGGGGCGGTCAGGGCGGAGCCGGTGGTGGGGGCAGCGGGCAAGGGGCAAATGACGGTGCGGACGGCGGCGCGGGCGGTCCCGGCGGCAACGGCGGAAACGGGCTGGACCAGCCCGGCGCGCCGGGCGGTTCCGGCGGTTCCGGCGGGGCCGGCGGTTATGGCTTCTATGCAAGCGCCGGCCGCGGAGGGACTGGGGGAGCCGGCGGGTACGGCGGTAGGTCGCAAAGCTCGGCCGGCGGTGCCGGCGGTTCCGGCGGTGCGGGTGGCGCCGGCGGGTACGGCATCAATACCGACGGCGGTATCGGTGGAACCGGCGGAATTGGCGGCGAGGGTGGCCTGTCGTCGACGTCGACTGGCGGGCCCGGCGGCGTGGGCGGCGTTGGAGGCCAGGGCGGATACGGAGGCGACAAGGGGGGTGGGACCGGCCCCACAAACGGCCGCGGTGGGACCGGCGGCGCTGGCGGGACCGGGGGTCTCGGCGGTTACGGCGCGGCCGGCGGAGGATACGGCGGCGCGGGCGGTGCTGGCGGCTACGGCGGACCGAGCGCCCTAGACGATGGTGGTGCCGGCGGCGCCGGCGGCTACGGGGGTCCCGGGGGCTCTCCCAACGGAACGGGCGGCACCGGCGGCGCGGGCGGCGCGGGACACCCGGTTTATCGCTATGCGGGCCAGTCGGGAAGCAACGGTGGCGCGGGAGGAGCCGGCGGTCGTGGCGGCCCCTCCGGTTTCTACGGCACCGGCGGGGCAGGGGGCGCCGGGGGCGCCGGTGGCAACGCCGCCGACGGGGACAGCACCGGAGTGGCCACCGGTCCCCGGGCCGGAGGAATCGGCGGCGCCGGGGGCGCCGGCGGCGGCGGGGGCCCCGGAACCGAGGCCGGCAGCTCCGGCGGTATGGGCGGTGCGGGCGGCCGCGGTGGCGCCGGCGGCAGCGGCAGCGATAGTCCGGAATTTGTTCCCGGTGGTGTCGGTGGAGCCGGCGGGGCCGGCGGAGCTGCCGGCGCGGGCGGCGATGCTCCCCTCGATGGGACGAACGGAAGCGGAGGGCTCGGCGGCGCGGGCGGTACGGGAGGTACCGGCGGCAACGGGGGCACAAATTATTCGGGGGCTGGTTACCCGGGAGGCGCGGGCGGGCAGGGCGGAGCAGGCGGCGCGGGCGGCGCGATCGGAAAGGGCGGCTCTGGCGGTAGTTACGGGACCGGGGGCGGCGGCGGCAAGGGCGGCGCAGGCGGAAACGGCTCAGCAGGCGACGGAGATAACAAGGCGGGTACCGGCTATCCCGGCGCCACCGGTGGGGCTGGCGGCGCCGGCGGCGCCGGCGGTGCCGGTGGTGGGTCCGGTTACGGAGGACCGGGCGGACCGGGTGGACAGGGAGGCCCCGGGGGCACCGGAGCGTCGGTCACCGGCTTCGCCGACACCGGCGGCGCCGGCGGGGCGGGCGGCAGCGGTGGCAACGCCGGAACGCCCGGCGGCGGCGGCAATGGTGCTGACGGTGGCGACGGCGGCACGGGCGGTAACGGTGGCGACTCCGAGTCCTCCGCAGGCACCGGCGGTTCCGGCGGGCCCGGCGGCAGCGGCGGCGCAGGCTCCGCACCGGGCGGAGTGAACGGCGCCACGGGCGCCAGTGGCAGCAACGGCACGGTCGGCAACTGATACGAGTTGTCCACGCGGTCTGCGTGGCGCTGTGGCGCCTAAACCCCACTCGAATAGCACTTGTGCTACCTTGGCGCAGTGGAGACCGTCGGCCTGCGCGAGCTGCGCCAGAACGCGTCCGACCTCGTCCGCCGCGTCGAGGAAGGCGAGGAGATCACGATCACCGTGGCCGGTCGGCAGAGCGCGCGGCTGGTACCGGCCGCCGAGCGCACGTGGCGCCGCTGGGCCGACGTCGCCGAACTGTTCAACGGGCCCGCCGACACCGAATGGGACTCCGACCGCGACGAGATCGCCCACGACTTCCGGGATCCGTGGTCGCAGCGGTGAGGGCGATCCTCGACACCAGCGTCGTGATCGCCCACGACATTAAGCCTCTTGAGGGCGATCTCGCAGTCAGCGCAGTGACGCTGGCCGAACTGCATTTCGGCGTCCTTGTGGCGAAGAGTCGCTCGGCGCGTGCCGAACGGCTGCGGCGACTGTTGTTGCTGCAGCGCACTTTTCACTCACTGCCGCTCGACGAGGCCGCGGCCGCCAGCTATGGCCAGATCGCCGCGGCGGTCGTCGATGCCGGACGCAACCCCCGGTCGATGGATCTGCTCATCGCTGCGACCGCCCACGCTCACGGCGCCCGCCTCTACACCCGCAACTCGGACGACTTCTCCGGGCTGGAGGAACTGCTCGAGATCGTGGCCGTCTGACCACAGCGGTTACTGAACCGTCAGGTAACCCGCCGCCTTGTCGGCCCAGAAGTTGAGGTCGGTGATGTCGCCGCCGGGGGTTGGGGCACCCCTGGTGGAGATCCCCAGCCCGGCGCCGAACAACACCGACATCACCCCGGCCTTGGAGGCTTCCGTCATGTGCTCGCCCCAGGTGATGGTGGAAACGGAGTCGTCGGACACCTTCGGGTCCTTGGCGTTATCGGCCTTGAAGTAAACGAACCGCCCCCCGGTCGCCGTGAAAGAGTCACCGAAGAAATAGCTTGTCGCCGAGTCCTCGAACCCGCACGACGATCCCGGCGAGCACCCCGCGGCACTGGTGTTGGGCAGATCGCGCCCAGTCAGGGTGGTCGATCCGTTGATGTGACCCTGCGGGATCTGCCAGAGCATCACCGGGGCTTTGACCGCGCTCGACAACGCGCTCACCAGTCGCAGGTAGTTGTTCCACTGGTCGGCGTTGAAGAACCACCTGGCAATGTTGGGATCGACCTTGGCGGCGTCCTGGAAGTTGGCGAAGACCTGCTGGAATTGCGGGTCGCTCTGGTCCACCTTCAGCGTCTTCAGGGTGGCGGAATCCACACCGAAGTACTTCATGATCGTGGCATCGTCGCATCCCTTGGACCCGCTGTTGCAGTAATACTGTGTCGACCTGATCAGGTCTGCCATATCGCCGAACGCAGCGGTTCCGGAAGTCCGCCAGTTCGGGTCAAACGGGTAGGCCCCGTCCACTCCGTACTTGTCGATGGCGATGAAGGGTTTGCGGTCAGGGCTTCCCGTCCAGTAGGTCGTGCCGACCTTGGTGAGGAAGTTGCCGAGGTTGGTCCCGGCGGTGGTGATTTTCGGGGTTCCATCGTCCCAGCCCACGCCACCGGTCCACTGGTTCTGCCACGGGTAGGTGACGGAGTCGGTCTCGTGCAGCAGGCCCATCTTCAGGTTCTGGTAATCAGCGGCGGAGACCGACCAGATATTGGTCTTCCAGCCGATCCGCAGGTTGGGCATGTTCTTGCCGACGTAGTAGTTGATGGCCTTGACCATGCCCTCGACGGTGTTGTCGAACCTGGGGTCGCTCGCCGTGAGCAGGCCGGCGTCCAGCATCGGCTTCATGACGTTGGCGTAGTTCTGCGTACGGTCTGCGTTGTTGGGGATGGGTTTTGGCGTCGTGGTGTCGAGTTTGTACGTGGTCCCGTCCCACTGGTACATCTGTCCCGTATCCCCGGCGATGTAGAAGATGCCTGCGGATCCTGTCTGGGGGAACGCGTTCCGATTCGCCAATTGAACCTGGAACGAGGGGGCGTTGACCGCCATGTAGCCGAGGAAGTCGGGTTCCATGACGATCTGCACCGGAACCCCGACGCTGTTCATGGTGGTGAAGTCTTTGGCCACTTTCGTGAAGTAGCGCGTCATGTAGCCGGTGAACAGGTCGGGCGTCTGGCCCCAGCCGAGGTTGTGCTCGTTGATCGCCTGGTAGGCCGCATCGGGTCCCTCGACCACCTTGGTTCCCTGGACCGCCTGGATGTTGTAGAAGACCACGGACGGAACCATCCCGTGCCGAACTGCCTGGGTTAACAGATTTGTCAGGTTGTTGTCGGTGACGTCCGCGCCGCCCTGGTCGTAGATGTAGAGGTAGTCGATCGGCGCCACCTTGTCCTGGAAGTTGAACTTCTCCAGGAAGGCGTCTCCAGTTCCGTTGGTCAGCGCTATCGTGCCGACCGGGGTCTTGCCGCCGACGGCGCTGACGTCGGTCACGTTGTGTGTGGTCGGGTCGGCGATGTAGACACCGACGTAGCGCCCGGCCGAGCCGTCCTTGGCCTGGACGGACAGTCCGAGGAAGCCCGGCTGGTTCGCCTTGACGGTCAGGGTGTTGTCCGTCGCACCGGGGGTGATGTCGACCAGCGACTTGTTGGCCAGCCACGTGTAGGAACTCGTGGGCCCGGGCAGGGTCAGCGTGAAGGTGGTGCCGGCGTCGACCTTGATCCCGTCGGCGGCGGCCTGTTTGGGGTTGACCCGTAGCGCAAACGGCGATGTCGCCGAATCGAGTTCCGGGAATGTCAGCAGGCTCGAAGTGGGCGCGATGTTGACGGCGACGCTTGTAACGGGAGCGGCCGTCCTCAGCAGATGAAGGTGCGGGCCGGTGTCTGCGAGTTGGACCGAGAACTGGTCGGTTTCACCATAGGCATCGAATGATGTTGGCGTGTAGGTGTATTCGCCCGTCGAAGGGTCGATGCTGACCGTGCCGTTGTGGGGCTGGCTCACCAGCGTGTAGACGATGGGATCGCCCTCGGGGTCGACGGCTCCGAGGGTTCCGGTGACGGTGTCGTCGGAGGTTTGAGCCAGCTGCGCCGGCATGGCGGTCGGAGCATCGTTGAAGAGGCTGCGCCGCACGAGCAGAAGGGTTCCGGACAGGAGTTCGGTGATGCGGTTGGCCGGCAGGCTCGCGAGGAGGTCGTTGACCCGAGCGAAGAGTTCATCGATCTTGGCCCCCGCCTGTGCGATGGCCGCTGCGGGCGCGGGTATCAGTTGGGACGGCGTCACCGCACCGCACGTCGCGCACGGAGCCGGGGTGGCCGACGCGGCGGTCGCGGCGGGTATGACTCCTTGCCCCGGGGCGTTCACCGCGGGACGCGGTGTCGCAGCCTCGCGTGCGACGGACCGCAGCGCGGCGCGAAGCGGCGCGGGATTCGACACGGCGACCGCGTTGGCGTCGGCGACGACCGCCGCAGGCGGCGGAGCCACCGAGCGCGATGCGGCAGCGGGCTTGATCGCCGGGTGACGGTTCGGGTGTGCGGTCTCGGGATCGGTGTCGGCGCCGGGGCGGGTGGATCCCACCACCGAAGGCGATCGGGGAGCCCGGTTGGCGTTCCGGCTTCCCGGCGCCGGATCACCCCCGGTGTCGGTCGCCGCCGGGCCCGCCGACACCGTCGAGGAATCGGAGCCGCGGCCGTCGGCCGACGCGACGCCGGCCGCCTGCGGACCCGCGAGGGACAGGCCGAGCACAAAAGCCGCCGCCCCGACCCGCACACCGTTGTTGATCGTCACGGGTACCACCCACTCTCCCAACCGGATCTGCTTCCATGCTGACCCGCCAAACCGACCTAGAGGCTGATTATGTGTGAGGTATATCACGCTGCAACCGCAATCTGCTCGGCTTGGGCCCTCCGCGGACGGGTCAGTGTGTGATGCCGCCACGCCACCACTCCGGCGATGAACCCGACGGTCAGCGCGCCGATCGTCGCGGCGAAGCCCGGGTCCGCCAGATGGCTGAGCGCACCGCCGGCGGACTGGCCGCGGCATTGCCCAGCGCCACCGCGGTGGTCAGCCAGCCGAAGCTGACACCCACCCGCTCGCGGGAGACGATGTCGTCGAGGATCGCCGAGTGCAAGGTCAGCTGCGGAGCGAACGTCGCCCCGGCCACCGCCACCGCGATCAACAGCAGCAGCATGCTCTGGCCGGCCAGCGGGATGAGCAGGGCGGCGCCGCTGATGAGGATCAGCAGGGGAAGCGCCACGTCCCGCCGCGCGGTCCGGAACACCGCGCCGCCGACCACCGAGCACAGTGTCATCACGGCGAACAGCGGTCCGGCGGCGTGCGGGTGTCCCAGCGAGCCGGCGACGGCGGTCGTGGTGAGCACCACGAAGCCCACCACCGCTCCGAACCCGAGGGCTGCCACGACGAGGGTGATCAGGCCGGCCCGGTCGCCGGCATCCGGCGCGGCGACGATCCGGGTGCCGGTGCCGCGGTTGCGCCGGATCATCGGCAGCCCGGCGTAGGCGACGGCGGCCACCGCCAGGGACAGGGTGGAGACGATCACCGGCACCCGCGGCGAATGCAGCGCGCCCAGGATTCCGGTCAGGGCGGGAGCGGCCACGTAGCAGGTTTCGAAGCTGATGGTCCAATAACGCAGCAGGGCTTCGCGGGCCGGGCCCTCCGGCGCCAGATGCGGCAGCATGGTGCGGGTCGCGACGCCCATCAGCGGAGCCGCCAGGCTCTGCGCCAGGATCACCGGCAGCAGCAGCCATGCGGGTTGGCGGGTCTCGATCAGCAACAGCAGCGCCGCGGTGCAGGGGAGGTACACCGCGGCGAGCCGGCGCAGCGTGCGGCTCACGCCGTGGCGGTCGAACCAGCGGCCCTGGACCACCGCGCCGACTGCGGTGCCGCCCAGGTTGGTGGCCGCGGCGGCTCCCGCGACCGCCAGGTTCCCGGTGGCGGCGTGGATGTAGAGCAGCAGGCTGAGGTTCGTCATCGCGAACGCTAGCCGCCCGACCAGAGACCAGGTGGCGATGCTCGGCGCTCCGGAATGGGTCAGCAGGCGGCGGTACTCGCTGTCGCGCCAGGCCGCGGTAAGCGTCATCGTCACCACGCACCGACAAGCAGTTCGGGGAAGCCTTCGTTGCGGATGGTCTCGGCCAGTCGGGTGCGGAACCGGTTCCGCAACTCCGCGATTTGGGATCCGGTGACGGCTCCGCGGGCCAGCGCGAGCCGGCAGGCCTTCTCGAAGCCGTCGCAGTCGATGCGCACCTTGGTCGCGTAGTAGGCGCGCCGGCCGATACGGGCCCGGTCCGCCGAGCCGCCGTGGGTCCGGACCCGGTACTTGGCCGGGATGGCGGGCTGGTAGGAGAAGACGCCGCCGCCGCCGGACATCCGCAGGAACGCGTGGGTGTCCTCCGAGCCGCGGCAGTCCGGGAAGGGGTGGCTGCGGGCCAGCTCGGTGCTGACCGACACCGTGGAGGTCAACGTCAGGTAGCCGGTCCGGGTGGCGATCGGGATCCAGCAGTCGGGGCCCTCGACCGGTTCGCGATCCAGGGCGTCGAGGATCTCGGCGACCGACGGGGTGACCTCTCCGGGAGCCGGCGGGTTGCTGTTCTGGTCGATCACGGTGAACGGTGAGTAGACGAAGTCGACCTCGCCGCTCTGCATCACCGCGCGGGTGACCTCGAGGCGTCGCGGGTGGGCGATGTCGTCGGCGTCCTGGAAGAGCACGATGGACGAGCCGGCCCGGTGTGCCCATTCGATCCCGATGTTGCGGCAGACGCCCTGGCCGCGGTTGACGGCGTTGCGGATCACCACGATCCGGTCGGGAGCCAGGGCGCGCAGTTTCGACAACTGCCGCACCCGCCGGCCCTCGGGCAGCGGGGAGCAGTCGTCGATGATGACCAGGCGCCAGTCCGCGTCGGTCTGGGCGACGATGCTGCCGACGGACTCGACCGCATGGGCCAGAGCCTGCGGCTGGTCGCTGTAGAACGGCATGACGAAGGTGGCGGTTGTCGTGGCGTTGTGATTCATGTCTTGATCCTGTGTCCGGACGGCCTGAAGCGGTGTCCAGCAGGACACCCTTGCTGTAGACGAACCGGTGTCGTGCGATTGCACTACACCGTTCGGTCACGCCACCCCGCATAACATGGTCGGGGCGTGATAGCGGGCCGTCGCAATACCCAGCGAGTGCGGTGTCTGTCCGGCCAGCGACGGCACTGACGTCCTGGCCCGGGTTGCCGGAATCGGGCCGGCGGAAGGCACCACCACGACCGCCAGTCCCGCGCGCTCGGCCGAAAGCGCGCCAGGTTCGGAGTCCTCCACGGCCACGCACTGATCGGCCGTCAGCCCGAGCGCCGCCATCGCGGCGAGGTAGGGCTCGGGATCGGGCTTGGGTGTGCGGACTTCGTCACCGCAGATGCTGTAGTCGAAGTTGTCGCGACCCAGGGTCGACATCGCGATGTCGACCAGCCGGCGGGGACTGGAGGTCACCAGGGCGGTGCCCAGGCCGGCCTGGCGCACCGACTGCAGCAGTTCGCGGGCGCCGGGCTGCCACGGTATGCCGGCGCCCATCAGGTCTTCGACCCGACCGAGCAGTGCCCGCCGGGTCATCATCGGATTGGCCCGGCTGCCGGTTTCGGTGTGCAGCATGTCGATCACCTCGCCGAGCGACCTGCCCAGCATTCGGGCCCGGGTCGCCGGGGACAGCCGGCCGCCCAGGTCCAGGGCCACCCCGTGCAGCGCCTCGGTCCAGAGTTCCTCGGTGTTGGTCAGCGTGCCGTCCATGTCGAAAAGCACTGCACGAAAACGATTCTGGTGCTGGACTGCAGCCGAAGTGCGCTTCATGCCTTCATGGTTGCCGGGCGGCGCGGACACCGGTATCGGCCTGCCGCAGGATCGCGGTGATGACCCTAGGGTCCTGCGACTACAGGACATGCGTGCGCGGGCGTCACTGTTGCGGTCTGGGGTTGGGAGGCGCTGGAGGAGAAGTTCCACGCCGAGGACCAGCCGGCGCCGAGTCCTACCGGTTAGGGCTCCAGAACCACTTTGATCGCGCCGCTGGCGCGGTCGGCGGCGACCCGGAACGCCTCGCCCACGTCAGCCAGCGGGAAACGGTGCGTGATGACGGTCGCGGCGATCTCCGGATTCTCGGCGAGAACCCTTGCAGCGTGGGAGAATTCGCGTGATCCGTGGCCGCTGCCGTAGCAGTTGCAGCCGACCATCGACAGTTCGTTCATCACGAAGGGGATGCCGGGCACCCGCAGGTCGCCCCGCGGCATGCCCACCATGGCGATGCGCCCACCCGGCACGGTCTTCTTCACACAGGTCGCGATCGCCGATTCCGAACCGGCCGCTTCCACCGTGATCGCGTAGCGGCCGCGCGGCGTGCCGGCACCCAGGCGCTCACCGGCCGCGCGCTGGTGCGCGTGGCGCGCCTCGAGGTCGACCTGCAGGCCCATCGCCTTGGCGGCGGCCACCGTCAGCAGCCCGACACTGCCGCCGCCGACCACCAGCACCCGTTCCCCGGGCCTCGCGTCGACCATCCGCAGCGCATGCCAGCTCACCGCGAGCGGCTCCACCAGGCTGGCGTCGGAGACCGGCAGCCCGTCGGGCAGCGGCACCAGGCACTCCGCCGGCACCGCCACACGGTCGGCCATCCCACCGTCGAAGGCGACGCCGAGCAGCCCGTGCGGGGTCGCTCCCCGGCAGCGCGCAGGGGCACCGGCCAGGCACTGATCGCACTCGCCGCACCGCACCGTCGGCTCGACGCAGTAGGCGCGGCCGGCCACCGTCCCGGCGATCTCGTGTCCCAGCGTCACGGGAAGGTTCCACCCGACCAGAGTCAGATCGCTGCCACAGATGCCGACGGCCCCGACCTCGAGCACCGGCCAGTCACCCGTCGGGTCATCGACGCCGACCAGCACCGGCTGACCGCCGGGCGATCTGACAGCGCGCATCGCCTCATTGTGCGCGACGAGGGTCGGAACTTCGGCTGCCGGCCAGGTCAATCGGGTAGGTTCGCGACGTGGTCGATCAGGGCCGCCGCGACAGGCGCGATGTGTTGCAGGAGCGCTACCGACGGCTGCTGTCCGCCCGGCAACTGCGCCCGGTTGTGGCAATCGCCCAGCGCTACCGGGAGATTGACGGCTCGACCCTGGGCATCATGATCTCGGTGCTGTTGTTCACCACGGTGATTCCGCTGATGATCCTGGGGTTCTGCTACCTCGACGGGTTTGCCGAGAACGTCAGCCCCGGAACCGTCTGGGTCCGTGAACTGGGTCTGGTGCATCCACGCAGCGACCGGGTCCGCGAAGCCTTCGGTGACGCCGCCGCATTGGAGTCCAACTGGACGCTCCTGGGCGTCGCGGGCTTCCTCGTGTGGGGCATCCCGATGGCCATCACGGTGGCCGGCATCTTCGCCCGCGCCTGGCGGCGAGCGCCACTACCCCTGATTCCCCGGATCCTTCGGGCCGGCGTCTGGTTCCTGCTCTATCTGGTCATGATGGTCTGCCGGGAGCGCATCGTGTTCGGTGGCCATCACGGCCCGCCGATGCGGATCATGTTGTTCGGCCTCGCCCAGATCCCGGTATGGATCTTCTGGTCGCTGACCCCGGTGCTGCTCATCCGCGACGGTGCACGCGGGTGGTCCTACCTGGCCATGGCCGGACTCGCCGGGGTGGTGATCGACGGGGTCACCATCCCGCTGGCCGGCCGGCTGTTCTTCCCGTCGCTGCTCGACGGCTGGAACGGCTTCGGGCCGATCGGCGTCGCGATGGCCCTGCTCACCTGGTGCGGTGTCATCGGAACGGGGTGGATCCTCACCGCCTGCGTCGGCGCGATCCTTTGGGAACGCCAGGCGCCCACCGAAACGGTGATCGAGTCGCAGACCGCCGTCCCGGCCGAGCGCTGAAGAGTCCGGGCGCACCGCATGTTTGTATGTCGGGTGTGGAGTTCCTGTTCAACACCGTCCTCGCCCTCAAAGAACGCGGCCTTCTTCCCGACTCGCTGATGCGCCTGCTGGTCCGCACCATGTGCGGGTCCTGGGTGACGACGTTCGAGTGCGGCGGCGACACCAACAAGCAGGCCTACTTCAAGAAGAAGTACTTCGAGAAGCTGCGCGCCAGCGCCGGTGCCACCCATCAGGCCGACGCCAACATCCAGCACTACGAGGTGCCGACGCGCTTCTTCGAGCTCATGCTCGGCCCGCACCTGAAGTACTCGTGCTGTCTGTTCGACGAGCCGTCGACCAGCCTGGCCGACGCCGAAACCGCGATGCTGCACGCCTTCGTGGAGGATCACCTCAAACTCAGCGCGGTCATCGCCGACCGCGGTCCGATCCGGCTGCTGGACCTCGGCTGCGGGTGGGGCTCACACGGCGGCTACATCCTGGACAACTACGACGACGTCCACGTCACGTTCCTGTCCAACAGCGCCACCCAGCAGGAGTTCATCAAGGCCCGGAATTCCCGTCATGCCGGGCGATTCACCAATCTCAAGGCCGACGCGAGCACATACGACGACCCGTCCTTCCGCGAGGCCTTCGACGTCATCGTGTCCTGCGAAATGCTCGAGCACATGAAGAACTACGACATGGTGCTCAAGAAGGTCAGCTCCTGGCTCAAGCCCGACGGCCGAATGATGGTGCAGATCCTGGGAAATCGCCGCTTCGCCTACGACTTCAAGACCACCGACTGGATGGGCAAGTACTTCTTCGCCGGCGGAACCATGCCCAGCCGGGATCTGTTCGAATACTTCCTGCCGCCGGACCTCACGCAGACCCAGGTGTGGGACATCGACGGCCGCCAGTACAGCCGGACCCTCGACGCATGGCTGGCCAAGCTGGACGCGAACTCCACGGAATGTCTTCGCGCGCTGGAGGGCGGCCCGACATCGGCGTCGGTCGCCCTGCAGCGCTGGCGGATGTTCCTGCTGTTCTGCTCGGAGGTCTTCGGCTACCGCGACGGCAACGAGTGGATGGTCTTCCACTACCTCTTCGAGAAGACCCCGGCGGCCGTCACGTCTTGAGTTCTGCCTCCCAGGCGCCGATCACCCGATCCAGCTCGTCCACCATCGGGCAGCCCGGGCGGCGCTTCTTGAAGGAATCCAGCAGCGAGCGGTAGTACCACAGGTGCTCGGCCGGATCCTTGACCGAAAAGCGTTGCCACAGAGCGTCTCCGTCCTTGCGCAGGTCCCGCAGGATCGCCCGGGCGTTGTCCAGCTTGTCGGCCAGCGAGACAAGGACGGCGCCATCGGTCGCCTCACCGAGGTGGTCGATGTAGGCCTGCTTGCGGGCCTTCCACGGCGGCTTCGGCGCGATGGCGGTGTCGCTGCACTGATCGACGATTCCGGCCACCTCGTCCCCGAATCCGCTTTGGATCTCGGCCAGCACTGCAGCGCCGTCGCCGCCCTCGGCGTCCTCGACGGCGTCGTGCAGCAGTGCGGCGATCGCCTGGTTCTCGGTCCCGTCGGCCTCGATCACCAACCCGGCAACCGAGAGCAGGTGCCCCAGGTACGGGATGTCGCCGCCTTTTCGGACCTGGGTCCCGTGCTTGTCGGCCGCGAACATCAACGCCCGCGAGAACGCCTCGCCGAGGCGCGGTGTGGTGGTTCTGTGACTCATTCTCTCCCCCTTTCAACCCGACCATAGCGGCCGGCACCGACAGAAAAAGCCACCTCTCAGCGCGGTGTGGGGATCCCCTGCGGGTAGGTGAACACGTTGTCGGGATCCCAGGCGCCTTTCAGGCTCTGCAACCGAATCAGGTTGTCCCCGTAGTAGGAATCGGCCCACTCCGCCAAGCCGGGATCGGGGAAGTTCTGGTAGGAGTGACCGTTGGTGTGCGGGAGCAGGGTCTGCCACAGTTCCTCCTCCCACGCCTGGATGTCCTGCGGAATCGAATTGACCGGCAACGCCGATTCCGCGGGGGTGGACCACCCGGCGGACATCTCGACGAGGACCTTCGCCGGGCGGTGGACGTACGCTGTATCGGTCGGGCGCACGTCACTGACGGCTCCACCCACCCAGCCGTACATACCCATCGCGCCGTGCCGTGCCGGGTCGCCGGTAGCGGGGAACCGCGCCACCACGTCGAGGGCCTGTCCCAGGGCCTCCTCGGACAGGTAGTGCTCGGCGTAGAGCGAGCGGTCCCAGAAGGAGTACGCCGGTGTCGGCTCGGTGACGTACCAGCCGTAGACGTCCCACCAGGGCCGTTCCGTGATCTCGCTGCGGACGCCGGGAACCGCCGTCAGCGGGGCGAGCGCGGCTCGGGCGTCGGCCTCGCCGGCCAGCGCCTGGGCCGTCACGTAGCCCTCGATGCCGCCGCCGGAGCCACCCGGTGCGTAGCCGAGATAGAGGTTGCCGGTCACTGTGCGTTCGGCGCCGGCCCGGACGTTCTGAAAGGCGACGGCGGCGGCCACTGCGGCATCGCGGCCGCGGAAGGTGAATTCCGCCGTGGTCGCCCGGGTCACCGGTACCTCGACGAGTTCGTACTCCAGTTCGGTGACGACGCCGAAGTTGCCGCCCGCCCCACCCCGTAAGCCCCAGAACAGGTCCGGGTTCTCGGTGCCGCTTGCGGTGACGACCCTGCCGTCTGCGGTGACCATGACCGCCTTGCGGAGCCGGTCTGCCGTCAGGCCCGCCCACGGTGCATTGGGGCCGATACCCCCGCCCAGGGTGAGGCCCGCGATGCCCACGGCCGGACAGTTGCCGCCGGGCAGCAACAACCGCCCCGTCCCGCCCCGGGGGAGGAGTGCGGCCAAATCCGCGTTGCGGACGCCGGCTCCCGCGCGCAGCGTCGTCCCGCTGATCGCGGCGGCGTTCATCGATCGGGTGCTGATGAGGATTCCGCGCGAACTGGAGGCCGACGCATAGTTGTGGCCGCCGCCACGGATGGCGAAGGGGGTGTCGGTCTCCCGCGCCCACGCCACCGTCGCGGCCACGTCGCGGGCATCGGCGCAGCGGACCACCGCCTCTGGCATGGTGGCCGCCCATCGCAGATTCCGGGGTGTGGCCAGCTGTGCATAGTCGGCGCCGCCGCGGCGCAGCACCTTGCCCGGCAGCTGTTTTTCCAAGTCGCTCAACGCTTTCGGGGACGCCGGCGGTGCGCCGGTCTCGGGTACCGCGCACGACACGGCCAGCCCGGCAGCCGCCAACCCGGCGGCCGCCAGTACGTCACGTCGAGAGAAGAGCGGCACCGATATCAGTACATCACCGCGGGGCGCATCCTTCAGGCAGTCGTCGGGAAAGGCCCGGTCTCTGCGATGATCGCCACGATGCCGATCACACTGCCTGACGAGCCGCGCTTCGCCAATGACACCGAGCGAAAGGTGTTCCGGCTGCTGTGCGAACAACTGGGGGACCGTGACGTCATCGTCGTCGGCCAGCGTGTCACCGATCATCAGAAGGACCACGAGATCGACTTCGTCGTTGCCGTCGAGGATGCGGGCATCGTGTGCCTGGAGGTCAAAGGCGGCGAGGTGTGGCACGACGGCTCCGACTGGCTGCAGCGCAGCCGCCGCGACGGCCACGTCAAGGTCATCGACCCGGTGCGGCAGGTCCGGCAGGCCCGCTACGCGCTGCGGTCCTTCGTGGAATCCGACCCGGGCTGGACGCAGGCCAGGCCCCGCTGGAACCACGTGGTGGTCTTCCCGAACAGCGATGTCCCACAAGGCTTTGCACTGAGCGACTGCCCGCGCTGGATGGTCATCGACCGCAACGACACCATGCAGATCGGGGAGAAGCTGCGTGCCGTCGCGCTCAGCCAGGAGACCGGCCTGCCCCTGCTGACGGCCACCGCCGTCGAGCAGCTCACGCGGGCGTTGGCGGGCCGCGGCCTGCCGCAGCGTGACGTCGTCGCCCGTGCCCTGGAGAACGACGACGCCGCCGACATCCTCACCGACCGCCAGGCCGTGATCCTCGACGCCATCCGGCTGCTCAACCGCGTCGAGGTGCGTGGCGGTGCCGGAAGCGGAAAGACGTTCATGGCCACCGAGCAAGCCCGCCGGCTGGCCGCCGCCGGCCAGCGCGTCGCGCTGGTCTGCTACTCCCACGGCCTGGCGTCCTACCTCAAACGCATCACCGGCACCTGGAAGCAGCGCCAGCAGCCCGACTACGTCGGAGAGTTCCACAATCTCGGGATCAAGTGGGGCGCTCCAGAGGGACCCGACGAATCCGAGCGCACCACCGAGACCTCGCAGTTCTTCGAGCACGACCTGCCCGCCCAGATGGAGTACCTCGCGGGCACCCTGCCCGACGGCCACCGGTTCGACGCGATCGTCGTCGACGAGGCCCAGGACTTCGCCGACAGTTGGTGGGAGCCGCTGCTGATCGCGCTGCGCGATCCCGACGCCGGCGGCCTCTACGTGTTCAGCGACGAAGGGCAGCGGGTCTTCGACCGCCAGGGGGCGCCGCCGGTGCCGCTGGTCCCGCTGGTTCTCGACCAGAACATTCGCAATACCCGCCAGATCGCCAACGCCTTCCAGCCGCTGGTCGACCACCCGATGCGCTTCCTCGGCGGGGACGGACCGGAGGTGCGGTTCGTGGGCTGCGACGCCGAGGAGGCGCTGAGCATCGGCGACGATCAGGTCGACGTGCTGCTCGACGAGGGCTGGCGCCCGGAGGACGTCGCGCTGCTGACCACCGGCAGCCGCCACCCCGAACAGGTAGTCCGGCAGGCCGAGGGCACCCAGGCCTACTGGGACAGCTTCTGGGATACCGAGCAGGTGTTCTACGGACACGTGCTCGGGTTCAAGGGCCTGGAACGGCGCGCCATCGTGCTGGTGGTCAACGACCGCTACGCGTTGGAGCGCGCGCGAGAACGCCTGTACGTCGGGCTATCCCGCGCGCGGGACCAACTCGTGGTGTGCGGCGACCCCGACTTCATCACCGAGGTCGGCGGCCCGGTGCTCGCGCGGCGGCTCGGCATCGCCTGAGCTGCGTGTATTGTCGAAATCGCCTGCGGTTTCCCAATCGTGTGCTGGTTCTGACGCGAAGGGATCTCCCATGGAGGCCATCGTTCCACCCGGACAACGACCGTCGCGGCGCACGGCCGGCCCGGTGCGGGTAGCCCTCGCCGAGGTCCTCGGCGGAGACATCGACGGGGCCTGGTGGCCCCGCACCGCTGCGATGGCACGCGAGCTGCCCGACCTGATCGAGACGCTGCACCCGACCCTCGGGGACGTGCTCGGCATCGACATCAACTGGACGGTCAATTCGCCGACGCCGCATCTGAGCACGATTTCGCCGGAAATCGCGGCGAAGATGAGCCAGAACGGCCCACGCCATCGGCTGATGTTCATCGCCGGACGCTCGGCGGTGATCAGCCTGCTCGTGGTGCCCTCGATGACCGCCGCGCCCTTGGCCATGATGATCCTGCGCCGCGCCGCGGAACGCCGGATCCCCGAATCGGAGAAGGCCTGCAAGGAGTTTCAGACGGCCGACCGCGTCATGCGAGCCGCCCAGGCCGAATGCGCCGTGTGGACCGCCGCCCGGGCGGGCCGGCTCAGCTCGGGCCTGCAGCCGGACTAGACCCGGGACTAGACCGCTGCCGCTCCTGCGGCCCGAGAAGCCCTGCGGCGGTTGGCCGAACGCGGCTTGGTCGGTCCCGAGGGCTGCCGGCGCTGGGGTGCCCGGTTGACTGGACGGCGTTGCGGCGTAACGGCTTTCGGCGCAGGAGGCGGAGCCTGCGTGGGCGCGATCTCGCCGACCAGGTCCAGCACCGCGGCCGAATCCGCCGTCACCGGCTGCGGTGTGGCCTTGATGCCCGCCTTGCGCAGCAACACCTGGGTGTCCTTGCGCTGCTCGGGCAGCACGACGGTGACGACGTCACCGGCGCGGCCGGCGCGTGCGGTCCGGCCCGAGCGGTGCAGATAGGCCTTGTGCTCGGCGGGCGGGTCGCAGTGCACCACGAGTTCGACGTCGTCCACGTGCACACCGCGCGCGGCGATGTCGGTGGCCACCAGGACACGCGCCGTGCCGGCGGTGAACGCCGCCAGGTTGCGGTCGCGTGCGGGCTGGGACAGGTTGCCGTGCAGGTCCACCGACGGAATGCCCGACTCGGTGAGCTGCTTGGCGAGCTTCTTGGCCTGGTGCTTGGTGCGCAGGAACAGGATCCGTCGTCCGGTGCCCGAGGCCAGGACCCGAACGAGATCCTTCTTCGCATCGGCGCTGCCAACGTGGAAGACGTGGTGGGTCATCGCGGCAACGGGGGAGTCCTGCGGGTCCACCGAATGCGAGACCTCGTCGCGCAGGAAGCGCTTCACCAGTTTGTCCACCCCGTTGTCCAGGGTGGCCGAGAACAGCAGCCGCTGGCCGCCGGCGGGGGTTGCCGCCAGGATGCGGGTAACGCCCGGCAGGAAGCCGAGGTCAGCCATGTGGTCGGCCTCGTCGATCACGGTGATGGCGACGGAGTCGAGGCTGATGAGCTTCTGCCGCATCAGGTCCTCGAGGCGTCCCGGGCAGGCGACGACGATGTCGACACCGTCGCGCAGTGCGCGTTCCTGGCGGCCCTGCGGCACACCGCCGAAGATCGTCGTGACCCGCAGGCCGTAGGCCGCTGCGAGGGGCTCAAGCGTCGCGGTGATCTGGGTGGCGAGCTCCCGGGTGGGCGCCAGCACCAGCCCGGCCGGCCGCGAGGGCCGGCGCTTGTTCTGTGACAGTCGCGTGACGAGCGGAATCGAGAAGGCGAGCGTCTTGCCGCTGCCGGTCTTGCCGCGGCCCAGGACGTCGCGTCCGGCCAGGGTGTCGGGCAGCGTCGCCGCCTGGATCGGGAACGGTGTGGTGAGGCCGGCTGCGGTCAGCGCCTGCACCAGAGGTGCGGGCACGCCGAGTTCGGCGAAGGTATTTGCGGTGGTCATGCGTGGCCTTTCAGGCTTCGGGTGTGCCACTGCGTGCGACGGTGTCGCGAGTGCGCAGCTTCAGCACAGGTGGGCGAGATTGCCGGGAGGCAATGTCGATCGCCGCGAGACGTGTTGTGCTGTAGGGGCACTGATCATTCGAACTCGGCACTGCGGCTCCGGGGGATCCGGGGCGGCGCCGGGGGAGTGAAAGCGTTCCACGACGTGTCGGCGGCTTTGTCATGACGCCAACGTTGTCCCCAGTGTAACAGCCCGGGTCGCGGGGTTCGCCGCGCCGGTTCCACTCCGCCACCGGGTTCCAATCACGTCGAGCCGATTTCAGCTAACTCGTCCGGGTGCTATCCCCCCAGCGCCGAAGCGTGCTGCCAGCGCCGACGCACCGTGTCGTGCGCCACATCGCGGAAGTTTGCTAAGCAATGCGGCCGGACGGCCCTTCTCAGGCTTCGGAATCGTCCCCCGCTGTGTCTATTATTCAAACGTCAACGGTGACGTCTGACCCCACGACAACAGCCCTGGAGTGATTCGGTGATCTTCCCCCGCCGCGCGCGGACCGCAAGCGTGGTCGTCGTGACCCTGCTCGGTGGTGTGCTGGCCAGCGACGTCGCCGGATTGCCCGGTTGCCAGGGAGGCTGCAAGACGGCCACTGCCACCGCGGCGGCCGAGCAGCCGCCGGCCCGCCCGACGCCGCCCCTTCTGGGGGTGTCGCCGTTCGACGGATCCGAAGACCTCAGCCCGCTGGACAAGCCCGCGGTCGACGTGGTCGACGGCAAGATCACCGGCGTCGCGCTGAGCGACGACTGGGGCCAGTCGGTGAACGGGGCCGTCGGCGACGGCGGCACCACCTGGTCGCCCACCGAGCGGCTGAGCTTCGCCCGCACGTACACCATGACCGTCAACAGCAAGAGCAACAGCGGGGTGCCGCTGTCGCGCACCACCACGTTCAGCACGCTGGTGCCCAACAACTACGTCCACCCCTATATCGAGGTTCAGGGCGGCTTCGCCCCCAATCCCGATGTGCGCTACGGCGTCGCCACCATCGTCCAGGCCCACTTCGACGAGGCCATCCAGGACAAGGCCCTGGCGGAGAAGCACATGATCGTGCGGACCAACCCGCCGGTGCAGGGTTCGTGGAACTGGATCAGTGACGCGGTGGCGCAGTGGCGCCCGGAGACGTACTACCCGCAGGGCACCCGGATCGACGTCGACATCAACACGTTCGGGCTCAAGCTCGGCGACGGCCTCTACGGGCAGGCCGACGCCCACGCGACCATCAATATCGGTGCGGCCCACCTCGCGGTCGCCAACGACATCACCAAGCAGGTCAGCGTCTTCGACAACGGCCGGCTGGTGCGCACCATGCCGACCTCGATGGGCCGCGGCGGCACCGACGTCGTTGCCGGCAAGACCTTCTCGTGGTGGACGCCCCCGGGCGTCTACACCGTCCTGGACAAGGGTGAGGTCGTCACGATGAACTCGGCCACCTACGGGCTGCCGCAGAACTCGGTGTTCGGCTACAACCGCAAGATCGGCTACGCCACCCGGATCAGCACCGACGGCATCTATCTGCATCAGCTCGACGAGACCGTCTGGGCGCAGGGCAACACCAACCTGTCGCACGGCTGCCTGAACCTCAGCGGCGAGAACGCCAAGTGGTACTTCGAATTCGTCCAGCCGGGTGACCCGGTGGAGGTCCGCTACACCGGCGGCCCCGGGCTGACCGTCGCCCAGGGCGGCAGCTGGTCGGTTCCGTGGAAGGACTGGGTGAGGGGCAGCGCGCTGTCGGCCAATCCGGTGCCGCCGCCGTCGCCGGCACCCGGAGCGCCGACCCCCGCGCCGGGCCCCTAGGGCCGACGCCGCGGCCGTCCGCAAAGGATCGTGCGGAGCGGATCACCTATTCACGCTGCACTCCCGGCGACTTGGTGCGAGGATGCGCAAATCGCCAATCGGGAGGTGACTTGTGGATTTCATCCAAGCGAACCTGGTCGACCCGGTGAGCAAGATCCTCTACACCTATGTACTGGTCTATCTGCTCGTCGCGGCCGGCATCTACTTCACCATCAGGACGCGGTTCGTCCAGTTCCGCTACTTCCGGCGGATGCTCGGCCAGCTGTTCAACTCCCGCGTCGGCGACGGCGGCATCTCGTCGTTCCAGGCGTTCTGCGTGGGTCTGGCCTCGCGGGTGGGCACCGGCAACATCGCCGGTGTCGCGATCGCGCTGACCGTCGGCGGCCCGGGTGCGATCTTCTGGATGTGGATGGTGGCGCTGATCGGCATGGCCACCGCGCTCATCGAGGCGACCCTGGCCCAGATCTTCAAGGTGCGCGCCGGTGACGGCACCTTCCGCGGCGGGCCGGCCTTCTACATCCAGCGCGGACTCGGTTCGCGCCCCGGCGGAGTCCTGTTCGCCGTGCTGCTGGTCTTCACGTTCGGCTTCGCGTTCAACATGGTGCAGGCCAACGCCATCGCCGACGTTCTCAACGCCTCACACGCGGTCGAAGTGCACTACACGACAATCGGTCTGGTGCTGCTGGCGGCGCCCATCCTCTTCGGCGGCGTCCGTCGCGTCGCGAAGGTGGCCGAGGTCGTCCTGCCGTTGATGGCGCTGGCCTATGTGCTGCTGGCCCTGGTGATCATCGGGCTCAACATCGGCAACCTGCCGCACGCCGTCGCCGAGATCATCGGCGGCGCTTTCGGCCTGCAGCAGATGGCCGGCGGGTTCACCGGCGGGATCGCCGCCGCCATGCTCAACGGCGTCAAGCGCGGACTGTTCTCCAACGAGGCCGGCATGGGCAGCGCACCCAACGTCGCCGCCACCGCCACGGTGTCGCACCCGGTCAAGCAGGGTCTGATCCAGTCGCTGGGCGTCTTCGTCGACACCATGATCATCTGCACGGCGACGGCCCTGATCATCCTCGTCTCGGGCCCGCAGATCTACGACCCGCACACCCCCACCAAGATGGCGGGCGCCTCGCTGACCGCGTCGGCCGTCGCCGCCAACCTGGGATCGTGGACCACCTGGCTGATGACGATCCTGGTGTTCGTCTTCGCGTTCTCCTCGGTGCTGGGCAACTACGTCTACGCCGAGGTCAATCTGTTCTTCCTCGGGGCCGGTGAGCGCGGCATCAACATCTTCCGGGTGGCGGTCCTGGGCGCCATCGCACTGGGCGGCGTCGCCAAGCTGTCGACGGTGTGGGACATCGCCGACATCTCGATGGGACTGATGGCGATCGTCAATCTCATCGCGATCGTGCTGCTGGGCAAGTGGGCGTTCGCCGCGCTACGCAACTATCACCTGCAGGCCGAGGGAGGCGAGGACCCGGTGTTCGTCGCCGACGAGGCCAACCTGCCCGGGCATCTCGAGGGTGACATCTGGACGCGGTCTCCGAGCTCGCTGGTTGGATAGGCGGTGTGGAGTTCCTACGCACCCCTGATGCTCGGTTCGACAACCTGGAGGGCTATCCGTTCGCCCCGCATTACCTCGACGTCACCGCGTCCGGCACTCCGCCGCTGCGGATGCACTACGTCGACGAGGGTCCCCGCGACGGCGCCCCGGTGGTGCTCCTTCACGGCGAACCGACCTGGAGTTACCTGTACCGCAACATGATTGGGCCGCTGGCCGACGCCGGACACCGCGTGCTGGCGCCGGATCTGATCGGCTTCGGCCGCTCGGACAAGCCCACCCGGATGCAGGACTACACCTACGCGCGCCACGTCGAGTGGGTGACGTCGTGGCTGACCGCCCTGGACCTGCACGACGTCACCGCGGTCGTTCAGGACTGGGGCTCGCTGATCGGGCTGCGGGTGGCCGCCGAGAACCCCGAACGGTTCTCGAAGCTGTTCATCGCCAACGGCTTTCTTCCCACCGCCGAGCGGCCGGTTCCGGCGGCGTTCAAGATCTGCGCTTCTTCGGTACGCACAGCCCGGTGCTGCCCGCGGGCTGGCTCGTCGACCGGGGGACTGTCCACGAGGTGTCGAGCGCGGTGCGCGCCGGATACGATGCGCCCTTCCCGGACAGGCGGTATCAGGCTGGGGCGCGGGCCTTTCCGGGACTGGTGCCCACGTCTCCGGACGACCCGGCCATCCCCGCCAACCGTGCGGCGTGGGAGGCGCTGGGGCGTTGGGAGAAGCCTGTGCTGTGCGTGTTCGGCACCCGCGATCCGATTCTCGGCAAGGGCGACGGCCCGCTCATCCGTCACATTCCCGGGGCGGCGGGCCAGCCGCATGCCCGGATCGAGGCGAGCCACTTCATCCAGGAGGACGCCGGACCCGAATTGGCGCGGCGGCTGCTGGACTGGGAGGCCGGTCTTTAGAGCTGCTGGGCGCTGGCGTAGCTGGTGGACGCTGGTGGACGCTGGTGCAGCTGCCGGAACTCCATAACAAAAGTGCCCGCCTCCGAGCGACAAGTATCCAATTCGCCCGGCTCGGAGCGACAGCAGTTGTGACGTCTGAAAGCGGCTGTGCGCCAAACGTTGTCGCCGACACCGGCACCGTGGCGCGGCGCTTCGCCAGCTTGTCGCTTCGCTTCACCACGTTGTCGCTTCGCTTCACCGGGTCCGGCCGTCGCTCCGCTCCACCAGGCTGTCGCTCCAAGGCGGGCGCTAAGGCACTTTGTCGCTCGGAGGTGGGCAATAATCCTCACCCCTCCGGCCAGTGACTCGAGTGACTCCCGGGGCCGACGCGATCCAGTGGGGCTCCAGGGGACTTTCTCCTCTGGCCGACTCCGCCCCATCCGTCGCAGGATGGCAACCATGATTGACTACCACCTCGATCCGGCCACCGCCGTCCTCACCTTGCACCCGAAGTCGGCGCTGCAGAAGAGCGACTTCGTCGAACTCGCCAAAGCCGTCGACCCGCAGATCGAGGAGCACGGCGACCTCAAGGGGCTCATCCTCGATGTCGACAAGTTCCCCGGTTGGGACAGTTTCGGTGCGCTGGTGACTCACATGCGGTTCGTGCGCAACCACGAGAAGCACGTCAAGAGGATCGCGGTGGTCACCGACTCACACCTGGGCGACGTAGCCGAACACCTTGCATCCCATTTCATCTCGGCGGAGATCCGGCATTTCCCGGCCGACGAGATGATGCAGGCGCAGGCCTGGATCGGGTCGAAGGACTGAAGGCCGTCATGGCCGCGGCCAGGTCTCCGGCAGGCCGTGGCCGCCGTCGGCCACCAGCACCGCACCGGTGACGAACGACGCCGACTCGTCGGCCAGAAACGTCACGCAGGAGGCGATCTCGTCCGGGGTGCCGCTGCGGCCGATCGGCCCCGCAGCCGCCGCGGTGGCCTCGAACTCCAGCTGCGAACCGGTCGAAACATAGCCCGGCGCAACGATATTGACCGTCACGCCGTTGCCGACGACCTCCAGCGCGAGGGCTTTCGAGAACCCGACCAGGGCGGCCTTGGCGGCGGTGTAGCCGGACTGGCCGGGCATTGCGTTGACGGTCCCCGTCGTGGACCCGACTGACACGATCCGGCCGTACCCCGCCGCGGTCATCACCGGCACCACCGCCCGGCACATCAGGAACGCCGTCGTCAGGTTCCGCGAGATGGCCGCGTCCCACTGAGCCAGCGACAGCGCGGCGACGTCGCCGTCGGCATCCCAGCCGGTCGCCACCGAGGTCATGCCGGCGTTGTTCACCAGAATGTCCACCCGGCCCCAGCGGTCCAGCGCGGCCCGCACGAGTACGTCGGCGCCGGTCTCGGTGGTCAGATCGCTCACCACGCCGACGGCCCCGTCACCCAACTCCGCGGCACGGTCGTGGATTCGTTCGGACGTCGCGCCCAACACGACCCGGGCGCCCTGGCCGACGAGCTGGCGCGCGACCGCGGCCCCGATGCCGTCCGGCGCCCCGGCACCGGTGACGATCGCAACGCGGTTCGCGAAGCTGCCAGGCATCCGTCAGAGGCCGAGTTCTTTGTGCATGTCGTCGATGCCGCGCCGCATGGCGTCGAGAGTCTCCTTGCGGGCCCGGATCTTCGACGCGTAGTGGGCCTGCGCGTTGAGGGTGGCCGCGAACTCCTTGGCGGCCTCGACGGCGCGCTCCAGCACCAGGTCGGGCATCGCGAGTTCGTCGACCCACCCGCCGGACACCGCGGTGTCGGTGAGGTAGACCCGGGACAGTCCCACCGCCTGCTGGTAGGCCGAACGCGTCAGGCGCAGCTTGAGGATCTCCAGGCCGGGCCACGGAATCACCATGCCGTTGAGCACCTCATTGGCATGGAACTTGTAGCCGGGAGCGGCAATTCGATGATCGACGCTGCACGCGAGGAACGCCCCCATGGCGATGGCGTGCCCGGTGATGGCCGCCACCACGGGCTTGCGGAACGACAAGAGTCGGTGGGACAACTCGAAACCCGCCTTGAGCATGTCGAGCGCGGCCTGGGGATCCCCGGATCCGAAAACCTTCAGGTCGAAACCGCCGCTGAACACCTTGTGGTTGCCCGCGAGGACCAACGCACCGGCGTCGTCGGCCTCGGCCTGGTCGACCGCCTTGTTGATTTCGGCGAGCATCGCCGGTCCCAGGACGTTGACCTTGCCGTCGTCCATGGTGATGACGGCGATCGACTCGTCGCGGCGGTAACTGACGCTCATCGGTGCTCCTTCTCGGTCCGTGATCGGCCATGACGTTACCGAGGCCGCGGCTGGGGGTGACGACCGGTCGGAAAAGCGGCGTTCGCGCACGTCGACGGGAGTAGCGTTTGCCCGCAGATGGGTGCAGCGGGCGGTGTCGACCGGGTCAGGGGACTGGCGATAGCACTGGGCGTCGGGGCGGCGGTGGCCACCGGCGCCGTCGGAGTGTCGGGGGTCGCCACGGCCGCCCCTGCCGACGACTCGTCGTCGAGCGTCGATTCGCCGGCCGTAGCGCCATCGGACCGCGCAACGCGCGCGCCGTCCCGTGGCGTCGCGACCGATCGGGCGGAGCGTAAACCCGTTGCGCGGCAACGCAACGATGCTCCGAAGGCGACGGCCGGCGCGCCGAAGCCGATCAGCCTGCCGCCGGTCGATACAACCGACAGTGCACCTGTCCGGGTTCACGTCGATCCCGCCGAGACCGTCCAGCCCGCGCCGTCCGGCCGGACTGGGCCGGAGCCCGTATCCGCGGCGCCCGCGCGCCCGCCTGTCCCGGCGTCGACGACGCCGGTCGTCGTTCGGGCCGCGGCGACAACCTTGACCGTGGCCCCCGTCGTCGGGACGCTGCAGCCGTTACCCGCGCCGTCGGGCAGCAGCGGTCCGGGCTCTCCGGCCGAGACCACCGCCAGCTGGCTGGTCCTGGCGGCGGTCCGTCGTACCGGCCGGCAGAGCACCGTGTCCCCGGCGGCCGCGACGGTGTCCACCGGACAGAACCCCAAGTCCGCCGCGACCGCTAGCTCAAGGTTCTCCAATCGCACACCGACGCTCGCGCCCACCCAGACGGCCCAGGGGCCGGCGGGGGAGATCAGCGGAACCCTCAACGCCACCGATGCCGACGGAGATCCGCTGACCTACTCCGTGGACGCCAAGCCCGCGCATGGCACGCTCGCGCTCGACAGCACCGGACATTTCCTTTACACGCCCGACAACGCCTCGCTCCACAACGGCGCCACCGATGCCTTCACCGTCACGGTCAGCGACGCAGGCGCGAGCACTCACTTCCACGGTTTCGCCGGGTTGCTGAACATGCTGACCCGCGGTCGGCTCGGCAGCTCCGGCCACACCGTCACCCGTACCGTCACGCTGAATGTTGCGCCCGTCAACGCAGCACCGACCGCCACCGCCAGCGTCGGCACCCCCGACCCCGCCACCGGCGTCGTCAGGGGGCAGGTGACCGGCTCCGACGCCGACTCAGATCCGTTGAGCTACAAAACATCTGCGACGCCGACGAAGGGATCCGTAGTCGTCGGCCCCGACGGCAGCTTCTCGTACACCCCGACCGCCGCGGCCCGTCACACCGCGGCGTCACTGTCGGCCACGGCGGCCGAGAGGGCCGACTCGTTCACCGTCACCGTCGCCGACGGGCACGGCGGTTCGGTGAATGTGCGCGTCGCCGTCGTCATCGGCGCGGACAACGCGCCGCCGACCGGTTCGCCCAAAGTCGGTGCTCCGGACGCCGTCACCGGCGTGGTCGCCGGCGCCGTCATGGGCTCCGATCCCAACGGTGATCCTTTGAGCTACAGCCTTTTCCAGCCGGCGGCCAAGGGCGCGGTCAACCTCGCGGCCGACGGCTCGTTCACCTACACACCCACACCCGTCGCCCGCCACGTCGCCTCCCTCCCCGGATCGCCACCGGCCAACGCAACCGACAGCTTCACCGTCCAGGTCTCCGACGGAAGCGGTGGTACCACCGACGTTCCGGTCGACGTCACCGTCTCCCCGGCGACGATCTCCTTCGCGTTCAGCTACGGCAGCGGGTCGCAGTACTGGACCGATCCGGTGCGCGCCGCGCTGCAGAACGCGGCCACCCGGCTCGCCTCCTTCATCGTCGTCAACCAACCGGTCACCCTCACCTACGACGTGACCGGCGACAACACCCCGGGAAACAACCTGCTGGCCAACGCTTTCGCTGCTTTCTCCAGCAGCAGCCCCGGCTACTACGGCACGGTGGTGCAGACCAAGATCATCTCGGCGACCGACGCCAACGGCGGCGCCAGTGACAGCCAGATCACCGTGAACTTCGCCTACCCGTGGGCGCTCGGGGACACCGTGCCCAACAACCAGATCGACTTCCAGTCGGTCGCCATGCATGAGCTGGTGCACACCTTCGGCTTCATCACCGGCATGAGCGATCCGTCGAGCATCGACCGGAACTGGACCACGTTCGACAGGTACCTGGCGGCCCCGGGCGGTGTCTCCCCGATCGGCAGTGACTACGTGTGGAACGCCGCCTACACGCCGAACCTGACCGGCGGTAACGGCGGCCTCTTCTTCGTGGGCCCCAACGCCAAGGCCGCCTACGGCGGACCGGTCCCGCTGTACACGCCGTCGAGCTGGGCGTCCGGCAGCTCGCTGACCCATCTCGCACCCGGCAGCATCAACTATTTGATGGACCCGTCCGACGGCAACGGCCCCGGTGTGCGGGCGCTCACCCCTGTCGAGGTCGGCATCTTGACCGACCTCGGCTACACGGTGTACCAGGGACCGTTCTTCGCGGTGTTCCTGCTGGTGCGGCTACGTCGTCGTCAGACGAGTCAGCCGCCCATCAACATGCGCCACTGATCCAGGTTCGACGCCCGGTAGACGTAGTTGGTGCGCTTGACGTCCTCGAGGCTCGCGCTCGGCTCGGCGGAGTACCAATGGCCCGGGAACACCGTCGGGTCCCCGGAGAGCCGGGCAAGCTGTTGCAGGCTGCGGAACATCTCGTCGACGTCACCGCCCGGGAAGTCGGTGCGTCCGCACCCGTCCAGGAACAGCGTATCGCCCGCCACCAGCCGGCCGTCGAGCAGAAAACACTGACTGCCCGGGGTGTGGCCGGGGGTGTGCAGCAACTCGATCTCGATGTCGCCGACGTCGACCTTGTCGCCATGCTGATGCGAGGTGAGATCGCTCATCGAAATCCCCGTGACCCCCGAAACCCACTGCGCCTCATGGGCATTGACGTGGACGGGGACCTGAACCCGCTCCAGCAGCTCGGCCAGCCCCTTGAGAGTGAAGCCCATCATCGTGCCGCCGACGTGGTCGGGGTGGTGATGGGTCACCAGCACTCCGGACAGGTGCATGCCGTCGGCCTCGAGGGTGTCCACCAGATCGCCGGCCGCATAGGCCGGGTCGACCATCACCGCGTCGCCGGTCTGCCGGTCACCGATCAGGTAGGCGAAGTTGCGCATCTGCTGGGCGATCGGGTCTCCGAGGGCGAAGTCGCGTCCGGACAGCAGTTGCCTGAAGTAGAGGCGGTCGTTCGAAGCCATTGGTCAAGCGTAGGTCGGCGGCGGCTGGACAATCTGCATCACCGGGCGCAGCAACTCGGAGATCATGAAGCCGATCCGGGTGAAGAACTGCGGATCCTCGCCAATCGGGTCCGGGATATCCGTCGCGTCGTCCTGCTTCAGTTGCGGCCGCAGTGCCGAAAGATCCTTAACCTCCCGAGCGCCGAATTCCGACACCAGGCGAGCGGCTTCGTTCAGGGTGAAAGTGCGGTGCAGCAGGCGAGGCACTTGTTCGAGGACCGCATCGCGGTGCTCCCGGGCCATGGTGAGGACGAGGTCGACGTTCGTGGTGATCTTGGGCGTGAGTTGCCGGGCCGCGAATCCGGAAGGATCGCCACCGAGATCACTCAGAACACGGGCGGCTTCGGGGTGCATGGGGTAGCCGATCACCGCCCGCGTCCCGGCGCTCGACGCGACGAAGCCCGGGATCGGGGACTGCGCGGCGTAGGCGGTGGCGAGCCGTTCCGCGGTGGGGGAGCGGCAGATGTTTCCGGTGCAGACGAAAAGAACGTGCAGGGCCTGACTCCTCGTTCAGTGGCGGGCCATATTGTGCCGCCCCAGACGAAGTCTCCGCGGCGGTTTGGCTGCCTCCAACCGCAGGCTGTAGTCTCTCTACGGCCCGCGGTGCGGGTCAGGCCCCCTTAGCTCAGTCGGCAGAGCGTTTCCATGGTAAGGAAAAGGTCAACGGTTCGATTCCGTTAGGGGGCTCGGTGGACGCCGGTCGGTGCCTCCGACTCGCGTTACCCCGGGGCGGTGTAGCTCAGCTGGTTAGAGCGCACGACTCATAATCGTGAGGTCGGGGGATCGAGCCCCCCCACCGCTACGCAGACGATCGATCGTGAAAGAGAGCAGTTGACGTGGCGTCCAGTACAGATGTGCGGCCCAAGATCACCTTGGCGTGCGAGGTGTGTAAGAACCGCAACTACATCACCAAGAAGAACCGCCGCAACGATCCCGACCGGCTGGAGCTGAAGAAGTTCTGCCCCAACTGCGGGAAGCACCAGGCGCACAAAGAGTCCCGCTGACACGTGGGTCTCTCGAAGGACCTGGTCGGAACCCACTACCGGTACCCCGACTACTACCTGGTAGAGCGCGAGAAGATTCGCGAGTACGCGAGGGCGGTGCAGAGCAGCGATCCGGCATGCCTGGACGATGAGGCCGCGGCCGAACTCGGCCACCGGGGTCTCGCCGCGCCGCTGACGTTCATGTCGGTGTTCAGTTACGTCGCACAGCGCGCGATGCTCGAGGCCAACAACATCGCTATCACCGACCAGCAGATCGTCCAGGTGGACCAGGTGGTGAAGTTCTACAAGCCGATCGTCGCGGGCGACAAGCTTTTCTGCGATTCCTACATCGATGACATCCGGCAGGCGCACGGGACTGACATCATCGTCAACAAAGTCGTCGTCACCAACCAGGACGGCGAAACAGTTCAGGAGACTTACACGACGCTCGCCGGGCGGAGTGACGAGAGCGGAGAGAGTGGCTTTAACGATGGCGCTGCGTGAGTTCGGTTCGGTCAAGGTCGGCGACGAGCTGCCCCCGAGAACCATCAACCTGACCAGGGCGGACCTGGTGAACTACGCCGGGGTGTCCGGTGACCTCAACCCGATCCACTGGGACGACGAGATCGCCAAGCAAGTCGGCCTGGACACCGCGATCGCCCATGGCATGCTCACGATGGGCCTCGGCGGCGGCTACGTGACCGAGTGGGTCGGCGACCCGGGTGCGGTGCTCGAGTACAACGTCCGGTTCACCGCGATCGTCCCGGTGCCCAACGACGGTGTGGGCGCCGACATCGAGTTCGGCGGCCGCATCAAGTCGGTCGACGAGGAGAACAAGACGGCGACGATCGCGCTCACCGCCACCCACAACGGCAAGAAGATCTTCGGCCGCGCCGTGGCCGTCACGAAGCTGGCCTGAGCCATGGCGATCAAGACTGACATCCGCGGGATGGTCTGGCAGTATCCGGACCCCTTCAAGGTGGGCCGCGAGCAGATCCGCCAGTACGCAAATTCAGTCAAGGCCCATGATCCGGCCAGCACCGACCCGGAGGCCGCCGCGGCCATGGGTTACGACGGGCTGGTCGCCCCGCTGACGTTCGTGTCGATCATCGCGGTGATGACCCAGCGGCACTTCTTCCAGCACGTCGACGTGGGCTTCGAGACCATGCAGATCGTCCAGGTCGATCAGCGGTTCAAGTTCCTCAAGCCGATCGTGGAGGGCGACGAGGTCATCGCGACCATGTACATCGACTCAGTCGACGAGCGGTTCGGCGCCGACATCGTGACCTCCCGCAACGTGCTGACCGACGCCAAGACCGGCGACGAGGTGATGATCGCCTACACCACGCTGATGGGGCATGAGGGCGACAACTCGATCTCGGCCGGCTGGGATCCGGAGACCGGTCAGGTGCTGCGCAAGCCCGTCACCCACGATTAGTCGGACAATCCGGATTAGTAACTGGGAACGGTCTCGCGCTACACTCGAACCTCGGGATTTCCCCACGTAAGCGCGCTGTCCGTCGGTTCGGCTGGACCGATTGGGGAGCGCGTGAACTATGTGGGGCAGGGCCGCGCATGCGGTTCCGCCGAGGGGCGTAGCTCAACTGGCAGAGCAGCGGTCTCCAAAACCGCAGGTTGCAGGTTCAAGTCCTGTCGCCCCTGCTCAACTGAATAGACTCGAGGGCATAGCCCGGATGGACATGTGAGGAGCGTGCGGTGAGCGACGAGCGCGACACTGCCGACGCCGCGGGCGGTGGCGAGAACACCGCTGCGCTGACCCAGCCGCTGCGGCCGACCGGTAAGCGGTCGCGCCAGCGGGCCGGGTCGACGGCGCTCGCCGATTTCGACGACACCGAGACCACCGCCCTGGAACTCGGGGTCGACGACGAGGCGGACGGCAAGACCAAGGCGCTCAAGAAGGCCAAGAAGGACGGCCATACCCGCAACCCGTTCCTGTTCGTCTGGACCTACCTCAAGCAGGTTGTCGCCGAGATGCGGAAGGTCATTTGGCCCAACCGCAAGCAGATGATCAGCTACACCGTCGTGGTGCTGGTCTTCCTGGTGCTCATGGTCGCGCTGATCAGCGTGGTGGACCTGGGTCTGGCCAAGCTGGTGCTGCTGATCTTCGGCAACAAGTGATCGAATGTTTTCAGAGAGGACTGACACCGTGACGAACCCCGAAGGCGACGCGCCCGTGGGTGACGCCGTCGTCGACGTGATCGACGAGGCGACGCCGGAGGCTGTGTCGCCGGAGGTTCCCGAAGAGGAACTGGACCCCGCCACCGCGCTGAAAAACGACCTGCGCGGCAAGCCGGGCGACTGGTACGTCATCCACTCCTACGCCGGCTACGAGAACAAGGTGAAGGCCAACCTCGAGACCCGCGTGCAGAACCTCGACGTCGGCGACTACATCTTCCAGGTGGAGGTGCCCACCGAAGAGGTCACCGAGATCAAGAACGGCCAGCGCAAGCAGGTCAACCGCAAAGTGCTGCCGGGCTACATCCTGGTACGCATGGACCTGACCGACGACTCGTGGGCCGCGGTCCGCAACACCCCCGGTGTCACCGGGTTCGTCGGCGCGACCTCGCGTCCGACGTCGCTGTCGCTCGACGACGTGGTGAAGTTCCTGCTGCCGCAGGGTGCGGCCAAGAAGGCCGGCAAGGCCGCCTCGACGGCGCACACGTCGTCTGAGGCCACCCTGGAGCGGCCGGAGATCCTGGTCGACTTCGAGGTCGGCGAGTCGGTAACCGTCATGGACGGCCCGTTCGCGACCCTGCCGGCGTCGATCAGCGAGGTCAACGCCGAGCAGCAGAAGCTCAAAGTGCTGGTCAGCATCTTCGGGCGTGAGACACCCGTCGAACTGACCTTCGGTCAGGTCGCCAAGATCTAGTCATTCGGGCTGCCAGCCCGCCAGAAAGGAATATCGAGAGTCATGGCTCCCAAGAAGAAAAAGGTCTCCGGCAAGATCAAGCTGCAGATCCAGGCCGGGCAGGCCAACCCCGCTCCGCCGGTCGGCCCGGCGCTCGGTCAGCACGGCGTCAACATCATGGAGTTCTGCAAGGCGTACAACGCCGCGACGGAGAACCAGCGCGGCAACGTCATCCCCGTGGAGATCACCGTCTACGAGGACCGCAGCTTCACCTTCGAGCTGAAGACCCCGCCGGCCTCGCGCATGCTGCTCAAGGCCGCCGGCGTGCAGAAGGGCTCGGCCGAGCCGCACAAGACCAAGGTCGCCAAGGTGAGCTGGGACCAGGTGCGCGAGATCGCCGAGTTCAAGAAGGCCGACCTCAACGCCAACGACGTCGACCAGGCCGCCAAGATCATCGCCGGCACCGCTCGGTCGATGGGCATCACGGTCGAATAGTCTTCGGCGCCGGTATGGCGTCGGAACGTGGGAGGGCCCGCTTCGGCCTGCATGAACCACGACCCAACAACCGATTGGATAGCAATGAGCAAGAACAGCAAGGCCTACAAGGAAGCCGCCGCGAAGGTGGACCGCGAGAAGCTGTACACCCCGCTTGAGGCGGCCCGGCTGGCCAAGGAGACCTCGTCGAAGAAGCAGGACGCCACCGTCGAGGTCGCGATCCGCCTCGGTGTGGATCCCCGCAAGGCCGACCAGATGGTGCGCGGCACCGTGAGCCTGCCGCACGGCACCGGCAAGACCGCCCGCGTCGCGGTTTTCGCGGTGGGGGAGAAGGCCGAGCAGGCCGTGGCCGCCGGCGCCGACGTGGTCGGCAGCGACGACCTGATCGAGAAGATCCAGGGCGGGTTCCTGGACTTCGACGCCGCGATCGCCACGCCCGATCAGATGGCCAAGGTCGGCCGCATCGCCCGCGTGCTCGGCCCCCGCGGCCTGATGCCGAACCCCAAGACCGGCACCGTCACCCCGGACGTCGCCAAGGCCGTCCAGGACATCAAGGGCGGCAAGATCAACTTCCGCGTCGACAAGCAGGCCAATCTGCATCTGATCATCGGCAAGGCCTCGTTCGACGAGAAGAAGCTGGCCGAGAACTACGGGGCGGCTTTGGACGAGGTGCTGCGGGCCAAGCCGTCCTCATCGAAGGGGCGTTACGTGAAGAAGGTGACTGTGTCGACGACTACGGGGCCGGGGATTCCGGTGGATCCGGCGGTGACGCGGAATTTTGTGGAGGAGTAGGGCTTTGCGCAACAAACTTGCAGGAAGGCCTCCGCGCTTAGCCACCACGCGCGGGGGCCTTTTGTTTTAAACTGGTGGATTCAAACGCTCTAGCTCAGGTTCTTATCAGCATCCGGACTATTTTTTCATGTGATTGTCAGGTCGCTGCGCTCGGTGATAGCCTCTTCTCAACTGCCCGCAAGCGGGTAACGCCCAAAATGTCCCGCCCGGTGAGTGGCTGAAATGAGGGGTTTCATGCGCCGACGTGCGGACTTAGCGGCCGGAGTTCTTCGATTTCTTTCCTCGCGGAAAAGGCGGTTGACGGTTCGGTCATGACGCTAAATCCGGCACAGGAAAGCCCTATTACTCGGCAGCGGAAAATTCCGTCTGTCGACGGACATCGAAAGCAGGCTCTCCAACTCGCATCCCGCCATCGGTATCTCTTGGAGGTTGCCGATGCATTGACGTTAACCACGGCGGCAGCACTCGGTGCGATTGCGCTCAGCCATTTGAGTCCTGCTCGTGCTGGACAATTGGGCGTTTCAAGCGTTGTCCTGGCTGCAGTCTCGATGGCGGTGGCACTTCATTTGCATGGTCTATACCATCGACCGACTGCGCGCTTGCGGCCCACTGAATGGTGGCGACCAGGCATGGTTGCCCGGTGTGTCCCGACTGCGGCGTTGTTGGCGTTGGCGTTCGATGCCTTCGTGATCCGCGGCGGACGGATGACTCTGACGGCAGCGGTGGCACTGACGCTTCCGGCGATCGTGCTCGTGCCACTCGGACGCCGGCTCGTGGTCCGGACGTTCGATCCCACTGTCACACGAATTCTCGTCGTGGGGAGCGGGCCGATTTCCGATCGCTTGACGTCAAGATTGAGGAGATGTCCCGACACCGTAGTGGTCGGACATGTCGATGACAATGTCGCTCCCGGAACCAACGTCCTCGGCGGGCTCGCTAATCTATCCGCGATCTGTGACGCCTACGAGATTGATCGCGTGGTACTAGCACTCCCGAATGCAGGCGACTCGACCGTGTTGGCGGCAATGCGGACTCTCGCCGGAAAAGTCCCCGTATCCGAGATCCCTCGTTATTTCGAGCTTCACAACTGGCGCAGCGAAACCGAAGACCTGCAGGGCATCACCTTGGTACACCTGCCGATAGCGTCTCTTGGTCCTCGTGCGCGAGCAGCGAAGCGTCTGATGGATGTCACCCTTGCCTCATGCGCTCTTCTGGCTGCATCCCCGTTGTTAGCCGTCATTGCGGCCGCCATCAAGATCGATAGTCCCGGGCCCGTCTTTTTCCGCCAAGAACGGACTGGCCGAGGTGGAAAACCGTTCTGGATCTTCAAGTTCCGCTCGATGACCGCTGATGCTTGGGAACAGCGACACTTGATCGCGGCAAGCAATGAGGTCGACGGGCCGCTCTTCAAGATGGGCAGCGATCCGCGTGTTACTCGCGTCGGTGCGATCATCCGCCGAACGAGCCTTGACGAGCTTCCGCAACTGATCAATGTTGTACGCGGCGAGATGTCTCTGGTCGGCCCGCGACCACTGCCGACGGAGGAAGCTGACCAGATTGACGGCGCTGCTTTGGCGCGCCTTGACGTCCTCCCAGGGATCACGGGGCTATGGCAGGTCTGCGGACGCAGTGACCTGACCTATGCCGACTTGCAGCACCTCGACTCGATTTACGTGCAATCCTGGTCATTCAGGTGGGATTTGCGGATCCTTCTCCAGACGCCGCGGGTCGTATTCGCGCGGCGCGGAGCCTACTAACGACGTCCAGCCGCTGGGAGGGGAGTTACGAGCTCTTCGGTGTGATCTCTGAGAAGCGGGATGGGTATTAGTCAAGATGCTTCGGAAGGGTTGAGTTTGAGATCTGTTGAGGAGATCCTTGCAGAGACGATTGAGGTGAAAATGCGCATCCTCAACGATCAGGGTCTACTGGAAGCCGCCCGGGCGGTCGGGGACCATCTGATTGCAGGCTATCGTGCGGGAGCGCGAGTCTATATGTGCGGCAACGGGGGCAGCGCGGCTGATGCGCAGCACTTCGCTGCCGAGTTGACGGGGCATTTCATCTTCGATCGAGGCCCACTCGGGGCTGAAGCGCTGCACGCGAATACGTCGCACTTGACTGCTGTCGCAAATGACTACAACTACGAAATGGTCTTTTCGAGAGCCTTGGAGGGATCTGCACGCCAGGGCGATACGCTGGTAGCGATCAGTACCTCCGGTAATTCCCCGAATGTGCTTCGCGCGGCCGAAACAGCCAGGGCGCTTGGTGTGACGGTTGTCGCTATGACGGGCGAGACGGGCGGCAAACTGGCGGGCTACGCCGATTTCTTGCTCAACGTCCCGTCAAACGATACGGGACGAATACAGGAATCTCACATCGTCTTTATTCACGCGATCTCTGAGCATGTCGAATACGCACTCTTCGCACCTCAGGCGTAGGGATGCCGCCGTTCGAAAGCTCGTAGTCGAGCGGGTTGGCCGCGAATGGTGTCTATTTCTCGACCGAGACGGGGTGTTGAACCGACAAATTGTCGGCGATTACGTGCGAACCTGGGGCGACTTTGAATGGCTGCCGCGCGCGTCGCTCGCCTTAAAGATGCTAGCGGAATGGGCTCCCCACGTAGTTGTGGTCACGAATCAGCAGGGCATCGGTAAGGGGCTGATGAGCGCCGAGGACGTGGCGGCGATTCACCAACGCCTCCGGGCCGAGCTTGCTGCAGATGGCGTGTTGATTGATGCATTTCAAGTGTGCCCTCACCTGACGTCGGCCGAATGCGGGTGCCGAAAGCCCAGGGCCGGCCTTGTCCTCGACTGGCTCAGACAACATCCCGACAGCGAACCCTGCCTCAGTATCATGGTCGGCGATAGCCAGAGCGACCTGGAATTGGCTCACAACGTCGCCGAGGCGTCAGGTGGATGTGCTGGTATTCAGATTGGGAGCGGTACCGGTCGGGGCGCAGTTGTTGACGCATCATTTGACTCCCTCTGGGACTTCGCGGTCGCAGTCGGGCGTGCAATCGGGGAGGAGGACTTGTTGTGTTCCCCGTAATTGAGCCCAGGTTTTAGCCTGTTTAGCCTCGATTTTTCGTGCCGGTGGGGTTCGGCGGTGCTGAGCCGCGGAAGGCGTTGAGCGGTAGCGATTTTGGGTTTGGGGTGCGTTCGCCCCCCGTGTCGCCGGGCTTGGCGGGCTTTCCAGATGGCCGTGGGGTCTTTCGGGTCGTCGGGACGGGGGGTCTGGTGGTCAGGGGAAGGTGGCGCGGAGGCGTTGCCAGGCGGTCGCGATGGCGCCGGCCCAGCGCCAGGTGGTGTCGATGCTTAGGTGGAGTTGGCGGGCGCCGCGGGTGATGCGGGCGGCGACGTGCAGGACCCGGTAGCGGAAGGCGTTGATCTCGCAGCGGGCCAACTGTGGGCTGTGGGTGAAGGCGATGAGTTTGGCCCAGGCGACCAGGTCGGAGGCGGCCAGGACGATTTCCAGCCAGGCGGCGTTGGACTGTAAGTCGTGGCAGGGCAGGTTGGCCAGGCCGGCGGCTTTGGCCTGACGGTTGCGGTCCTCGACGCGGGCGTGCTGGCGGTGGCGCAGTTCAGGCCGGCCAGCTGCCCGGGCACCGCCCCGGGGGTGGTGTCGGTGATGAACGCGGTGATGCGCATGCCGTCGAGGTCGGTGAAGCGCAGCTGCGCCCGGGGTGCGGGCGCTGCTTGCGCGGCACCAGCCGGGTCCGGGCAGGCCAGGTGGACAGGTTGACCAGGTCGGTGGCCGAGCGTGTCAAGTTGTTTGTGTAAGTGGGCGCGGGGTCGGGTTTAGAGGTAGGGGTTGATTCGGTCGGGGTAGGCGATGGCGAGTTGGCCGAGGGCTTGTTTCCAGTTGGTGGTGATTTGGCCTTCGATGAGTCGGCCGGGGGCTGTTCGCTGGGTCAGGGGCTTGCCTCGCTGTTTCTCGCGTTCTCGGGCTCGTTTGTCCTCGATGGTGCAGATTGCCAGCCACATCAGCTTGACCACGGAGTCGTCATTGGGGAAGTGCCCGCGGTTTTTGATGATCTTGCGCAGCTGGTAGTTCAACGATTCGATCGCGTTGGTGGTGTAGATCACCCGGCGCAGCATCGGCGGGAACGCCAGGAACGGGATGAATCGTTCCCAGGCGTTGCGGAACGCCGCGACCGTGTGCGGATTCTGTTGCCCGAGTTCGGATTTAGCGAAATCGTCGAGCTCGGCGCGGGCGGTGTCGGCGTCGGGGGCCTGATAGATCGGCTTGAGTGCGGTCGCGACCTTCTTGCGCTGGTTGTAGGACACGAACCGCATCGCGGTGCGGATCAGATGCACCACGCAGGTCTGCACGGTCGCTTGCGGCCAGGTCGCCTCGATCGCTTCGGGGAATCCGGTCAGTCCGTCGCAGCAGACGATGAGCACATCAGAAATGCCACGGTTGGCCAGCTCCGCACACACCCCGGCCCAGAACTTCGCGCCCTCGGCGGCCTGGACCCAGATGCCCAGGACGTGCTTGATGCCCTCCATGTCGACGCCCACGGCGATGTGGGCGTGCTTGTTACGGACGTGGGCGCCGTCGCGGACCTTGACGACCAGGGCGTCGAGGTAGATGACCGGATAGAACGGCTCCAGCGGGCGGCGCTGCCAGGCCATGACCTCGTCGCTGATCTCATCGACGATCTTCGACAAGGTCTCGCGGCTGATCTCAGTGCCGATCGTGCTGGCCAGGTGATGCTCGATATCGCGCAGCGTCATCCCGCCGGCGTAAAGCGAAATGATCATCTCGTCCAGGCCGCCCAGCCGGCGTGAGCCCTTGGGCACCAGCCGCGGGCTAAAGGTGCCCTCGCGATCCCGGGGAATCTCCAAATCGATCTCGCCGACCTGGGAGGCCACGGTTTTCGGGTACGAGCCGTTGCGGGAATTCGGGAACAGACCGGCGGCCGGGTCGCCGCGCTCGTAGCCCAGATGATCGGAGAGCTCAGCGTGTAATCCACGCTCCAGGCCGGCTTTGATCAGCTGCTGGATCATCCCGTCGGGGCCATCGAGTTCGATCTCCCCGGAGTCGATCTTGGCGAACAACTCATCCAGAGCACCGGAGGCCTTCAGCTTCTCACTGGCCGCCTTGGACTCACGACGGCGCTGCTGACGAGCTTCAGGATCAATCACAGTCACAAGTGTCGACTTTCTGTCAGGACACCACGCCGCTTACACAAACCATCTGACACCTCCGCGGTCGGGGAGATCGACGCGATGGAGTTGCCGAGCACCACGACCACCATGTACTCCACGCTGCACGGACCCATCGCCGGCACCACCGCAACCCAACAGGCACAGATCATCTCCACACTGCCCGACCTGTCGACGGACTACCACAACTACTGGGTGCGGCACCTGGAGAACCAGATCACCTTCGGAGTCGACGGCCAGACACTGGGCACACTTACCCCCGCCGATCTGGCCCCCGGCGAAACCTGGGTCTACAACCGCCCCATGTACGTCCTCCTCAACCTCGCCGTCGGCGGCCCCTGGGCCGGCGCCCCCAACAGCACCACACCCTCCACCGCAAAAATGATCGTCGACTCAGTCACCTTCACACCCGCCTAACGGGCACAGCGCTCTGGTGACCATCGCCTCTACGTCAACAATGGTGCTAGTGCAACAATTGTTGTAGCTCTGGGCATCTGGCCCGGTGGACGAAGCGGGAGGGATGCACGCGTGTACGGGGGACAGTTGTTCGTTGGCGATTCCCATATCAATCGCGGCCTGCACCATCTCCATTGGCCGCACCCGCATCCGCATTGGAATGTCCATCTGCATCATCTGCACCGGACCTATCACCACCTGCATTCGGGTCATCACGCGCGCACCGCCGGCGCCTACATTGGCCGAATCGGCATCCTGGCCGTTGCGCTCGGGATCGGGACGGCGGTTGCCTCCGGGTTCTCTGCGGCGTGCGCGAACGCCGACGCAGTTGATCGAGGCTCGTCGTCGGGGGGATCCAATACCTCGACCTCACAGTCGGTCGATGCCGAAGTCCGCAGAACGACGAAGTCGAGCTCGGTCGTGGTGACGTCGGACAGCCTCCGTACGCCCGGAACTGCGGTAGCCGGCGCGACCTCGCAGAGTCCGGCCTCCGCGCCGCGGGGAGCCGCCGGTCGCCAGGTCGCCACATCGACGGTCGTGCCGCGCTCGTCGGACACCGCCGAACAGGCGAGACCACTGACCGAGATCCACATCAATCTCCCCGATGCGGCGATGTCACCGGCTCTTCCCGAAGTCGAAGCGGCGGTACTGAACGGGTCGGCCCCGGCAGGCCAGGCCACGACGGCCGATACCACTGCCTCCGCGCCGGTACGGCACGCGGTGCCGCTGCCGAGCACGGCACTCAGCACGCCGACCGAAGTTCCCCAGACCTCCGTGGTACCGGCTCGCCAGCCATCGGTGGTCATCGCGGCTCCCCCTGTCGGGAGCGTCTCTCTCTCAACGACATTCGGCAATATTCTCGACTCGTTGTCCGATGCGATGTCCGGCAGTACGCCGTCGGTGCCCGCCGATGCCTCGTTGGCGGCGGCGCTGGGCGGTGCCCGGCGCGAAGCGGTGTCGCTGCGGTCGCCGCTTACCGCGACGACCACTGTCGCAGCCGCAACCGCAACGTCGAGTACGTCCTCGACGGCGGTTGAGGCGGAGAAGATGAAAGTGTCGGGTGTGGTGCGGGTGGTGTCGGATCGCAATGCCTCGAACAAGTCGGCGGTCGCGTTTGCCGGTAGTGGGACGGCCTCGACGACGGTGAGTGTGCCGGCCTCG
>WBZO01000766.1_pt1 | contig 60552 bp, 30 predicted proteins | sample 5204261 | NCBI WGS metagenome assembly WBZO01 (sample SAMN12412400, study PRJNA552823) | activated sludge metagenome | isolation source: activated sludge from anammox sidestream of wastewater treatment plant... | place: USA: North Carolina | collected 2017-09
TCGTTTGAATGGAACATCCGCCTGGCAGATTTCCGTCATCCGTTGCTCGATCTTCTGGAGATCCTCTGCAGTAAACGGGCGTGAAACCTGGAAATCATAAAAGTAGCGTTCATCAGCCCAATCACCAGCGGCAGGTGCGGCACCCGGGAACAGATCCATCACCGCCTGCGCCATGACATGACCGCAGCTATGGCGCAATACCGCACGCCCCTCCGGATCCTTGAAAGTCAGGATTCTGATTTCGGAAGAGGCGGTCAATGGGATATTCAGGTCGGTGGTTCGCCCATTCAGCGAAATCGCAAGGGCATCCCCCGCCAGCCGTTTGCCAATCGACTGGGCAAACTGCAGACCGGTCGTCCCCTCGGCCACTTCACGGATCGAACCATCCGGCAGTGTGAGTGAGATCATGTTCTGGACTGTTGGTTCAGTAGCCATAATTAACAGTTTCCTGGCACGAAATTCGCCCGGAAACTCATTGGATCCATCATCCTGAAAGCCGGGAGGAAAACAAAGAACCCGTTCCCGGCCCACGGAGGCAGGAAATGGGTGTTGGATGCTCCGGGGATTCGTGGTGGGCGCTACTGGACTTGAACCAGTGACCCCTTCCATGTCAAGGAAGTACTCTAGCCAGCTGAGCTAAGCGCCCACTTTGTGAATACAAATACCACAAAAAAGCGAAACTAAAAAGATCTCCCCTGTTTGTCAATCCTTCCAGGGAGCTGAAAAAATCACGGATCAGCCTTTGCCGATTTCGGCCTCCAGGACTCGTTTGAGAAGCTTCCCGGTCGGCCCTTTTGGAAGGGATTCACGGATCTCGAAGTCTCCCGGAACCTTGAATGATGCCAGTTTCTCCCGGCAGAGCGCGCGCAGTTCGGCCACATCCACACTCATCCCCGGGACCGGGGCCACATAGGCTTTCGGTTCTTCTCCTTTGCTGGGATGAGGCACCCCGATCACCGCCGCTTCATTCACCGCCGGATGGGACAGGAGCACATCCTCGATTTCCAGCGGGTATATGTTTTCCCCGGCGGAGATGATCAGCTCCTTCTTGCGCCCGGCGATGGTGATGTATCCCTGGTCATCCATCTTTGCCAGGTCACCGGTGTGCAGCCAGCCATCAGGAGTGATGGTTCGAGCGGTTTCTTCCGGATTTTTATAATAGTCCTTCATGACATTCTTCCCACGTACCATCAGCTCACCGATCTCACCATTGGGGAGAAGGTGGTTGTCATCATCCCATATTTGAACTTCAACATTTTTTATCGAACGCCCGATGGATCCTGGAACATGGGCCTCGGGCAGATTGAAACTCACCGCAGGGCTGGCCTCGGTCAATCCATACCCCTGGTAGAGATCGATTCCAGTCACACTCTCCCAGTGGTTTTTGATATTCATCGGCAAGGCTGCCGCGCCGGTGACGCACAGGCGCAGATTGGGATATTTCAATCCCTTGGTGCGGGCCAGGAGGGCCAGGACATTGAACATCGGAGCGACTGCGAAAAAGATGCACTCCGGATAAGTATTGAAATACTCGGCCAGTTTCTGAGGGGCGAATTGCGGCACCAGGACCACACGCGCCCCCAGGAAGTTCGGCAGAATCAATTTGGCCAGCATCCCGAAGGAATGGAAAAGAGGCAGCACACAGATGAATGAATTGCCGGTATGGAAAGGCCAGGCATCCTTCACACTGTTGTAATTGTCATAGATGTTGGCATGGGTCAGTTCGACTCCCTTTGGAGTTCCTGTGGTGCCGGAGGTGTACATGAGAACCGCGGTGTCATCATCCCCCCGTGTCACAGCCGGCAGATCCGGAGCAGGGCCATCATCGAGGTAATCCTCAGCCCGAATGACTGTAATCGGCAGTGTCTGAGCCATCTCGGTGGCTTTTTCATAAAACGGTCCCGCGGCGATGATGGTGCGGATGCCGGCATGTGCTCCGATAGTCATGATCTCATTCGGGTTGAGCAGAAAATTGAGAGGGACTGTGGTTTTGCTGGCTGCCAGGGTTCCATAAAACCCGATCACAAAACCAGGCAGATTTGGAGCGAGGAGAGCGATGTGGTTTTCCGCCTCACTGGAGTTGCCTGGAGCAATCTCGAGCAGCCTGGCCGCCAGCCTTTTGGATGAGGACAGAATCCGGGCGAATGAATAGTCCTGGTCTTCATAAGTGATGCAGACCAGATCGGCATGTGCCTTGGCGGATTTCTCAAATTCGGTGAACAGATTCACTGTCGCTTCCTCCCGGTTGAATTGTTTGTTTTTACGCAGCAAGACTCAGCTAAGTCAAGAAGCGGGAAAATAACCGGAACAGGCCCCATGGGGAAGTCTGTAACGGGTTTGATGCTACGAATGGTTCAGGCAGGTGTCAACTTCGAATTGAGGTTCGCTGCTCATATTGCCGGGAGAACATGAATCCAGTCTGGATCCCCGGTCGAGCCGATGATGACAGCCTTCTCCGTCATTCGCGGTCCCTCCATCGTCATTCCCTCCATCGTCATTCCCTCCATCGTCATTCCCTCCATCGTCATTCCCTTCATCGTCATTCCCTCCATCGTCATTCCCTCCATCGTCATTCCCGCGAAAGCGGGAATCCAGTGGCACTCCGAATTGTGATCGGGGTTTCGGGCACGAAAAGAATTTTGGGCGCCACCCGTGGCGCCCCTACTTCTGGACAGAAATACACTCCCCCGTTAATGTGGGTTCACCTTCAGGGGATTGAGAGCCATCCGATGAATTGAATTCCCTGGAGATGACCTCATCGGTCTGCCGCAACAGGCCCCAAACACACTCGGAGGATTCTTCATGGCCACACGAATCGAAAAGGATTCACTCGGAGAGCTTCAGGTTCCCTCTAATGCCCTTTACGGAGTTCACACCCAGCGCTCGATCCACAACTTTGAGATCAGCAGCCGCCGGCTTCACACTGCCCAGATTCGCGCTCTCGCACAGATCAAGCAGGCCTGCGCGCTGGCCAACATGGAGCTCGGAATCCTCGAGAAGAAGAAAGGGGAAGCGATCATCGCAGCCTGCAAAGAGATCGCGGAAGGAAAGCATCATGAAGCCCTGCCGCTGGATATTTTCCAGGCGGGATCCGGAACTTCGAGCAACATGAACATCAATGAAGTCATTGCGTATCGTGCCGCTGAGCGGATGGGTGGCAAACGCGGAGATCGAGGGCTGGTTCATCCCAACGATGATGTCAACAAGGGGCAGTCCACGAACAATGTATTCCCCTCCTCGATACGCGTGGCGGGACTGGATCTTTCCAAAGGCCTGCTGGATGCGCTCAAAGTCCTGATCGGATCGCTGGAGAAAAAGGCCCGCCAGTTCAAGCGCATTGTGAAAAGCGGCCGCACCCACCTGCAGGATGCGGTTCCAGTCACACTCGGCCAGGCCTTTCAGGCCCATGCATCGGCCCTGAAAAAGGACCTCGAGCGCATCCGGGACACAGACAAATTCCTGCGCTGCCTGGGAGTGGGAGGGAATGCCATCGGAACCGGATTGAACACTTACGCCGAATTTCGGCCATTGATCATGAAGCACCTTTCGAAAATAACCGGGCGGAAGTATGAGGTGCCTGCCGATCCGATGGAGACCACGCAGTACCTGACGGACATGGCGCATCTCTCCGCCGTGCTGCGCCTCACCGCCATCGACATCGGAAAGCTGTGCAATGACCTGCGGCTGATGGTTTCAGGCCCGAACACCGGACTGAATGAAATTTCCCTGCCTGCGGTCGAGCCGGGATCTTCGATCATGCCTGGGAAGATCAATCCATCCATCTGCGAAGCGGTCAACATGGTGTGCATCCAGGTGATCGGCAATGATGCGGCAGTTTCTGCGGCTGCGGCCGCCGGACAGCTGGAGCTGAATACGCACATGCCGGTGCTGGGATCGAACCTGCTCGAATCGCTGGATATCCTGACTCAAGCGGCGCTCCATCTGGCACGCAAATGTGTGGATGGCATCACCGCCAATGTGGAGAGGTGCCGCTGGTATGTCGAAAACAGCCCCAGCATCGCCACCGCCCTGAATCCTTATATTGGCTATGACAAGGCTGCAGCAGTGGTCAAGGAAAGCCTGAAGACACGCAAACCGATCCCGGAGGTGATTCTCGAACAGGGATACCTTTCCCGGGAGCAGCTCAAAGAGGTGCTCGACCCGATCGCCATGACCCAGCCAAACCTCACACGCAAGCCGGCGAAGAAAAAGAAACGTTGAGAGATGATAACAGGGAGGGGATGGGAGTCAGAGGATTCTCATCCCGCCATTTCCATCATTGACCACATGGGAGCCAGCCGGCAGGTTCGCCCCGGGTGGAATGACCAGGTCAGCCGGTTGATCATTGATGACCAGGCACTCTTCGCCGACGGTAACACCCTCACCGAAGACAATTCGTCCCGGTTTGCCGCTTTCGGAAATGACAGTCCGCGCCACGACAGCCGCACGGATCCGCACCCGTTCGTGAATTTCGATCAGGCCATTGATTTCGGTGTTCGCCCCGATCACGGACCCATTTGAAACCACGACCGGCCCGAAGATGCCCACATCTGTTCCGATCAGAACGAAATCACCGATCAGGGGATGGCGTGGCTTCACCTTGTCGGTAATCCCGCCCAGAGTGCAGGGGTAAATCACACAACCCACCCCGATCCGTCCGGTCTGGCCGGTGGTAATGCCGCGATGCGGGTGCTCGAGGAAGGTGGCATCCCCGATGACTGTTTCCGGGTGCATGTCAGTCTGGTAGAGGCTGGCGGCGTATTCGGCGATGACTCTCGGGAGAAAAGGAGTCGGCGGGGCCTGCTGATCCAGGTCCTCGATGAAACCTCCGAGGGCAAGCGTATGGGCGATATCATGCAGCAGCAGGGCTTTCCAGCCGGGATAGGAGCGTTTGACCAGGCGGCGCTGGTAAGAGAATGCGTATTCAAACCCATGCTCCCTGAGGAAGCCGAGGTAATCCTCCTGCCTTCGTGAATAGATCGCCTGGTCGATGGCGGCCAGCAGATCCAGATTTCCGAGGTCCTCACGGCGTGCTTCATTCCGCAGCAGAAAAGCATCCCACAGAGCCGGATCCTTGAGAGAGGCAAACACATTCCAGAGCGCACGCCTGCGGAATGCAGGAAGATGGGCGATCAGGTTCAGCGCAGCCAGATGGGCATATTCCCGGCTGGTGGCATCCTCGAGCTCGACCTGAAAAAAACTCTGCAGAATGGATTGAAGGGGAGGGATCAGACGCTCAAGCTCGTTGTGGAGGTCGATCCGATCCGGTGGTTGTATTGAGGAAGCCACAAACAGGCCGGGCATGACCGCTTCCTGAATGGCCTCGACAATTCCGGCGACTGCCTGCCAGGAGGCGGAACCGGTCCCGACACGCAGGCCATGCCACGAGGGGTCAAAGCTCGGGGGGGTATACCGTGAACGGTCTTCGGGGGAGTAGGTTTCATCGAGTTGACAGACGATCCGCTGAAGAAATTTATCGTTTCCCCTGGAGACAACCCGGCTTGAGTGGAGCGGAACGCTTGCCATCGATGAACAAATCCTCCCTTCAGTATAGCAGCAGTATCGGAGGTTTCGTTCATGGGTCAAGAGACCCAACCCTGGAGGGAATGATGCGTTTTCCGCGAAAGACCTGTGCTCAACCTGTTACATGGCTGTTGCCTCTTTGTGGATGAAAAGTGGGAGAGGAAACAGGCCTGCAGGCTAAGCCCCTCTGAACTCTGAACTTGGGTGAGGAGGAAAAAATACTTCCAGGATTCAGCGAGATTTTACTTGAAAACATCAAGATATTGGGCTACAGTGCCGATCTTACTACTAGATGTCGTTGATATCTGGTCCTGCTTTGGCGTAAAATTCTTAGGGACACACAGGGCTTATCAGGGAAGGTTCGGGGGGAGAATCCCGAAAATTTCTGCCTTCTTGTCAGAATGCTGGGTGAACAGACAGTGTAAAAGTCTGTAACACTTGAATGAAATCGTGTGCTCATGAAATCAAACGCCGAAGCCCGCCTATATTCAGTCAAGGAGCGCTCGTCACAACGGGGATGACGCGGGGAGGGAGCGGAAAGATGAAAATTGAAAGAAGATTCACACAAGCGGGAACGAATCCATACGAAACGCTCGAGTTCGGGCCACGCGTATCGCGAATCACGAACACAGATGGAACGGTGGTTTTCGAAGCGCCGGACATCCAGGTGCCGAAGAAATGGTCCCAGGTGGCGACAGATATCCTGGCCCAGAAATACTGCCGCAAAGCCGGAGTTCCCACCCGGCTGCGCCACATTCAGGAGACAGGGGTCCCGCAGTGGCTGCAGCGGCGGGTGGCGGATGAAGAAGCCCTCGAAAAACTTCCCCCGGAGGAACGTTACGGCGGAGAGCGTGATGGCCGGGATGTGTTTGACCGTCTGGCTGGCTGCTGGACCTATTGGGGCTGGAAACACGGATATTTCTGCAGCGAGGAAGATGCGCGGGCCTATTTCGATGAAATGCGTTATTCGCTCGCAGCCCAGATGGCAGCTCCCAACTCTCCGCAGTGGTTCAATACCGGACTGCACTGGGCTTATGGCATCGAAGGGCCGCCCCAGGGGCATTACTATGTCGAATCGCGCACCAGCCAGGTGATGCGTTCGACCAACGCTTACGAGCGGCCACAGCCACATGCCTGCTTCATTCAGTCGGTCGCCGATGACCTGGTGGGTGAAGGCGGGATCATGGATCTGTGGGTGCGTGAAGCCCGGCTGTTCAAATACGGTTCAGGAACAGGCTCGAATTTTTCGGACATCCGCGGGGTCGGCGAATCGCTGTCCGGCGGCGGGAGAAGCTCGGGATTGATGAGCTTCCTGCGCATCGGCGACCGTTCCGCCGGAGCGATCAAATCCGGTGGCACCACACGCCGGGCCGCCAAAATGGTGGTCGTCAATATCGACCACCCGGACATCGAGGACTTCATCAACTGGAAAGTGCGCGAGGAACAGAAAGTGGCCTCCATGGTGACCGGCAGCCGCATCTGCAGCCACCACATGAACGCCATCATGCAGGCCTGCTTCGCCAATATCAATCTCAAAGGCGAAGACCGTTTCCAGCCAAAAAAGAACCGGGAGCTGGCCCTTTCGATCCGGTCCGCACGGCTCCATGAGGTGCCAGGCAATTATATTCAACGCGCCATCCAGCTGGCCTCCCAGGGGTACACCGGGATCGAATTCGCCAACATCACCACGGATTGGGAATCGGAAGGCTACGCCACAGTTTCCGGACAGAATTCCAATAATTCGGTGCGCATCACGAATGATTTCATGCATGCGGTTCAAGAGGATGGAATGTGGAATCTCACCCGCCGCACCGATGGGAAGATCAGCAAATCGATCCGCGCGCGGGACCTCTGGAACCAGGTGGCTTATGCCGCCTGGGCCTGCGCCGATCCCGGCATTCAATTTGATTCGACCATCAACGAGTGGCACACCTGCCCGGCCGACGGCCGCATCAATGCCTCCAATCCCTGCTCGGAGTACATGTTCCTCGATGATACCGCCTGCAATCTCGCCTCATTGAACCTGATGACCTTTTACGATACCGAAAGCGGGAAGTTCGATATCGAGGGGTTCCGCCATGCCTGCCGCCTGTGGACCATGACGCTGGAAATTTCGGTGCTGATGGCGCAGTTTCCATCACAGTCCATCGCCCGGCTGAGCTATGAGTTCAGAACACTCGGGCTGGGGTATGCCAACCTTGGCACCCTGCTGATGGTGATGGGGATTCCATACGATTCCCCGGAAGCAGCCGCCCTCACCGGCGCGGTGACTTCGGTGATGACCGGAGAAGCCTATGCCACCTCCGCTGCGATGGCCCGCAAACTCGGCCCCTTCCCGGGATACCACAGGAACCGGGAGCACATGCTGCGGGTCATCCGGAACCACCGCCGTGCGGCATACAATGCGCCCAAGGATGAATATGAGGGCCTGTCTGTTTTCCCCTGTGCGATCAATCCGGAAATCTGCCCGGAGGATTTTCTGCGCGCAGCGCGTGAAACCTGGGACCAGGCCTTGGATCTCGGCGAGAGATATGGGTACCACAACGCCCAGGTGACTGTGCTGGCTCCGACAGGAACCATCAGCCTGGTGATGGATTGCGACACAACAGGAATCGAGCCGGATTATGCGCTGGTGAAATTCAAAAAACTGGCCGGCGGAGGGTATTTCCGGATCGCAAACCAGTCCGTGCCCCTCGCATTGCATCGCCTTGGGTATGCGGATGCGCAGATCGATGAAATGGTGGAATACCTGGTCGGGACAGCCTCTCTCAACAATCCCACGACGATCAACCGTAATACACTGGTCGAGAAAGGTTTTACGGAGGAAGTCCTGGAACGCCTCGAGGCGGAGGTGAGATCGGCCTTCGATATTCGCTATGTGTTTACCCGCTACACAGTCGGTGAGGATTTCTGCCGGAATCATCTGGGAATTCCCGAGGAGCGCCTGTTAGGGCAGTCTTTCGACCTGCTCGAAGAACTTGGGTTCACTGAAACGGAAATCCAGGAGGCCAACGAAGCCATCTGCGGAAGGATGACACTCGAAGGAGCGCCACACCTCCTGCCGGAGCATCTGCCGGTGTTTGATTGTGCCAGCCCCTGCGGACGGAAAGGGCGGCGCTATATCGCTCCGGAAGGCCATCTGCGCATGATGGCTGCCGCACAGCCATTTATTTCCGGAGCGATCTCGAAAACTATCAACATGCCCAGCCAGGCCAGTGTGGAGGATGTCCGCGCTGCCTATGACAAGAGCTGGACACTGATGATCAAAGCGATCGCACTGTACCGTGATGGTTCTAAGCTCAGCCAGCCATTGAGCGCCCAGTCCGCTGAGCTGCTCGAGGATGAAGAATGGACCGAGTCAAAAGCAGAGACACCTGCCCAGGAGATTGCGGAGCGTGTTGTGTTCCGCTATCTCGCCAAACGGCGCAGGCTTCCCCACCGCCGCACTGGGTACACCCAGAAAGCGCGTGTCGGAGGGCACAAGGTTTACCTCCGCACCGGCGAGTTCACCGATGGGAACCTCGGGGAGATCTTCGTTGACATGCACAAAGAAGGGGCCGCTTTCCGCAGCCTGATGAACTGTTTTGCGATTGCCGTTTCGCTGGGGCTTCAGTATGGAGTTCCGCTCGATGAGTTTGTGGATGCCTTTGTGTTCACCCGTTTCGAGCCGAATGGCGGAGTGGATGGCCACTCCTATATCAAGATGAGCACTTCGGTGATCGACTACATTTTCCGCGAGCTGGCGATTTCTTATCTGGATCGTTTCGATCTGGCGCAGGTGAAACCGGAAGATTTGCGGGGAGACACGCTCGGGCGCCCGGATGACGAGCCGGCTTTCGATGATGAAGAGATTGTCGAAGAACGCATGGTTCCCTCCGATTCCCCTTTTTACCCCGGCCCCCAGCACCGCCACTCCAGCCATTTCCAGCCAGGGACCGCCGCTGAACCAGCCAATGGCAGCAGCCTGATTTATGGCAATGGGAATGGGAAAAATGGCCATGGCCATTCAGCCGAGGCAGCGCATGGATCCGCCACAGTTTTGTCTGCCAGTGTGGCGGCCAGTGAAAAGGAGGATGTGCTCAACTGGCACCGCCGTGTCGCCGAAGCACGCCTCAAGGGATTTGAGGGCGACCCCTGCGCGATCTGCGGGCAGTTCACAATGGTAAGGAATGGGACCTGCCTGAAATGCACCTCCTGCGGTGGAACGACCGGTTGCTCGTAAGAAGAGCGGCGGCATCGGAATTCTCTAAAGGTTGAATGAACCCGCTGGCCCGCCTGCCCTTTCCGGGCGGGTGGGAGCGGGTTCAATATAACTTCACACAGCTGTCGATCCTTTATCTTCGAAGAAAAAGAGCGGATAGGATCGCGGCTGCTGTCTGTGCTATTGTTGGTCTCTCACTTCCGGGAGGTAAACAAATGGCCTGCACCCCATCGGCAAACCGTTACGATTCCATGAAATATAACCGCTCCGGCCGCAGCGGGATCAAGCTGCCGGCGATCTCACTGGGGCTGTGGCATAACTTCGGCGAAGTCGATCGATTTGAGAACAGCCGGGCGATGTGCCTGCGGGCATTCGACCTGGGCATCAATCATTTCGACCTGGCCAATAACTATGGCCCACCCGCCGGGTCTGCCGAGGAGACTTTCGGCCGGATTCTGAAAAAGGATCTGGGTCCCTACCGGGATGAACTGTTCATTTCAACCAAGGCTGGCTACTTCATGTGGCCCGGCCCTTATGGGGAGTGGGGCTCACGGAAATACCTGCTGGCCAGCCTGGATCAGAGCCTCAGGCGTCTGGGAGTTGATTATGTGGACCTGTTTTACTCCCACCGTTTCGATCCCACCACCCCGCTGGATGAAACCATGGGCGCACTGGATGCGGCGGTCCGCCAGGGCAAGGCCCTCTATGCTGGAATTTCCTCCTACTCAGCCGAGAAGACTTCTGAGGCTGCGGCGATCCTGAAAAGGTTGGGGACCCCCTGCCTGATTCACCAGCCCTCCTATTCCATGTTCGACCGCTGGATCGAAGGAGGACTGCTGGATGTGCTCGGACAGGAAGGGATCGGCTGCATCGCTTTCTGCCCGCTTGCCCAGGGGCTGCTCACCAGCCGTTATCTGGGCGGGATTCCGGGGGATTCGCGTGCGGGGAAACCCCATGGTTTTCTGCGGCCGGAACAGGTCACTGATGAACGCATCGAAATGGCACGCCAGCTCCAGGAGATTGCCCAGGGCAGAGGGCAGAGCCTGGCTCAGATGGCTCTGGCATGGGTGCTGAGAGACACGCGGATGACTTCGGCTCTGATCGGAGCCAGCACAGTCCAGCAGATCGAAGAGAATGTCGCAGCGCTCAAGAACCTGGCCTTCACCCAGGAAGAACTGGCCCGGATCGACTCCATTCTGCAGGCGGACAAAAAGAAATGAAACGATGCCTGGTCACGCTCTCCCTGGCCGGGTGCTTCTTACTTGCTGTGCCAATCGAAGCCTGCAATCTGACCACGACACTCGAAGATGAACGCATCGATGTGTTTGTCGATGGTGTGCTGTTTACCTCTTACCGTTTTCCATCGAACTGGAAATTTCCCTATCTCTGGCCGATCATCGGGCCGGCATCCGGGGAGAGCCTGACTATCGAGGAGGGAATCGGCCATCCCCATCATCGCTCGCTTTACCTGGCCTGTGACCAGGTCAACGGATGCAATTTCTGGCAGGAAGGCATCGACCGTGGACGCCAGGTTTCACTCGGGCCGCAGGTTCTCGAGCAGGGGGCTCGTGTTGTGATCCAGGACCGTTGCGACTGGGTGTGTTCCGGCCGCCCATCACCGATCCGGGATACGCGCACAATCATCATTTCCGCCCCGGAGAAATGCGCCAGATGGATCGAGTGCATCTTTGATATCGAATTCAAGGTGGATACCACGATTCTCCCCTCCAACCATGCCCTTTTTTCTGCAGAGGTGATTCCCGAGATTTCAGTGCGTGGAGGCGGGATGCTGACTGATTCCCTCGGAGGCGAACGAGAAGCCGAAACCTTCGGGAGCCGTGCAGAATGGTGCGATTACAGCGGAAATATCAATGGACATGATGAGGGATTGACGCTGTACCAGCACCCCAGCCTGTGCGGGTATCCCTGGCCCTTTTTCACACGAGATTATGGATTCATGTCTCCCACTCCGATGTACTGGCTGCCACCTCAAGGGATTCAGTTTAAGCAGGGTGAGCACATCACCCTGCGTTTTCTGGTCCTGGTTCATTCACCGGGTGCGGACAAGCCAGCCATCGAAGCCTTTTATCAGAAATGGAAGGAATCCGAAATCAAACCGTTTTCGGATCAGTGACCAACCGAAAGGGATCTCATGAAAAGGGAGGACAGGCTCATGCCACAGGGAAATGGTGAAACGACAACACGCCGTGGATTTCTCACCCGCACAGCGGGAGCGGCACTCGCTGGATGGGCGCTTTCGCAGACTCGCGCCAATGGAGCCAACGAGCGGATCCGGCTGGGGATCATCGGGTGTGGAGGGCGCGGCACCTACCATATCGAAGAAATCGAGAAGCTGGCGGATTCCCACTCGGTAGAAATTACCGCTGTCTGTGATGTCTGGCGCCCAAACCTCGAGAAGGCAGCCGCCCGGATACGGGAAAAGACCGGGAAGGCTCCATTCAGCACCTCAAAATATGGGGAGCTGCTGGCAAGGCCGGATGTCGATGGCGTGATCATTGCGACACCCGACCATGCCCACTGTCCGATACTGACCGCTGCGGCCCAGGCCAAAAAAGACGCCTACTGTGAAAAGCCGATGTCGAGAACACTCGAGGAAGCAGTGCTGGCTTATGACACAGTCAAGGATAACAACATTGTGGTGCAGGTCGGGACTCAGCGGCGCAGCGAAGGGCAATTCAAGGCTGGAGCAGACCTGATTCAATCCGGAATCCTGGGAACGATCACCGAGATCGATACCGCCTGGCATGATGCCAATCCCCGCTGGGCGCGTGATTTTTCTGATGTCCGCCAGGAGGATGTCGATTGGGAGCAGTATCTGATGGGACAATCGAATCGTCCCTTCGATCCACGCAGGTACCGTTGCTGGCACCTCTTCCGGGACTACACCTGCGGGCTTCCCGGGCTTCTGGGCAGCCATGTGATGGATATTGCGCTCTGGTTCATGAATGATCCATATCCGCTCTATGGAACCGCTCTGGGCGGAATTTACATTTGGAAGGATGGGCGCGAGCACTGCGACACGATCGAATGCCTGTATGAATTTCCAAAAGGGTTTTTGCTGCGGTACTCCAACCGGCTGGGCAATATGCGCCCCACCCCCGAGGTCATAGTCTATGGATCAAAAGGATCCTTTGACACCGCCAGCTGGAAAGCGGTTCCGGATGGAGGCGGGAAAGACAAACTGGCCGAAGCCATTCCGATCAAGGACATGCCATCCGACAATCACATGGGAAACTTCCTCGACTGCATGCGCAACCGTGCGGCCACCAATGCCCCCATCGAAGCCGGGTATGCCCAATCGGTGGTTGCCACACTGGCATCCGAATCCCAGCACCTTGGAGTGCAGCTGGCGTACGACAAAACCAAGCGCATTTTCAAGCCGAGCAGTGTCTCGGCAGGTTAAAAGAGATTGACGCGCAGGCCTTCGATCCTTGTCTCATCCACCTCGATCCCAAGCCCAGGCCCCTGGGGAACCTGGATCTCCCCCCCGGGCAAGAATGGATTTTTGAGCAGGCTGCCATCGAGGAACTGCGGGCCATTTAAAGCCGCTGGATATGCAAGATCATAAGCGGCATAGAGGTTGAGGGCCGCTGCCAGAGAGATATCCGGATCGGTCAGCCCAGACCCCAGGAACAACAGGCCCTCATTGAGCAGGATTTCCACCTGCCGGCGTGCGGAAAGAAGCCCCCCGCACCTGGCCGGTTTCATCGCCACTCCATTGCAACAGCCAAGCCGGATGAATTCGAGCAGATCCTCCGGAGAAACGACTCCTTCATCCATCAGGATCGGCAAAGCCCCCTGCCGGCATAACTCGCGGTATCCGCTGAGGCAGTTGGCTGGCAATGGCTGTTCGAGGACCGGCACTCCCAGATCGGCCAGGGATGGAGCCGCCTCCAGCGCGGTCGGGAGGTCATACCCCCCATTGGCATCACACCATAAAAAGCCATCCGGGACCCGCTTTTTAACGATCCGGCATAATTCCAGGTCGAATTTGAGATCCGGAGCCACTTTCACATTGAAGTGGCGGTAACCTTTCGAAAGCCCTTCCTCAATCATACCCTCCACATCCTCGAGCGATGCGGGATTCAGGGTCCAGCTTACAGTGAGGCTTTGTTTTCCTTTTCTGCCCCAGCAGTCGCGAATGTTTCTACCCTCTGCCTTCCCCCACAGATCATGCAGAGCCAGATCGATGCCGGCCTTGGTAATAGGAGCACCGGCGGAAAAAGAGCCAGCAATCTCACGGTTCATCAGGTGGTGGATCGCCTCGATATCGCGGGGATCCTGTCCGGTCAGGAGAGGGGCGAGGTAACGCTCCAGTGTGGTGAGCGCACTTTCCAGGGTCTCCGAGCTCCAGCGCGGGACAGGAACACTCTGCCCCCATCCAGCCAGACCCTCATCCGTGGCAACCTTGACCAGAACAGCAGCACGCCCGGTTCTCCCGGTGGGGCTTTCGAAAAATTTGAACCGACCCCGGGTCGGGTAAACCAGTGGGATGAGATGAACACCTGTGATTTTCATGCCGTCTCCAAGGTAAGGGATCCCCGGGAGATTGATAATGCCCCTCAGCTGGTGCTACAGCTCAACAAACTCCAGGAAGACTGCTCATGATGGTTCGAATGGGTGGATTTGTGATTCTCCTTTTCCCGGGAGTGGTTATAATGGGCCGATTCTCACCCATCCAGTAAAGGAGAAAAAATGCGATCCACTCATATCTGTCGATTTCTGCTGGTTGTGATACTGGCTTCTGCACAGGCAATGGCAGAGACCCCTCCGGTGAAATGTTTGATGGTAGGTCTTGAACCCCACAACGAGGCCGGGGTGTGGAACTCTCTGCTGGCAACGATACAAGCTCAGGAACCCTCAGTCGCCATCACAGCGGTACCAAAAGAGAACCTGGATGCGATGAAGCTTGAGAATTTGAAGAATTACGATGTCCTGCTGCTGGTGCAGATGGCAGCACCGGATGGCAATCCGCCCGATGCGGTCAAAGAAGGGATCACTGAATTTCTCAAAGGTGGCGGCGGGCTGGTGGCCAATCACTATGCGGTAGCCAACACCCAGAACTGGCGCGACTCAATCGACATCTTCGGGGCCATGTGGGTGAGTGGAAAATCCACCCATGATCCCTACCATACCTTCCGTGTGGATGTGGCCGATGAAGGCCACCCGATCATCGAGGGGGTCAAACCTTTCGTGACCGATGATGAGCTTTATTTCAACCTGCTGATGCGCCCGGATATCCATGTCATCCTGACCGCTGATCAGGAACGCTTCGGGCACACAGTGACTGAACCATTGCTCTGCACCCACTATTTCCACAATGCCCGTTGTGTCTATTTCGCCCTCGGGCATGATCCGAAATCGCTGGAGCCTCCCGAGTTCCGGAAGATTCTGGTTCAGTCGATCGAGTGGGCCGCCAGCCGCAGATAGGAGAGCGGTTCAGGCTGCCTCCCGCACCTGGCCGAAGAGTTTCCGGTCGAGAGTTCGATATTGGATCGCCTCGCAGAGGTGTTCCTCAGCGATATATTCTGACTGTGCCAGATCAGCGATGGTGCGTGAGACCTTGAGAACACGATCATAAGCACGTGCCGAAAGGCCGAGCTGGTCGATCGCCGACCGCAGCAGACGGCGTGTGGAATCGCTCATGCGTGCATGTTTGTCCATGTCCGCGGAAACCATGTGGGCATTGCAGAACACCTGGGATCCGGCATACCTCTCACGCTGGATGCGGCGGCATTCGGTGACTCTTGCACGTATTTGAGCTGAAGTTTCCCCAGACCTTTCCGAGACCATCTCGTCATAAGGCACCGAGGGGACTTCGACATGCAGATCGATGCGGTCCAGCAACGGTCCGGAGAGCCTGCCGATATATCTCTGAACATCGCGGATGCCACACACACATTTATGGGTTGGATCCCCGAAATAGCCGCAGGGGCATGGGTTGCAGGCCGCTGCCAGCATGAAGCGCGCGGGAAACATCAGGGTGGAATGGACCCGCGAGATGGTGACATGCCCCGATTCGAGAGGTTCCCGCAGAACTTCCAGAACATTCCGGTTGAATTCCGGCAGTTCATCGAGAAAGAGAACTCCATTATGCGCCAGGCTGACTTCACCCGGGCGGGGGATGCGCCCTCCACCCACCAGTCCCGCATCTGAAATTGTGTGGTGAGGCGCCCGAAAGGGGCGTTCACGCACCAGCGATTGGCCCTTCCTCAAGTTCCCGGTAATCGAATGCACCTTGGTGGTCTCGATCGATTCTTCTAGAGACAGATCCGGCAGGATAGTCGGCAACCGGCGGGCCAGCATGGTTTTTCCCGATCCAGGAGGCCCCACCAGCAGAATGTTGTGGCCACCGGCGGCGGCCACCTCGACCGCCCGTTTGGCATGGGCCTGGCCTTTGACATCCAGGAAATCGAGGGAGTAACGGGTCGCTTCCTTAAACAGGCGGGAAACCTCCAGATCGAATGGAATCAGGCCTGAGCCATCGGTCAGGAACTGGATGACCTCCATCATATTCCTGGCCGGATAGACCGGCAGGCCACCGACCACTGCCGCTTCACCGGCATTCTCAGCCGGCACTATAATTCCTTTGAGGTGCTTTGAGGATTTAACCAGAGCGGCCATCGAAAGGGTCCCTCTGACAGGACGGATGGCTCCATCCAGGGCCAATTCCCCGATCATCAGATAATCCTGGACATGGTCGATGGGGATTTGTTCGCTGCCCGCCAGCAGCCCGAGAGCCATCGGGAGATCGAATGCGGCTCCTTCCTTGGGAATATCCGCTGGGGCAAGATTGATCGTGATCTGCTTTTGCGGAAATGCGAAACCATTATTCTTGAGGGCCGATTTGACACGGTCACGGCTTTCCTTGACTGCCTGGTCGGGGAGTCCCACCATGGTGAAACCGGGAAAACCACGTGCCACATCCACCTCGACCAGAACTGTGATGGCATCGACTCCCTGGACCGCTGAAGAGAAAATTCGAGTGAACATTCTGGACCCCCGTAATAGTGACTATATGTGCACTATATACATGCCAGGTTTTCCTGTCCAGATCTATTTTGGGGAGTGGCCAAAAAAATGATTCTCCCTCCTTCCTCCCATTCGAACCCGGCGGACTCCCGTGGAAAAGGCTCGGGGATCCTGATCCCCCTGGTTCTGGCAACTCTGTGCGCTTATGTACCGGCATTACTCGGGGGGTATGTCTTCGATGACTGGCTGTATGTGGTTGAGAACGAGAAACTCACATCACCGGATGGGTGGTGGAGGGTGTGGACCGAACCGACCGCTTATGCCTATCACCCTCTGGTAATGACGACTTTCTGGGCCGAGTACCAGCTGTGGGGGCTGCATCCCTTCGGATATCACCTGGTCAATGTCCTTCTGCATCTCGCTAATGCCATTCTGGTTCTCGGAATAGCCGGACGGCTGGGGCTGGCAGGAGCCGCAACAGCGGCCTTTCTGTTCGCACTGCATCCAGTTCATGTGGAGTCGGTGGCCTGGATCACCGAGCGAAAGGATGTGCTTTCGGGATTGTTTTCCCTGGTGTGCGTTTCTGCCTGGGACAAATATCAGCGGCCAGGCGAGGAACCGCGCCGGGGGATTTTCTATGCCATTTCCCTGGGCGCTTTTACTCTGGCCATGCTGGCAAAAAGCTCGGTCTGCATGGCGCCCTTTTTTCTGTTTCTGCTCGAAGCCTGGAAGGGAAGCAAAAGACTCAAGGCCTTTGTGCAGACAATCCCATTCCTTCTGGCAGCTGTTTTGGTCGGCGGAATTTACTGGCATGTGGAACAGACAGTGGCTTTACCGGTTGGAGAAGAATACAGCGAGACCCTGCTGCAGCGGACATTGATCGCGGCCCATGCGGTCTGGTTCTATCTCTTCAAACTGGTTTGGCCATTTCAGCTGATGCCGATTTATCCCCATTGGACGATCGCCCCTTCCAACCTGCTGGACTGGCTCCCTCTGGCCGGCCTTGCCGGCTGTCTGGGTGCACTCTGCTGGTTCCATAGCCCCCTGGTTCGTGGCCTGCGGTTTGTCATCTTTGGATTCATCGTGATTCTGCTGCCCTCGCTGGGATTCATCCCTTTTTCATTCCAGCGCTTTTCATTTGTCGCGGACCACTTTCAATACCTGGCCTCTGCGCTGCCGCTCACAGGAGCGGCTGTGCTGGGTGCGGGGCATCTCAAAAATGCGCCGCTGCGGATCCAGAAGGCTGGTCAGGCCGGCATCACACTCCTGTGTGTGATTCTGCTGGGATTGACCTGGAACCAGTGCCGCATCTACAAGGACAATGTCACTTTCTGGTCACACAATGTTTTATTGAATCCCGATGCCTATTATCCACGGGATCATCTCGGACAGGCGCTGCTTCAGGCCCGGCGTTTTGATGAGGCGGTCGGGACTTACCAGGAGGGGCTCCGCATCCTGCCCGGGGAGGCACGCTTTCATTTCGGGCTGGCAAATGCCCATGCACAGATGGGGAATCGTGCAAAAGCCCTTGAACATCTGCGCACAGCAGTGCTGATCGATCCCGGATTCACCAACGCGCACCGCAATCTGGCGATCGCACTGGCGGCTGATGGGAAGATCGAGGAGGCCATCGCCCAGTTCAAGGAATGCCTCCGACAGGAGCCGGAGCGTGCCGAACTCTATAACGATTATGGATCAGCGCTTCAGGAAGCTGGGAGGTGGGCAGAGTCTCTGGAGGTGTTTCGGGAGGGCATTCAGAAAGCAGCACCCTATGCACCTCTGCACTTTAATCTGGCCATATCCTTACGCCAAACAGGGGATTATGCAGGGGCCTTGCAGCACTTCGAGGAATCCCTGGTTCTGGCTCGGACAGAATCAGCCCGCATTCAGCCCGAAAGGGCACAAACACATTTTCTGTATGGCAAGGATCTGGAACTGGCAGGCAGTCTTCAAGCAGCCCTCGAGCAGTTCGAGCAGGCACAGGCTGCTGCTCCCCGGAATGGGGAATACCGCGATGCGTATCGGAGGCTCCAGGATCGTGCCGGAACCCAATCTCCGAAACCAACGAAAAGACAGCCAGCAGGTCCACCTGCGCTAACCATTTTCCCGGAAGGAGATCTCCGTTGAATTTAACCTGCTGGCGACTCAAACAACCGGCAGACAACCCACTACCGTCTTTCCCGCGGAAGCGGGAATCCAAGTTGGCGAGAGCCGTTTCACCTCTCACCGATGGATCTTCACGGAATTCTGAGGGCTTTCCGCCCCTCCTGTGGATTCCCATTTTCATGGGAATGACGCGGATCTGGGAACCTCGAGCGCTGCAGCAGCAGCCAGCCAGCAGGCTATTTCATGCCACCCAGCAGCCGAAACCAGCGTTCCGGCATTTTGGTCTCTGCAAGGCGCTGCCGGAAGGCATCGAAATTATCAGATTCAATGGCGGCACGAAGGATTTTGGGGACCAGGACAATATCCTGAAGGGTGGTTGCCCAGCGGAAAAACAGGCTCCTTTCCATCGGAGGGTACCCGATCAGCTTGCTGTCAGCAGGTATTTTTCCAGCCAGTTTGACTCCGGCCATGAGTATGGCTCGATCCCCGATGTCTGAATGGTCTGCGACACCTGCCTGCCCGGCGGCAATCACATTCTTGCCGGTGGTAATGCTGCCTGAAAAACCGACCTGCCCCACAATGATGTTGTGAGGTCCGATCCGGCAGTTATGGCCGATCTGGACCAGGTTGTCGATCTTGGTTCCCTTCCCGATGACTGTCGGCTGGAGCAGTCCCCGGTCGATGCACACACAGGCCCCGATTTCCACATCATCCTCGACAATAACACAGCCGGCATGAGGGACCTTGAGGCTCTCCCAGGTGGTGGGATCCCCATCCACCGGCTTCTGGACATAACCAAAGCCATCGGTGCCGAGAACCGCATTCGCATGGATGATGGCACGATTTCCGAGGCGTGTGCCCCAGTTCAGAACCGCATTGTATGCCACCATGCAGTTCTCTCCGATCTCACATCCATTTCCGATCACCGCACCGGCCTGAACCCTCGTGTGCGCCCCGATCGTCACATTTCCACCGATCACAGCGCGAGGATCGATTTCAGCGGCCGGATGGATGCGGCTTGTCGAGGGATCTCCCAAACCCACCGGGATGAATTCTTCGATCAGCATTCCGAAGATCAATTTTGGCAGCGGGTGAACCAGGGCTGGAAATGCGATTCCTTTCGAAGCCGGAGGGAGTATCGCTGCGGCGGCCGGGCTGCCTGTCAGGCCTTCAACCGCTTCTTTGGATTCCGCCCAGACCAGATCGCCACTTTCGGCTGTATCGGCGGTGTTGATTCCTGAAACCAGAACCTCTCCCGCCTCGGGAGAATTGAGCTGCGCGCCGGTCTTCTGGGCTATTTCGGATAACTTCTTTGGTTTGGCAAATTTCATGGAGAGTAGATTTCCTTCTCGAGGGGAGGATTGTCAATCACCCGGACCGGACAATCCGTGGTTTGAGTCAGACCAGAGTTTCAACCGGAACACATGAAGCGACCGAATCCCTCTGGATGACCTCAGTCGACAGGATCAGGCACTCCACTTCGGAGCGGCGCGATTCCATCATCCGGCGCAGGGTGGCGACAGCCAGTTCGCCCATACGGTGCATCTGGACCCGGACTGTGGTCAGGTTGGGATTCGACATGGTGGCATAGGGGGTATCATCAAAGCCCATGATGGAGACATCCTGGGGAACCTGAAGCCCGAGATGCTGGGCGGCACGAACTCCATTCATGGCATAGTGGTCATTGACCGCAAAGAGAGCGGTGGGGCGCAGAGCCTCAGGGAGGGACAGGACCTCCAGGAATTCCTGGAAACCGGCCTCCAGGGCAAACCCATCCACCGATTTGATCCATTCGGGTTCACAGGAAAGGCCCGCTTTTTTCATGGCACGGATAAAACCCTGAGTCCGCTGGCGGAAGCTGGTGGTTCTATCGCTGGTCATCAGACCGATTTTTTCATGGCCATGGCGGACCAGGTATCCGACTGCGGCTTCGGCTCCATTGACATTGTCAGTCACCACACGGTTAAAGCCGGGGCAGTCATCATCCACGAGCACAGTCGGTATTTTCTGGTCCCGGAGCAGGGCCAGGGTGTCCTCATGGAGGGAGCCAAGTGCGATCAAGGCCGAGATGGATCGTGAACGGATCACACCCGAAAAATGGTTCCGGTCGGTGACATTCCGGTCCGAAAGTGCGAATACCAGGCTGCCGCCTTCATCCGTCACGCTTTCATAGATGCCCTGAAAAACCTTGGAGTAGAAGTTGTTCGAGAACAGATCAAAAGAGCTGTCGGCCACCAGGCCATAGTTGCGGGATTCGACCTCGACTTCTTCAGTGGGTGAAGCGACAAAATTGCCCACTCCTTTAACACGGCGGATCATTCCTTCGCGGACCAGCTCATCCAGCGCACGTTTGGTGGTGATGCGGCTGACCTGGAAGATATCGCACAATTGAGCTTCAGTGGGAAATTCCGTTCCTTCCGGCAGGGCTTTTTCAAGGATGAAATTGCTCAGGATTTCCTGCACCTGCGCATAGAGAGGCACCGGGCTGTCTTTCGAAACAGGTTGATTGAACTGCTCAGAATAATCGATCATCATCCTGTCCACCGCCATGTATCACCTTCCAGGGTTGTTGTGCTGGTTGCCAAAATACTGCTGCCACACTCGACAGGATAGTATATTCACCAGCCTTTGTGGAGATCAATCTTGAATTGAACTGAAACCGGAATCCCGGGAATGCAGTCTCTGCAAGGCATTATCGAGTGAAAACCGAATTCACAGGATCGAATTCCGAACGATTTGGAGAGCAGCCAGTCCCAGATCAAAGCATAATATTATGATTTCTTTTTCGTTGACAGGTCCTGGAGAGTCTAGTAAATTGCGTATCGGAAAGCCTGCGGAGTGCGGCGATTCCGGCCCGGAAGATGCACAAACAGGAGGAATGCAAATGATGCTGCGGTTGAATCATTTTTTAAGCCTGGCACTGGTGCTGTGGGTGGGAAGTGCTCTGGCCCAGTCCCCCCATGTTCTCAACACCTTCGATGGGACAGATGAAGGCTGGGAACAGGGATTCGGCACCATCCTGAATATCAATTACGATGAAAATGGCCGCCTGACCTGGGAAACAGATGGAAGCGGTGGAGCCATTCGCGATAATTTCAACAACCTCAACGCCATCTTTCAGCCCCAAGCGGGAGGCGTGGACCTGACCGGGCTGTCAGCAGTGGAGTTTGTCAATGTGATGTACACCGGCGATGACCCGACCATCAATGTCGAATTTTTCATGCAGTGCGGTGTCGGATACACCTATAAAGGATCCTCCGCGCTGATCGGGCATGATGTGCAGTTCGTTTCAGGTGTGCCGCAGAGCATTACAGTCCCATTATCGGTGCTGCTTCCAACCGAAATCGCCTGGGTGACATCCTGGGGGATCAATATTCGCGCCCACACCGCACAGGCCCAGTGGTCCCTGGAGGAAGTCCGGTCCCTCGGGCCATCGCTGACCGAACGCTACATTGCCCGATTCACCCCGCAAAGCCCGGATAATGGTTTTCAATCCGTGTTTGTCAATTTCAATGGTGATGCGATTCAGGGGAACGGGAATGTCCAGTCTCAGGCCGGTTTGAGCATCAATCCCGCTGCAGGTGTGGATGGAGCGCTCGAATTTGTGTCTCTGGGAGGCATCACCTCCGGAGGAAATGGAATCGGCGGTGCTCTTTCGATTGGCAATGGAGCGGGAAAATTCAGCGAAGTCCCGAATGACTACTACAGCCGTCCAACCGACATCAGCAATTACCAGTTTATCGACTGGATGTGCCGTGCCACCGGTCCCGATGGAGAATCAATCGGGGCAGCCCTGTTCATTCAATCGGGTGGATACAATTATCAGAACCTGGGCGGGCAGCCGGTCAACCTCCCGGCCGATGGGCAGTGGCACAAGCTCACCGGAGAACTGACTGGCTTGAATTTTGTGGATAATGTGGAAAGAATTGGAATCAACTTTTACGGCCATCCCACTGACTTGACCATCCAGGTGGACCACATACGCGGACATAACGACCAACCCACCGATGTTCAGAATTGGTCGCTTTATTAATTCAAACCCTTCCACTCCCCCTTTTCCAAGGAAAGGGGGGAGTGGGCCTTGCCGCCGCCCCTTCTCTCCGGATTTTTGATAAACTTTCTGCAATTATGATAACCATCCGGCATTTTTTTCTGATCGGGATGCTGCTGTGTGTTCCGCTGGCGGGGTGCCATGGCGATGCCACTGCTGATATTCATGAATTTCTGAGCAGCACCGAAGGCTGGATTACCAATTTCAATGGGGATGCCATCGAAGGCCACACCGGCGGACAGAATGGCACCGGGCTTTCCGCTTCGAATGGCGACCTCGCATTCACATTGAAATCCTCCCGGGACACAGCGGTTTCGACCGGATTCAGTTCGAGAAACCTCTCACGCTGGAACACAGTATTTGTCGAGCTCACCGCCTCTCATGCAGTGACAGTGCAGGTTTTCCACCAGAGCGGGCCTTCCTACAATTTCAACCAGGGATCGGCTGTCGCTGTCCCGGCCGGCCAACCCACCCGGGTTGTGGCATCGCTGGAGATCAACAACACCGACAAATCAGCCATCCAGGCCTTTGGAATTCGAGTATACAATTCCGGGCAGAACACAGATGTTCGAGTCAACCGTGCGGGTGTGATCGGAGCTCCCCTTCCAAGCCGGTTCTCCCTGCCCCATCCATTCGGGACTGAATACTGGATCCTCCGAAGCGGCTCGCTGGCCGGGAACAGCCTGCCCCTGGAAGCTCCTCCGCCCGGCAATGGACTCGAGAGGCAAGCCTCTTCGCTGGGAGATGGCGATGGGGTGCTGGTGGTGAATCTTCCCGCGGGAACCACGAGTGTGATATCCACCGACATCAGCCGGGAGGATTTTTCGCTGGAAGGCATCACCCAGCTGGCTTTCCATCTGGCTTCGAACCGTAGGCTCCTGGTGCGCCCATTCATCGAAACCACTGAAAACCTGCAGCGCTCCTGGGGAGACACTCAGGCCATTCCAGAAGATAACAGTCTGAAGGAGGTGATCTTCACCATGCCCGATGAACCCCAATCCAGCCAGGTGCGCGCCATCGGAATTCAGCTTTCCAACCAGGCCAATTCCACTGCCAAGGTCCAGATCGATTCATTGCAGGAGAAAGAGGATCTCCCCCCACTCCAGATTGAAAACATCCAGCCATCAGGAGAAACCATCGAACGTTACGCACGATTTGAGGTCTCATTCGGAGTGAACCGTGTCTTTGAAGGGGCCAGCCCATTCAACCCGGATATCATCGACATCAGCGCGGAGATTCGGACCCCCTCCGGAAAGACTGCACATGTGCCGGGGTTCTACACACAGGATTTTACAATCACCAACCCCTCCTTCGAGAACTACACCCCGGTGGGTTCGCCTTACTGGAAAGTCCGGTTCGCTCCATCCGAAACCGGCCTGCACACCTGGCGGCTCCATGCACGAGACCAGTCCGGAGAGGTCTGGAGCGCGACAGCCTCTTTTACAGTCACTCCCTCGGAAAGGAAGGGCTTCATCCGCCTCCACACCTCCCACCCATATCTTCTGGAATATGAACAGGGGGGAACCTTTTTCCCGATCGGGCACAACATCGCCTTTGGTGATGGAAACCCGCCCAACCTGAATGGGACCGCCTATTACACACGCCTGCTTCAGTCGCTTCAGGCAGCTGGCGGAAACTGGACCCGGATCTGGATGACCGACTTCGAGCGAAGCGCCATTGAATGGTCCGCCTCACACTGGTCGGGTTTTTATGGGGGAGTGGGGGTGTATTCGCTCAAGGCCGCCTGCCGGATCGAGAAGATCATCGAGATCGCCGAGAGCCTGGGAATCACAGTTCAGCTGGTGATCAACGATCATGGGCAGTTCAGCAGCTGGGTGAATGCACGCTGGAATGAAAACCCGTATAACTCCACGAATGGCGGCATGGTTCCCTCGGGCAATCCCGAGCAATTCTTCACCAGTGCCTCTGCAATCGAAATGCACCAGCGGCGGCTCCGGTATATTGTGGCGCGCTATGGGGCTTACACCAACCTTTCGGCCTGGGAGCTTTTCAATGAGGTCCAGTTCACCGGCCGCAATGGAATGAACTGGTTCAACAGCCAATCGATGCGCAGCGCCATTGCCAGCTGGCATCAGGTGATGGCTTCCTGGATCAAAACCCTCGATCCCTTTCAGCATCTGGTCACCACCAGCAGCGATGAGAGCGGATTCCAGGGGATCTGGGAGCTCCCGGATATCGATCTGACTCAGATTCATGATTATTCCGTGCCTGCTTCAGAACGGGATATTCATCTCAATGCCCGGATTCGCAGCCTCCAAACTTCATTTGGAAAACCTGCTTACGCCGCTGAATTCGGAATCGGCGCAGCCGGGGCGGAGGAATGCAATTTCAATCCAGGCGCTTTTTCTGGAACCACCGCGGAAAGAGACCACATGCTGCAGGGAACTCATCTGCATAACTCGCTGTGGGCCACAGCCATGACAAACTCCATGGCGGCCATCTGGTGGTGGGGCTGTTACCTCGAGCCGGATGCCAGCCACAACCGGAATGCGCCCAATTTCCCGCTCCATGGCATTCATTACCCTCCCATCAAAACATTCTTCGAGGGGGAGGGCATCGAGGATCCGGAGTTTCTGCCTTTGAGCCTTTCGGTTCCATCCACAATCATCGCTTTCGGGGCTGCCTCCAGCCAGGCGGCAAGGTTATGGGTGCGTGACAAATTGAATACATTCGGTTCCGGTGCCGGCCCCGGAAACCTTTCCCCAGAGCGGACCCTCAGCGGGGTCGAGGTGACACTGCCTTCCCTTCTGGATGATCAATACGAAATCGACTTTTTCGATCCATGGACCGGAAATTTTCAGGGGAGCCAGTCCGCCAGCGCCAGCGCGGGACAGGGGTTGAGAATCGCCCTTCCCGACTTTCAGAGAGACCTGGCGATCAGAGTCCGAAGGCAGAATGTTTCGGTCACAGACTGGAGGCTGTACTGATCCACCTGGGATCAAGCCCAGGTCACCAGTCCACTTCAAGGCAGTCCAACGGGATCCTGCCTTCCTTCACACGAATCAGGACAGCATGAGGTCCAGGAAGGCTGGCTTCCAGGTGAAGGACTGGACCCGATGAGGATTTTTCATTGGCATGGAAAGCAACCTCTCCCTGAGGTGTTCCATCCAGAAAAACCTCGGCGGTTCCATATTCAGGACCGCGTGGAGCCATCAGGGTGAATGCCTTGCCAGACACATTCCATTTCGCTTTGGACTGAGGAGTGAGTGAAATCATGCCCGCTCCACTGGCAAAGGATGCATCCGGGGATTCCTGCCATTCCTTATTGGCCGCACCGGCACCCAGAACTCCCTCGAGCGGGAGGTAGCGTATCGGCCTGGAGCAGGTGGCTCCTGAAAGATTGAAATGGTGGACTTCGAGGTGGCTGTTTTTGTCGACCAGCCATCCGATGCGGCCCGCGGGAACTGTGACAGGACCTTTCCAGCCGGCTCCATTCTCACCGGAAAAGGCAAGATTCCCACTGGCATCGATTTCCAGGCGGAACTTCAACAGTGGATTTTTCCCGGATGGACCCTCTGCTATCACCTTCGTGTGGAGGGGATCCGGAACTTCGATCAATTTCCAGCCGGTCGATGAGAGCACCAGGCCACTGAAAGCACACAGAGACAGCGGATGAGGAACCGAATCCGCGGCTGCGGCATCAGGCCCGAGAAATCCCTGATAATCCCAGACCAGGGTCGCTTTCCCATGCAGGGTCATTTCCACTTCAAGGGCAAAGGAGGAATGCGCCTGCCGCAGGAGAGAGAGGCTCGGCCCTTTGTGCCCGCTCAGGATAAACCCCTGGCCACGCAGGGGCTGGGCCCATGGACGCTTAGCCAGGTTGATGGTGCCCATGCCCTGCGGATCCCGGCTGGGAAACATAACTGTGAACTGCCCGTCATTTCCCACTGAGCCGGAAAAGGTCTGCCCCCAGATTCCGGAATATTCATTTTCGACTGGCTCGGAGTGCCAGACCGAACCCGCCTGGTGGATTTCCCAGGCTTCAGAGTGATGCGCCTGGTCGAGAGGGGCGCGAAAAATGGCCTGGAAATTCCGATTGGCAGCCACCGAGGTGGCGGGGGCATAGATCCAGCCTTCATGTGTGAAAGCGGGGAAAAATTCCAGCAGGGGAGGATGATATCGAGTGCTCTCGACACACAGCAGGGCTGTCGGCTCAGAATAAGGCCCTTCCGGTTTATCGGAAGTCATCCCGAAAAGCGCCCAGCTGAAAGAAGGGCCGGAATCCATCATCGCCAGAACCATCCAGTCCTGGGTGCGCCGGATGAGTGTAGCCGCATAGGCGCGTCGATATTTCCCCAGCCGAAGCACTTGAGAAGCATTGGAATAGATGGGGATGGGAGTTCGAATATAGGGGCCTTCAGGTTTTTCCGACCAGGCATAACCAATGCCATTATCCGCTCCCCCTTTGGGCACTGTCATGGTTTCCCAGGTGGAATCCTCACTGGCCCAGTCAAAAATCATGTGATAACGCCCTCCATCGAAAACTACAGAAACATCGGGGGCATATCCGACATTCGAGGAGGCTCCCTGAAAACGGAAAGGATCTTCCGGGAAGACCGTGCCAGCCTTCTCCCAGGTACCGCCCCGGTCGTTCGACCGGAAAACTACACAATCCATCCCCCGGCCCGGCCCCATGGCATACCCTTTGGCATATAAGCCGATATAGAGAAACCAATCCTGACTGACCGGATCCTCGAAGAGGAAGCCATTGACCGGCCATTCGAAAGGGGGAGTTCCACGATATACCGGATTTCCGGGAAGCCGTTGAAAAGAATCAAAGGAGGGATCCCCCAGAACCGGGTGGTGGAGCCATTCGCCGATCTGCTGCACCGAAGCAAAATCGACCGCCCCCGAAGAAACTGTTGCCAGAAGGAATGAAAAGAAGGTGATCCGCATTGCTTTTTCTCCCATGGCTGGATGCCTCATTCATCATGTATTACAAGAAAACCATGTTCCCGTGAAAGTGAAAAAGAGGAACCTTTTCGGTCTGCATTGAGAGGGTCCGATATGCAAACTGGTTCAAAAAACAGCCGTCTGAAATGGAAAAAAAAACGGTTTTCTCCATCAGGAGGCGGGGAGGTGGTCAAAAAAATTATTGTTCAACACCCTCTGTGATAATATGTTACGCCAATAACTCTAAAGTATTTCCTCAATTTTTGACACGTAACTCAAAGAGTAGTATAGTATCAGGCTATTGTCTGTTTAAGCTGGACGGGAAAATTTCCCGAGTGTTCCACTGGGAATGAGGAAGTTGGCATGCCTGCATTGAATCTGGACTATCGAACTGCAACACGCAGCCTGGACTGGAAGAAACTCTCCAAAATCCAGGATCCACGCGAAGTCATCGCACGACATGACTGGGTGAATCACGAGCCACGGCTCACATGGATGGATGGAATCCCGCTCGGGAATGGCGATATGGCGGCGATGTTTTATGGCACCCCGAATCGTTTGACCTGGTTATTGAACAAAGGGGATATCTGGGATCATCGCGCACCGGGAAACGATTCCAATCTCCCTCCTGTCCCTTTTCGGCAGATTGCCACATGGGTGCAGGAGCAGGACTGGAAATCACTCAATAAAGTAGAAGAAAGGGGGAGGAACCTGCTTCCCCGGCATTACCCATCCCTGCAGCCGGCTGCCTGGCTGGCTCTGGAGCCGATCGGAGAATGCACTTTCCGTAATTTCCAGCAGACTTTTTCAATGCTGACAGGCGAGGTTACCACCGAATTTGATTCCGATTTTTTATGCAGCCCATTGAAATTGACCCATTATGTGGTGCAGACCTTTCTGGCGGCGGATCAGAATGTATTGCGCATCCGGATTGAATCAGAACGCCCCCTGAGAAGCCTGCGTGCCCGTCTGCTGAAAGATCATGTGCAGCACCTGCCGGATCCGATATTCCGGCATCGAGGAACCTTGCTGCAGCTGCAATGCACCTTTCCAGATAACCTGACTTATGTCATCGGGCTGGAAAGTGACATTCCTTCCCGGCTGGCGAGCCAGGATTCCTCTGAAACTTCAATCATTTTCGATGATATCGATGACACCTCCCTGGAGCTGCGGGTGGTGGTGGCCTGTTCGGAGACAACCGCCTCACCAGAAGACCGTGTTCGAGCCACTTTGAATGTCGAAAAACCCCAGAGGTATCGTGGCGCGATCCGCCGCAATCAGCAGGCAATGGAGAAATACTGGTTCCGTTCGGGCTTCAGCTGGGCTGAAAAGCCGGAAATCGAGAGACACTGGTACCTGAGCCAGTATCTGCTGGGGGCCAGCTCGGCTGTCGGGAAACAGGCGGCAGGCCTGCAGGGGTTATGGAATGGCCATGCCTTCGCTCCCTGGCATGGGGGGTACCGGACCGACCTGCACCTGCAGATGAACAGCTGGGGGGCATTCTGCACAAATCGCCTGGATATGGTGGAGCCATTTGTGCGCTTATTCGCTCTGGAGCTTCGTGATCAGATGAGGACAGATACCGCCCGCCACTGGGGATGGGGAGGGATTAAAGTTCCATTGTGCATGGGGCCGCGCGGGCAGGAAATTTCCACCTGGCTGCCCGCCAAGCTGTGGCCGGGAGGAACCGCCTGGGTCGCTTATGATTTCCTCCGGTTCTGGGAGCATACCAGCGACTCGATCTATCTGACCACCATTGGCTACAACTTTGCTCTGGAGTGTGCCGAATTTCTGGAAAACTGGCTGTTTCAGAATGGCATCGAAAAACTGGAGGTCTATCCCTCTTTCTGCCCCAACCTCGGGAAAGGCACCCCACAGGCCTGGGTGGAGAATCCGACAATCGACATCGCCCTGTTCCGTGCCTTGTTCCGCAAGTTGATTGATATCTCGAGACACTCGGAGATACGTGAAGACCCACGCCGCCTGGAGCGCTGGCAGTATATCCTCGATCATCTTCCGGATTATCCCTGCCAGAATGGCCGCTGGCTGGATGGCAAGAACATTGACTGGAAGGAATCCCACCGGTATCTGTCAAAGCTGATGGCGATCTACCCACTGGGAGAAGTTTCCCTGAGTTCCAGCAAGACTGACCTGCAGACCGCTCTCGATACCCTCAAGGGGACTGAAGAGGCGGGCTTCGACAAATTTGGAGGATTCACCTGGATCTGGCTGTCGGCCATTTATTCCCGCCTGGGTGTTTTTCCCCGTGCCATCCAATGCCTCGAGGAATTCATCCAGCGCTTCACACGGCCGAATGGATTGAACAGCCACCACCCGAAAGACTCGGACAAGGCGAGTGATATTTTCCAGGTGGATGCCAATCTTGGATTTTCCGCAGCGGTGTGCGAGATGTTCATGCAATGGAACCAGGGGGTATTGCGCATATTTCCCGGGCTGGGAAAGAATTCGAATGCTCAGTTCTGGGGATGGCGCACACCTGGAGGGCACCTGGTAGCCGCCACCATGGAGGATGGCAAAGTCGATGGGCTGCTGATTGAAGCCACCCGGACAGGGATTCTTCGCCTGTATTCCCCCTTCGACCAGCAAAGGCTGACATACAAGATCCGCCTCAAATCCAAAGTCGATTCGCGGACACTGACCAACAAAAAAGGGCGGACACTGGAGTTCGAAATGAAGGCCGGGCAGCGCCTCGAGTTTGGCCGCATCGCCGAACCAGCCAAAAAGGGCGGCAAGGAAGAAGGCAGCACCTCCTCCGACGAATAGAGGAATCAGAAGCCACTCAGCCGATCGAAGGAATCGAATCCCCCCACCAGCCTGGCCGGCGATGGGGGGATTTATTTTTTTGAGGGACTTATTTGAGGCAGACTTCCCTGCCGGCCTGCGCGCTTTTGTAAAGCGCATCCAGAATCGCGATCACATCCAGTGACTGTTCAGCAGGAACCGGAGAAGGTTCGCCCTTGATGATCGCTTCGGCGAATGCCATGCACTCTTTGGCATGAGGCTCGCCGGATTCAGCATTCTGCAGCTGCGTGTCAAAGTGCTGGCATGTGGCATTATCGGTTGTCAGAATCACATTCTGCGGCCAGTGTGCCCCGCCCTTGTCTCCATAGAGCCACATCTGCATGTCCTCACCATGGGTTTTGGGGTGGTTGAGCAGCCATGAAACCTCGAGAACCAGGGTCGCGCCATTCTCGAACCGTACAAACGCCGAAGCGAATTCCTCGACATCCCAGTCCGCCGGAATCGGGCCGCCCCAGTTGCTGAATGCGCCCGGGAGCCGGCGCAGTTTGTCCTGGGTCACACCGGTGACAGTCACCGGTTTGGGCTGGCCCATCATCCACAGGGTCAGGTCGAGGATGTGGACTCCGATATCGATGCAGGGTCCGCCCCCGCTGTGTTTCTTCTGGATAAAGCCGGGCCGTGTGGGTGCGCCGGAACGCCTGAGCATCCAGCAGCGCGCATGGTAGACATTCCCGAGAACCCCTTTGTCGACTTCCGCTTTGAGGGCTTTCGAGCTGCCTTCGAAGCGGAAATGCTGGGCTGTCATCAGCATCTTTCCGCTTTTATCCCGCGCCGCGATCATTTTACGGATGTCATCGGGCTGTGGCGCCAGGGGTTTTTCGCAGATGACATGCTTTCCCGCCTCCAGCGCAGCGACTGTCAATGGTGTGTGGTACATGTTCGGTGTGCAGATATCGACCACATCGATCTCATTGCAGGCGATCAGATCTTCCCCTTTTTCGAACAGTTTTGTGGCGCCGGTTTTCTCACCGGCAGATTTGAGCGCTTCCGCCGAGACATCGGATAGAGCCACAATCTCAGTATGCGGGCTTTCCTGCCATCCCGGGAAATGGGTATGGGCAATGCCTCCTACACCGATCACACCAACCTTGAGAGTTTTCGACATGGTTCTAGAACCTCAATCCAGATGAAATAAAGGAGCCGACAGGCTCCAGCCCCTCCGCAGTCTGTTGACTGCAATTGAATGAGAAGCTTCCCTCAGAACCGGGGGCGAATCAATTGGGGCCGAAGGCACAGTGACAGTCGACAGAAAAAGCGCGGTTTCCTACAATGGGCCTATGCTGGAATTGGTTTTTGGCAGGGGTGACACTCTCCTCATCACAGTCTCTGAGCGCTCCCATGTCTCCGCGGGGTCCCCAGCCGGAGAATTGAGAGCCAGTCTCCAATCCGTCGGAATCGGCTCAGAAGTCCGAATCGATCCGGATCTCGGCCCTTTTGAGATCCATCTGCAGGCCACATCCACAGGCCAGGAGGCCCTATCCGCCGGCAAGAAACTCGAAGGGGATGAGTTCGTTCAGGCTACTGCCCTGAATGGGATCGGCCTTCAGAGCGGCACACGCCGAGGCCTGTTTTATGCAGTCTGGAACCTGATGGAACAGATGGGATGGAGCTGGCCAACTCCACAGATGACCCTTGAACCGGTCGCAACTTCCTGGACTTTTCCAGTGGGGAGCTTCGTGCACACCCCCGCAATTCAACTTCGCGCTTTTTATTGCGAGCAGGTGGAGATCACTCCGGAGATGATCCGCTGGCTCGCGCATCATCGTTACAACACACTTTTTCCGAGCAACCCCTCCCGGTTTGCAGATCCGGAAGGCCAGTTCCCGGATGAGAGCCTGGCCTTGGTGGCCGATCTCGATATCGATCTGATTGTCGGTGGATATTGCCTCCCCTGGCTGCAGGAGGTGCTCGGGCAGCCACCCAATGAGGACTGGACCTCTTTTTCGCCGGTTCAGATCCGCAAGCTGCAGGAGGCCCTGCTTCAGGTGTGGCGCGACATTGGCAACCCCAATGTCCGGTTTTCTGTCTGGCCGACAGGACCCGGGGAAAAAGTTCTTGCCGGTTTCCTCGAAAAAATCCTCCTTCAGGACACCAGCATCACCCTCGAAACCCGCCTGGGGATTCCCATCTCCGCTGGACATTGCCCACGAGTTTTGTTTTCAGCGGTCGATGAATCGCTTCCGCTCCATTCGGAAATCGACCGGCCTTTGCCGCCCCCGCTTCGCGGCCAATCGCTGCTGTTTCTCAATTCGGGCTGGGATTCGCAGATGGCCGGGGTGCTCGATCCTCTGCTGTGCCTCAACCAGTGCCGGCGGATTTCACATGCGATCGAAGCGGGCTATAACGGGATCGCTGCGTCACTGTGCTGTGTTCCCGCGCAATCCCACCTGGAAAGGTTCGGGTTTGCGCCAGCGACTGTTGGCTACATGCTCTGGGAAGGGTCAATCGAAGCCTCCTGGAAGAGGTGTTGTGCGCTGCTGGAGGCGCAGTTCGAGCTGGGTGCCGGTGCAATTCGCTCTTTGATGGAGGAAATGGCCGGCTGGGACTTTCCAGGCAAACAGCCGGAAACCCCACATCGATTGCACTGCCATGACATCATCGATTCCGAGGAAAAGCGCGACCGCCTGGATCAGGCGGTGGCTGAAATCGAGGAGAGTTCCCCTACTGTGCCACTTCTGGAACTGGCGCGCGCCATGGCGACACTGGTCAACCTGTATGATCTGGAAGAACTCGGGGATTACCATGAATCGCTGGCGCTGGCGCGAACCATCTGGAAACAGAGCGGCATTGAGCAGTGGCCGGCCTGGCTCCAGCAGGCCGCTCCCCTTGTTCAGCACCTGCTGAAGGAATATCTGCAGCCGCCCCGTTGAAGTTCTGTCAAAGGCCCCCTGCATTCGATCAGCTCCTTCTTCAGGAAGCGGCTCTGGGAGAACCCTGCCAGGTGCGGGAGAGTTCGATCCAACTCCCCCGCACTTCTGTGGAGCAACCCGGCTCAGGCTTCTTCTTTGCCTGCCAGGCGCAAAATACCTTTGCGCCCATACAGCCTGGCGGCTGCCGGAGTGACTGTAAAATCGAGCAGGGTGGATGATATCAGTCCGCCAAAAATCACAACTGCCACCGGATACAGGATCTCTTTTCCAGTCTGTCCTTTGGCGAGAACAAGCGGAATCAATCCCAGAGTGGTCGTGAGGGCGGTCATCAAAACAGGTGTCAATCTTTCCTTGCAACCCAGAAGGAGCGTCTCCGCGCTGAAAGGATGGCCTTCTTCACCGATCAGTGTGACCCAGTGGGAAATCAGGAGGATCCCATTTCGCGCGGCGATCCCGGATAAGGCCACAAATCCAACCACAGCCCCCATATTCAGGCTGGTGCCGGTCACTATCAATGCAATGACCGCACCGATCACCGCCTGAGGGATGTTGAGCATGATGATCACCGCCAGGGGCATCGAGCGGAACTCTGCCGCCAGAACAGCGAACATGAGCAGCAGTGTGATCAGGAACAGGAGGGTCATCACCCTGCCGGATTCAAGAAGCTGTTCATACTGCCCACCCATCACCCAGCTGTACCCTTCGGGGAGTTCTTCCTGGCTGAGCTTCGAGGTGATCTCCTCGACCGTGCTGCCGAGATCCCTTCCAGAGACATTACAGAGAACATACAGCCTGCGCCGTGCATTTTCATGGTTGATCACATTCGGGCCGACATCCTCGACAATATCCGCAACCGCTTTGAGTGGAATCTGCGAACCCGAGGGGGTGGTGAGAAGGTAATTGCTGATGCTTTCCTCCGTCTCCCGCAGCGAGTCGCCGCCTCTGAGAGTCAGGTCGAAATACCTTTCCCCGGATTGAACCTGGGAGAGCACTTCACCTTGAAGGGCGATTTCCAAGGCTTTGAGAACATCCCCTTTGTGGAGGCCATACCTCGACAGTTCGAGGTCATTCGGAACAATCCGGATTTGTGGAATAAGCATCTGCTGCTCGACATAGTCATCGACGACTCCGGGCACAGTCCGGATGGTTTCATGAAACCTGTTTCCGATCTGCTGCAGAACATCGAGGTCAGGCCCATAGATTTTGACGATGACTTCGGATCTCGCTCCACCGATCAGGTGGCTGATCAGGTGGGAGATCGGCTGAGAGAGTTCGGTAATCGCCCCGGGGACTCGGCCGATCGCAGCTCGGACATCATCCTGTATTTCATCCAGTGTCCTGGGTTTCTTCCCTTCGGGGGTGACGATCTCGGTTTCGACATCCGACTGGCTGATGGCATGGGCATGCTCATCCCCTTCAGACCTCCCGGATCGATGGCCGGTCACGCTCTCGGCAATTTCCGGAACCGACTGCATGGCGACTGCAGTTGCCTTGGCAAGCCGTGAAGAGGTGGCCAAGTCGGTTCCCGGCGGGGACATCACGATCACAAAAACCGAACCCTCATTGAATTCAGGCAGAAGATCCAGTCCCACACGTGTCGCTTTCCAGAGCGCCCAGCCGGCCAGCAATCCACCCACAAGGAGAACAACCAGAGGAAAGCGGACCGAACTGAGCACCACCGGCTCAATCATGCGCTTCAGTCCGCGAACCACAAAGCCATCCCGGCCATACTCCGGCAGGCGCCCTTTGAGAAAATAGGAGCACAAAACCGGAGTGACGGTGATGGAAACAAGCATCGAGGTAAAATTGGAAACCAGATAGGCAATCCCGATCGGGCTGAAAATTTTTCCGACAATGCCTGGCAGCGCAAACAGGGGAAAAACCACCAGCAGGGCGATCAGGGTCCCCAGCACAATGCCGCCGAAGACCTCCGCAGTCGCATCCGACAGCAGATTGAAGAGGGGTTTCTGTTCCTCCGGCGGCCTGCTGGAATTTTCCCTCAGCCGGCGATAGATGTTCTCGGCGCCGACAATCGCGCTGTCCACCAGCTCGCCGACCGCAACAGCAATCCCCCCCAGCGTCATGGTATTCACACTCAATCCGAACCAGCTGAAGACAATCAGGGTGCTGATCACGGAAAGCGGGATCGAAGTCAGAATGATGAATGACATCCGCAGGTTCATCAGGAAGACCAGAATGATAATGATCACGAGGATCGATCCATCCCGGACCGCTTCAATCACATTATGGACAGCCACCTCGATGAAACGCGCCTGGCGATACACCTGGTCATTCAGTGTCATGCCTTTGGGGAGAGACTTTTTGATCGCCTGAATTTCCTCATCGAGTTTTTGAGTCAAAACCAGGGTGTTGGCCTCGGGTTGTTTGAGGACGTTGATAATGACCGCATCCTGCTCGTTCAGCCCGGCAGTCCCACGCGGGATCTTTTTCCCTTCCACAATATCGGCAATGTCATTCAGGCGCACAGAACCATGCCCCCCGGTCTTGATGACCAGGTCTTTGATTTCTGCAATCTGCTCCGGACGCCCGATGTTGCGGATGAGCAATTCGGTTCCCTCACGGAAGATGAATCCGCCGGGAGTGTTCAAAGTGGCTCCACGGAGGGTTTCTTCGAGGTCATTGATCGACACGGAATACCTGGCCATGGCGGCTGAATCGACAAGGATCTGGTATTCACGCGCCTCGCCACCGATGGTGAAGACCTGCGCAACCCCCTGGACAGTCAGCAATCTGGGGCGAATCTCCCAATCCGCAAAGGATCGGAGTTCGACCGGAGTGACTTTTCCATCCGAGGTTAATGCGATGCGAATGATCTCACCGGTAACAGAGGAAGCCGGAGCCAGGGTGGGCGTGATGCTTTCAGGAAGTTTTTCCTGGGCCATCTGAAGCCTCTCCTGAACAATCTGGCGGCACTTGTAAACATCCAGCCCCCAATCAAATTCAACCATCACCATGGACAGCCCCACCGATGAAATCGAGCGGACCCGGACAACCCCAGGAGCGCCATTCATGGCGGATTCGATGTGAAAGGTCACCAGCTTTTCGATTTCCTCGGGGGCATAACCATGGACCTCGGAGAGGATCGTGACATTGGGGCGGTTCATATCAGGGAAGACATCGATCGGCAGTTTGTGGGCGGTAATGAGGCCATACCCAGAGAGGATCAAAGCCCCGATAATCAAATAGATGCGAAAATTCAGAGCGGCTGCGACCAGTTTTTTTAACATTGCATTCGCTCCTTAATGGCTGTGCCCGGCATGGGGGTCACCCATCCCCTTGGGTGCTTTCAAGGCCAGGAAAAGGACTCTGGCCCCATCTGTGACCACACGGCTGCCATTCTCGAGGCCGGAAAGAACTTCGGTCCGGTCCAGGTTTGCAATTCCGTTCGTGATGGGAGTGCGATGGAAATGGCCATGGTCTTCAACAAAGACGATCTTCTCGAATCCATCGGTCAGAATGCTTTTTCGTGGAACACTCAAGGCATTCTCACGCACAGCCAAAGGCACCCCCACACTGGCAGCCATCTGGTCGCGCAACAGCAGGCCGGGGAGGTTGTCGAGCTCCAGCACCAGATGCGCTTTGCGGATATCGGGATGAACCGAGGTATCGAAATACAGCACTCGAGCTTCGGAAGAAACATCCGGAAGGCCGGGGAACCGGACCGCAACCTGATCGCCATATCGATTCAGGACACGCTGGATATCCACCTCAGGAACCTCAGTTTCAATCAGGACCGTATGGTAGTCTATGATCTCGATCAGGTCTTTTTCGGGAGATACCGCCATCTTGACAGTGACATTCAAACGGGAGACCAGGCCATCGGCCGGGCTGCTGACGACCAGTGTCTGTGCAATCCCTCTCAGATCGCCTTTCCTGAGAAGTTCCAGTTTTTCCGTTGGGAAGCCGACCGAAAGCAGCTTGGCTTCGGCCAGGCGGCAGTAGTGAAAAGCCTCCTCGAGGTCGAAGTCCGCCTCCCGTATGGAAGTCCTGGTTTTCGGCGGGATGACCTCGGGTGAAATATCCTCGATAGAGCCGCCCGCTTTGATGGATTCAAGAACCGCCTCAGGAATGCCATAACTGCGAGCCAGGGATTCTTTCGCATGGAGGGTGATGCGAGCGAGATTGAGGCTGCCCAGGTTTGTTTCAAGCTCCTTGCGGGAAACTGCCTGCGAGCCAGCTTCTGAAAGCAATGCATGCTGCTTTTCAAGCCGCTGTGAATCGGCATGGGCCACCTGGATTTCTCCAAGCAGCTGAACAATTTCCGCATGGCCTTCACGGACACCATAACCCCGCAAGTCGGTGACACGCTCCCGGGTATGAGCGAGGTGCAGCACATCTTTCTGCCAGTCGAACCAGCCAGGAATGCTCAGCTCCAGGACCGGTGATCCACTCTTGACGAAGTCCCCCGGCCAGGCATGGATGGCCTCGACACCAGTGACGCGGCCGGGAATATCAAACCGGACCCCCCGGCCAGGCATGGATGGCCTCGACTGTCCCTTCCAGGGGTGAATGGATGTCAGTCCGATCCTGCGGACGGGGGCGAATCCACCCATAGAGGTCCAGGGTCTGCACGAGATCCTGTTTCTGCACGGATTCAGTTTTAATCCCCAGGGCGGACACAAGATCTGCCGGAACTTCTACAACACCTTCCTCATGATCATGGTCGTGCGCTTCTGACTCGGAACCTGAGGCCGGATGGTCATGGTCATGGTCATGACCTGCCTCATTCTCATGGCCGTGGTCATGAGCTTCTTCACCTGCATGGCTGTGATCGTGGGAATGGCCGTCATGGTCGTGTGCAGCCTCCGTCCCCGGCTGTTGAGTTTCGGAAGGGGAATGGACATGGCCGGCTTCCGCGGCCTCTGCATCTGCATCGTGAGCATGGGTGTCTTCGTCGTGGCTGTGATCATGGCCTTCATGCGCATACGCCGCCTCAATGCGGGAAGCAGGGAACTGCCCTGAGAGAAAGTGTGAATCAAGCCATCCGCCCAGCGGCCCGGCAAGAGCGAGAAACGCCACAAAAAGGGCTGCCAGAAAAAAGCGGCGGCGGGAAATGGAGCCTGCCCATCCCTCAGTATGAATCCGATAATATTTGGTGGTCATCCTTTGTTTCCTGAATCATTTGAGTTGGTCCACCTGACAGCAGCAATGCACCGCATTGAATGGAGCGGCCGCCTGCTGCCGGGTGAAATCAAGTGAGCCGGTGCTGATTCACCGTTGGATCACTGGATTGTATGGAATTGACTGTTGCTTCCCCGCGATGCGGAGAGGAGAACACCGGGCTGATTCAGATCAGAAGGGTCTGGTAAGTGAGGTAACGGTCTTTTCTCAAACAGGGAGAAACCAGGACATCTCCATACAGAAAACCCTGACCGCCACAGAGATCCAGGGTTTGTGCCACCAGTACGGAATGGGCAAGGCTGAGGGAGAGAGGGTGATTCTGTGATGAAGCGCGCAGGCAGAAGCCATGGACCACATGGCAATGGCCCTGATGGGCATCCTCGCCAGGCGGATGTGCATGTGCAGTCATGTGGCAGAGGCCATGGCTCCGCAGATGGTTGCAGCAGGATTCCTCGTGGTTATGGCTCGAACTGGAATGGCAGAAGTCGACCAGGGCATGATCCACTGAGACATGCAGGGAGAGGCTGATAACCGACAATGCCACCAGGCAGGCGATGTATTTCATACGTTTCTGATTTTCCGGGGGAAAATGAGAGAAGTCAATGATGAGACACCAGAAAACCTCCCCCATTCCCTGTCCGGGGGAGGTTTCCCGAGTCAATGCCCTGGAATTTTCAGACGTTCACTTATCAAGCCAGGCCTTGATAAGGTAATGAAGGTCGCGTGCGTCTATCTTGCTGTCATCCACTTTGTCACAGCCGGCATTGGACTTGTTCTCGTTCTGCATCCACCAGCGCGAGAACTCAATGAGATCAAGGTAGTCCAGGGTGAAGTCGCCATTGGTATCACCTCTGGACACCTGATTTTCGCCGACAACAAGTTTGACAGTGGTTTCGAGAACAGTCCCCAGGTCATTGTAGCTGAAAGAAACATTCGCCTGCCCACCCAGGGGAGCATTGGCTGGAATGGCAATCTTGCGGCCCTGAATCTGCGCGACGGATGGATTCGTTGATTGCAGGGAGGTAATGGAAGTGACATTCAGCTCTGAACCATTCTTGTACTGTGCAAGAGTTTCCGAGGCAAGGACCTCACCCGTTTTGACGTACAAGGTCCCATTGTTTATGACGACTTTTTCGACTGACTTGCCGCCCGCCAATCGAGAAACAAGGACTTCGATTCGTACCGGAGCAAGGCGCCGATGCATTTCGGCATATCCTTCCCGCCAGCCAATCAAAACCGATTTATCCTGTTCGGCAAAAGCCACTGCGCCGGCACCGATGTTGTCGGTGCCTGAGCCGCTTGGTGGATGAAACTCACGGATCGAAGAGCCATCAGCAGTGCTGATCAGCCGGACCGGGCGATCTCCTTCCGAACCCACCAGGGCAAGGCCCGCATCATCCGAAATAGCCACACTGGAGTTGACCTCACCCTCGCCCCCTCCGAACAGATCGGTTTTGGTCTGAAGGAGGAAGACCGGTGGGCCGACTCGTGGGGGTTCGATTGCCAGGTTGGAAATATCGAATATCTCGAGGTAATAATAATATTCGCAATCCCCGAAAGCGCCGCATTCAACATGCAGGGTGATGGCAGCACAGCGTGTTCCGGTCGAGTTGACATAGAGTTTGATTGGGCCATGAGTGGTCTGCATCCCGATTCGGAGCTTCCCCTGTGCGTTCCAGACACCGATGAAATTATCGGCCTGAACCGCACCGACGAAGTTTGTGTTCCCGCGGAAATCAACAGCGGCAACCGATCGGGCCTCTTCATTGATCTGGCTGAGGTTGTTGAGATCCCAGAGCCGCACCTTCCAATCCGCACTGGCCAAGAATTGCCGGTTTGGCGATATCGCGAATGGGCCAGGGCCGGGGGTATGCAGCGTTTTCCAGAGGAGGGCATTGAAAGTGTCGAACAGATAGACCGACACACCAACCCGGGTTGCCAGCAGCTGGGCATCGCCTGAAAAGTCCAATCCGGCAAAAGATTGTCCGAGGAAGTAGCCGGTCTCAAGCAGGTTCACTGATTCGGCAGTGGCATCTTTCACTCCATAGCTCCACCGAATCACCCGCTTGGGATCCTGTGTGAAGAGAGTTTTCTTATCAGGTGATGCGAAGGCTGCCGAAAGAGGATGGCTGTGAGCCAGTGAGCCGCGGAAGATACCGCGTCCCACCTCCCAGAACTGGAACGATCCAAAGGGGCTTGGCTTTTTGATGACTGATCCATCGAAGGAATTCACTTCATCCTTAAGGATTGTCGCACGGCCAGTCAGTACGAATTTTCCGCTCGGGTCAATGAGGTACTTCACGATGCCCCCCTCTGCAGGCGGGTGTTCCAGCCAGCGCAGCAGGAGTCCATCCATGTTATAAATCCATGTGGCATTCGGATTCGTCGTTGCCACATACAGTTCGTTGTTGATCAGCTCGGCACCTGTGGGGACAACAGGATATTCGTACCTTTGAAGCACCTCGTAGTCAGAACGCCGCCAGAGGGTCATGGTTTTATCTTCACTCAGGGAAAAGAAGACATTCGCTCCCATGAATCCAACGCTGACAATCGCTCCTGTGTGGGTCAGCAGATTTCGATTCAAGGTTCCATCGCTGCGCTGCAGGATCTTGATCCGGAAATCCTCGCCGCCGGATATGACGATGGCATTATCGACGGCGATGGATTTGACCGGCCCTTCATGGAAGGCCTTCGACCAGTCGAGGTCGAAGGTTGGCAGGTTCAAGACAGCCACTTTTCCAACAGCATCACCGAGCGCCAGTTTTCCGCCGCTTCTGGCAGCGACACGCAGAGGGGCGTCATGCGAGTAAACAGAAACAGGGACAGTCGAACCGGTTATCATGTCCCATGTCTTGACGGTTCCTTCGCGGCCGACACTGACCAGTGTCGTCGGGGAGAGGTAGTCGACGAAGATCACCTGCCCCTCATGCGCCATCAGAATACGATCGAGTTTATACTGGCTGGGAGTCACGCCGGTATTGTAAAAAGCGACACCCCCTGAACTCGATCCCCAGGCGAGTTTTTTCTTGTCTGGGCTCCAGGCCCCTGAAAGGCCATAACCGCCGGCTGTGATGCGGTAACGTTCCCACTGTGTGCGCAATCCATAGGCCTGGATGATTGTTTTGGCTGATGCGCTCTGGCCATGCGCATCGGTATAATGGCCAGTGACCTCAATGTTTCCAGGGATCGAGGTCAGATTCACTTTGACACTCTGGCCGGCGATGACGACATCATCCGGACGATTTGATGTCAGCGCCACATTTTCCGTCACATCCTCCTCGTAACCATCCGCATACCGTGCGGTATAGCCGATTTCCCGGAATACGCCTGGTATCATGCTCATTGAATCCGGATGTGGGATCAGCCCGACCAGGCTGGTCTGGCCGACATTGATGGCTGCCTCCGCGGTAAAGGATCTGCCGCTATCCCGGAAACGAGCCTGGATCCGGATAACTCCTGAAGCATTCGGAAGAAGGGTCACAACATTGCCATCGACAGATGCCTTCCCAGCGGAGTCTGAGACAAGGCCTGCCAGATCACCTTGACTGTTTGACGATGGAGTCACGTCCGCGCGAGTTCCATCATCATAAATGACAGAGACCTGGTAGGCCTGGCTGTCACCTGCTGAAAGAACACGGTTGGCAGGATTGATTTCTATCCCCACCGGCATGCTGCGTTCGTAGAGTTCGATGTAATTCGGGCTCCAGGCAATCATGATCATCGTGTCGTTGCGTGCAAACTGCACCCCCCGCACATCGACATCGGCCAGGCCCGAATGCTGAGGATAAAAATAGCGGAGAATTCGGCCTGTCCGGACTTCATACATGCGGACCTGATTGCGGCCGCCTATCAGCAGCAGGGTTCCATCCCTGGAGATGGCGGCATCGCTATTGTACTGGTACCGGTAAAGGCCGACAGGCAAATCGGTGCTCATGTCATAAAACTGAACACCATTGTTCGAGTCGACACAGCCGACACGATTGTTGTCGGGGTGATAGAGCATCTTGTAGGGTGTATAAGGCTCTGTCAGCATGAGGTTATAAAGGACGGCGTTCGGATCACCTGTGCGACAGGTGACCATCGAATGATCCTGGGGAATAATGAATCCCCACAGGCTTCCATCCGCGCTGAATGCGCTCTGAGCTTCACGATCCGGGCCGGCATAGTTGGCCAGAACCCCGCCACCGATGGCACTGAACATGCGGTCCCCTGCAATGACATTCTCACCGGCATCGGACATGGTCAGGCTGTTGTAGTTGAAACCGGCATCCCGATCGAGGATCAGGGTTGATCCTCCTTCGGAGATGCTGCTGACCCGGAGCCTGTTCTGGGGAGTCATCCAGACCGCTTTAGACCCATCGGCAGAGATATCGTATCCTTTATCTCCCAGTGAATCCGAAATGCGGTAGATCGGTTTTCCTGCGGTTCGGAAGAGGACATTTATCCCCCAATCGGTTGCTTCGAATATCCTTTCCCCATCCAGGGATATTTTCGGTTTGGTGGACAGCCAGGGTGTAAAGCGCCCTTGCGGACCCCAGCTGAGCAGGTATCCGCCATTTTCGACACGGAAGCTGGCATTTCGCGCCCACTCGCTGTTGCGCGAAGTGACAATGACACGTTCGCCGGCTTTGTCGAAGGTGATATTCTCCAATGTGCCGCCCCAGTTTGAATGAGATTCATTTGTGAGGTTAATGGCATACAGTTCCAGCCCCTGATCGTTGTACATCCTCAGTTGCGCATTGCCTCCATACCCGGTCACCATGGCTACACGTGTCCCATTGGGGGAGACTGTCGCACCTTGTGACTCCTGCCCCTGGAGGGAGATTGTCGCAAGCGGCGGGCCTCCAACCGGTTTTCCATTATCGGTTTTCCAGAGCTGCACCGTGGCATCGGTGCTCCCGGTCATGAGATTGGTCCCATCGCCAGTGAAGGCGACAGCAGTAACAGCCTGGGAATGGCCGACAAATCGGCGGACCTCCACGCCATTTGTCACATCCAGGAGGTACGCGCGCTTGTCGCTGGATCCAATCAGGATGTACCTTCCATCAGGAGAATAGGCAATCGCATTGACCGAAGCATTCCCGGGAACATATTCCCACAGGCGTTCCTGGTTATCGACATCCAGCAGGATGCCCTTCCCTTCGGTAATCACCATCAGTTTTGATAAATCCGGGGAAGGAACGGCATAAGAGACAAGCAGGTCGCTGAACATGGCTGAGCGCTGCGCGCCTGTGGTGAGATCCCAGATATAAACGGCACCATCCCGGGTAACTGTGATGGCCGAAGAATCGTCACTGGAAAAGCCTGCATATTCGACCTTGTCGTAGTGGTCTTTGAACATCATGACCGGAACATTGGCAGTGGCCTGAAAAATCCAGGCAGACCCGGTGTCATACCCCAGAATGACCTTGTTGCCGGCATTGTTGTAATGGCCAATGACAGTTCCACCTCCGGGGCTGCGGAAGGTGAGAGTCCAGTTCATGTTCGGCGACCGGCTGTCCGGAGTGCCGGCCTGGACAACATACCGGATCGGCTGGACCGATCCGGTCACACGGATAGATTCCGGAACAGAAACATCTTCCGGCTTCAATGAGACTGTCATTTCATCCCCATTGACGAGCGTAATGTAATCCGCCATGAGCAGATAACGCCCTCTGACGACAAATGGGGTGTTGAACTGGATCGATCCCTCATTGCCATCGATCAGCACAGTTCCAGGACCGCCAACCAGTTCCTCTCCGGTGTCGAATACCCCATTATTGTTTTTATCCCACACCATGCGGCAGTTGCTCAACTCACCTGGATAAATGCCGACGACACTGTCCAGGGTGATTTTCAATGAGTTGATGGTGCGCCCCAGTGGAGCGATACGGATGCCCAGAGGCACGAAGTTGGACTGATTCGTCGAGGCGCCAAAGTTTGCCGGAGGATTCCAGGCGTCACTTTGGGCAATGATATAAGGCGGATCCGCCATGTGGTTAACGGGGGAACAATATCCCAGAACATTTCCAGGAGCAGTCAGGAACACATTATTGGGGAAGAGTTGAACCGTGAGAGCAGCTCCATCATTGAGGCCGCGGAAATTGGCAACCAGCAGGTATGCCTGATTCATGGAAAGAGTTTCGGCAAATCCCATGTGTCCGCTGCCGCTGTTGATGACAATCTCTGTGGGAGAACCAATGCGTTCATCACCGGCATCATATTGCCTATCGGCATTTGTATCCCGGTAAAGGGCTGCGGAGGTAATAACAGAACGCGGAAGATTGCGGACTTCCGAAAGGGTGAATTTCAGCGCCCGTGTCTGCTGAGTTGTTCCCACCAGATTGAAAGCATACAGCACCACATTGTTCTGGCGGATGGCTCCAGTCAGGTTATCAGGCACCGGGCCGGTGGCAGGATCGGTTATCCAGATTGCAGGACCTGCCCGGTGCCGAGTTTCTGCCAGCTGGCTGACAATCGTTTGTCCCGGCGCTGATTCGATCAAGTACTCCGGCATGTCGACAGACAACGAATCATTCGCCTGCACTCCGGCAAGATCACAGATCAGGATGCATCCTTTAGCCACATCGGCAGGCGTCGTAAAGGGGCTGTCGAAAAATACATGGATCCCATTCTGGCCTGAGACGACACGTGAGGCATCAACTGCCTGGGTCATTTCCAAAGGGCCTGCAGTCTGATTTCCATTGTCGTCTTTAACCAGTTTGAAGTTGGTGAACTGGGAGGCTTCCAGCCCCGACAGGCTGTAGAGACGGAAAGCGGCCGAGGCGATTGTTGTCTGTCCGGGGTTGATTCGAAAACCATACAGTTCGACCTTCTGCACCGGATCCTGAACCAGCAGCGTATTGCTCTCCTGGCCACCGGTTGGATTGAGGACTGTCAGCTGTGAACCTTTCGGAGCCAGGGAACTCTGGCCATAATCGACATTATCCGAAACCGGATCACCTAATCCGCCAGGATTTTGTATATGCGCCGGTCCGGTCGGCGACCCCCACCAGTTACCCTGGGCATCGAACATGCTGGGAATCACATTCATGACGGCAAAGTAGTTGCCGGCCATGTTGCTGTTATGGATATATCCCTGTAAGGGAAGCGCATCCAGCCGCACTGCCATGTACTGCTCATGAAAACTGCACCGTGCAATCCGCAACGCTTTCTGGCTCCACGAACGGATCGCGAACCGGGTTGGCATGGCAGAATTCATCGGAGGCGCGAAGAAGCATGCAGTCAGGTCAATCGAGGCATCAGGAGCGGCATAAATCAGGGCCGACCAGTCGTTGTCATTTCCGGTTGACCGGGTTTCCTGGCCTCTGATTGTGCAGTTATCAAATGTGGATATGCTTCCATCAAGGCAATTGATTCCATTAAACCGGTCCGGCTCATACCAGGTGCTCCGGGTATTGAAGTCAAAGAGGACATTGCCTGCATTCAAAGTTCCACCCACCTTCAGGTGGCGGTCAGCAGTGATATGGTTCCCCTGCACATTGCAGGTGGCGTTTTTTTCGATGGTCAACCACCTGGAGTTCACATTGACATCACAGTTGGCCGGGAGTGTCAGGATATTTCCTGATTTGACTGTCACATCACCGAAGAGATGGTGTTTGTTCTGTGAATTGACAACGGTATTTTTGTCGATATTGCCGGAGAGTGCCGCCTGATAATCCGTATTGATAAACTGGCAGGGCGCTGCATTCAAACTGCCGGGTCCAAAATGATCCACAAAACCGCAGCGCAACCCCTTGAAGGTTGTTGGTGTTAAATTGGAGGCTTGGATTGTGACTGTGCCTCCTGCGATAAAGACACCATAACCTCCACGTTCGGTTGCGCCTTTCGACTCAAAGACAGATCCAGAAACTGTCAGGAACGACTTGTTGTCGACACGCAAAAAGCCGACCCACTCATTGATATGGGGAACTCCACGCCGCTCATAGGTGTGGAGATTGGATTTCTGGAAGGTTGCATGGGCGCCATTGCGCAGATAAATTCCATGGCGTTTGTAGTTTTCATCCCAGTGGTTTTCTGTATCCACAGAGATTTGAGCTTCATTGGCATTCAGCGTGCCTCCATCGACGATGAACTCATCCGGGTAAGTTCGATAGAGTTCGCTGCCAGGATTGAGTGTCATTGTTCCTGATGGCTTGATGGTGAGTGTCCCGAAGTTCCTGATCCCGGTATTGTTTAAGGCCAAAGCTGTTTCGAGGGTTCCGCCGAGGTAATGGCTGGTGGCACAGTTGTCAAACAGACAGCGTGAGATCGATTGGGAATTCGATCCCATGGCCTGTTTGATTCCAGCAAACAGGTTTTTGAACTGATTCTGGGTTCCCCCAAAAGGTTCCATTACAATTTTGCTTCTGTTTATATTCACGCCAATCCCGCTTCGCCTGCCATCTGCAGCCGAGGTTTCGAACTTGCAGCCCCGCAACACGGCTTCGGAGGATGAATCGAGCAGGATCAGAGAAGCCAGTTCATTGAACCAGCCAGTTCCCCGGGTATCTGTTCCATACAGGCTGCACTCATCGAGATTGAGTTTTCCTTTGTTGATGGCTTCGATTCCATGGTACCTGTCGTTATCGACCCAGTGGCTGGTTGTAGTTGCATAAAAACTGGCTTTGCTGCCGGTGAGAATTCCACCATCGACAATCCAGCGCATGTATCCGTCACGGTAAATTGCCGACCCTTGCGCCAGGGTTGCCTGGATGCCTTTTTTAACGCGGATGGCCCCTACCGTGTGAGTGCTCTGATTATTGAAAGTGGTGTTGGCTTCGATGGTCCCGTCAATGGCTTCATCCATCTCGCAATTCTCGAAGGCACACAGATCCACCACCTGGGGTGAAGCATCGAAAGATCGATACAATCCCCAGCGGAAACCGCGGAAGGTGTTCTTTATGCCACCTGCCGTCGTCAGACTCGTGGTGCAGCCTTCAGTCCTTACTCCGTAGCCAGTCCGGAAATTGGTGGACACAGAAACACACTCCACCAGCACACCCCGCATATCGAGGGTGCTGTTCTGCCTCGCCCTGACAGCGAATCCCCATTCATTCCGGCCCGGATTCCAGTTGTCACGTTCTTCATTGGCCAGCAGGCGGCAACGCTGAAAAAGGCCCTGGGCATTTCCCAGAAGGACAATGCCATCCCTTCTGTCTGCTTCGGACCAATGCGCATAGGTGCGCATATAGAGGGTGGCATCCTGGTCCACCTGAATCTTTCCATTCACCACGAAACTGTTGAAACTGCCACCCTGGTGTTGAACCACCACACCCGGACCGATGTGGAGTGTGAAGGTTGCCGGAACAGTCACCTGCGAAGTGATCACATAGTTCCGGGTTGTGTCTGTCCAGTCGGTATTCCCTGCCAGCACCCCACCCACCGGGATGAGGTTGTCATTTTCGAGCTCAAATCCCTGCACCATCTGGTCAGAGTTTCCATTGGCGCTGGTTTCATGGACGGTAAAGGTGGCAGGACCACTGGTGGTATCGGCATCCTCTTCGGCCTTGAGTTCGATCTGGACACCGGTCTGCCACTGGGCTTTCTGGATGGTGAAAGTGCCTGGGCCAACCACCTGGAGGTCACTATCACCACTGGTTCTTTGAATCGTTCCGACCACATTGGCGGAGGGCTCCTCTGAAAGGGCGATCTTGACCACACGGGTGGCGCCTTCCCTGACAGGGGCTGTCCGGGGACTCACCACAAAGGCAGCCTGGACACCAGGAATACACAATAAGCCCCATAAACCGATAAGCAGAAAAAGGCTCCGCACGGAGCCATGGTTGTAATGAAACAGGCGATTCTTCATGATTTCTTCCCTTTTTTCTCGAACAGATGGCAGGGCAGAACTGTCCTGAGTCAATAACTGATGGATCCTGAATCAGTGCGGAGTACGCCGAAACTGAGAGGGGAAGACAAAGACGTGTGCTTCCGGCGTCTTCGCTACGGGCTGAGTTTTTTTCGCTCCCCTCATTAGAAAATCAGCAGAGGAGCAAGGACGACCATAAATCAGTAATTACAGAATAGATTATGCTATTAATAATTTACGCCTTTCCGAGAGCGCCTTCAAGGATTATTTGCGCAACACAGTACTGAATTTCAAAAATATTCTTGACTGATGAATTCCAGATCGGTCATACTACATTATGCCTTTCAGCCTGAATTACCGCCCTCTGTAAGCTTGCCCCGGTAATCTTTTTTGGGGCGATGTCATTGATTTTGGCATGTTGAGAGAGGAGGGGTGGATCATGATTCCTCATCGCCTCAGGTCATTTCTGGACTGGCACAAGGTGCAAGCGACCCTGCTCGGTTGCATTATTTTTTTTGGAACCCAATGCTCCGCACAAGAAATCCTGGCCGTGGTCGACTGGGAAAATGAACCTTCCTACGCCTGGGACCATGATTCCCCCTGGGGGAGTCAACATGCGACCTGGGATCGTCCAGAGCCAGGTGCTGTGGGGAAGTGCCTGCGTGCAGTCCATCCGACAGGTGATTGCAAGGATAACCGGGGATTTGCCTGGACCAATCTTGGATCACGCGCCGGGCATCGTCTGCGGATTCGCATCAGCATGGCCTGCCCGACCGGGAGCGGGAAAACTTACTGGATGGAGACCTCTTACAAGAGTTTCGTCAATGCTCCGGGCAATTATGGGGAAGATTATGACCTGGGTGATTGGAATGAAGTAAAATGGTTCAATGGCCCTGCCCTGGGTGCCGGAGCGGATGGAAACAACAATCTCTGGCAGGAATACAGTGCGGTTGTTGTGCTCCCGAACAATCATAATGTGGTGGCTGTCGGTTTTGAAACAGGCAGCTCCGAAGGAACTGGTGGCGCCCCTGAAATGCGCTGGGACACACTCATCCTCGAGGACCTGGATGGCACAGGGCCATCAGTGACCCGTACATTCACCCCGACCGTGACGTTAACCCGAACCAATACCAACCCACCGCCACCACCCACAAAAACTTCAACCTCCACAGCAATTCCAACCCACACCCGCACCCCTGCGCCAACCGCCACGAATACACCGCATGACCCGAATAAACCGACACCCACATTCACCCATACATTCACCACCACAAAAACCCCGACCCGCTCTCCCTCGCCGACCGCCACGCAGACATTCACAAAAACTCACACCTTCACTCAGACTTTTACAGTCACGAATACCCCAACTATCACCAACACCCCGACCATCACGAAAACACCCACCGAAACTCCCAGCTGCAAAGAGGATCTCCCGATTCTGCGTGTTTCACCTGAATCGGAAACCGGATACACACCCGATGTGGCGACCGATCGATTCGGCAGCTCGCACATCGTCTGGCGCAATGGTTCCCAGCAAATCTGGTATGCACGCATCGGGTCGGATTTCGCAGTGGAGGTGGTCCCCAAAGCCATTCTGACCGGCAAAGGCTCCCGCGATCCGAAAATAGCGGTCGATCCCTGGGGGAATGCCCATATTGTCACTGTGCCGTTTTCTGCAGACAGCCAGACCTTCCTGACTTACATGAAGGTGAATCGGCAGGGAAATGCCATCATCACGCAGTCCTTTGTCATCTTCGATACGTGGCCGGACAGGCTCGAACAGATAGCCGATCCGCGTTACACCTGGCCATCGATCGCTTATGACATCACCAAAAGCCGCCCGGTCATCATCGCAGAGGTCCACCTGACCGCTCAGCTGCCGATCGATCCTCTCGATCCAAACAGCCCGAAAAGGTTTTTCTTCCGGGATACCATCACCACAGTACCCATCGATGCGGCCGGAAATCCGCTTCGCGGTGAACGCTGGGAGCCTTACTTTGAGTTTGCCATGGATACCGATCCCGCCGATCGCGCCAAATATCCGGATATCGCAATCGATAAGAATGGCGTCATCCATGCCACCTGGTGGCACAAGGAACCGGACTGGAGCAATGGAGGAGTCGCTTACCGAACGAAGCTGATGCCGAACTGGATCGAGCTGACAGGTGTTCGCCAGGTGCGCAATAGCGCGACAGTCGGCCCGGAAATCACTGTCAAAGATAATGGATACGCGGATGTGGCCTGGACCACATATCCTGCCGGCAAGGTAATCCATCAACGTGTAAAAGATGGCGCTTTTGTGGGTGGGAATACCCAGGTGAATGGTGTGAATTCCTCAGCCAAAAGCCCCAATATCGGGTCGGCCACCGGCACAGTGGTCTCAGTCTGGTCGGATGACCTGGATGGATCCCACCTGTGGGCAGCCAGAACAGTCATCCTGGATGCTTCTCAGCGAATCATCCAATGTGCCGGAACCGGCAATTATGGAATCGATTCACGTGCGAATGGTTTCTTTGACATTGTCTGGCAGGATGGGCGCCATCCCACTCCAGCGATTTATTACACCACCAGGCGATTCACCGGGCCTGGCCCGACATCAACACCAACTCGGCTCGCTTCACCGACACGCACCCCAACCGGCCCGACTCTCACTCCGACCAAGGGGCCTTCCCCGACTCCTTCGCCCACCACCACGCTGGATTTGCATATTCCCAGGATGGAGCTGGTCCAGGTGGTTCAAAATCTCAACATGATTGTTCCATTGGTGGCGGATAAACCGGGGGTGATGCGGGCCTTTGTCGCAGTCAAGGCACCGGCCAATAAATACTCCGGGAATATACCTGCCAGGCTGTTTTATTCACGTGGGGGCGGCCAGATTGGCCCGCTTCTCCCGAATCTGAATCCCGGTGGATTCGAAGCGGTCCAGAACCCTGACCGTGAGAAGCTCGAGCATTCCTTCAATTTCCGATTGCCCATCGAAGCAGTCCGTTCCGGCAACACCAATATCACTATTGAAGTCAACTTCCCTGATCCAGTGACCGGGAAACGTGCGCACGAAGAATATGAATATGCGAATAACCGTGAAGCCAGGGGGTACGATTTCCAGGTGACAGCCCCGCGATACCGGATTGCTTATTACGCAGTCAACCAGGCCATCGGGGGGCCGGCTCCTCCCGCGGGAAAGCCGGGTGATGTCATCCACCAGGGGGATGAGATGTTCCGCAAGGCATTCCCGATCGCTCCTTCGGATGTCGAATATGCCTACGAAGGAGTGATTAAGTGGAACAAGAGTGTCCAATCCTCGAGCATGGAGTTTATTGTTTATCTGCGAGGCCGATGGCAGCTGGCGGAGAATGCATCGCCATTTGGGGCCAGGATCAAATATAACAATCAGCTGGTCGCCTGGCTGCCGGAAATGGCGGTTTCCTTCAATGGAATGTCCGATCCGGCATGGGTGACAAACCCGGGCGGTCAAGGGCATGTTTCATTCTCGAATGCCACTGTCGGTGTGGATGATAAAACCACCAAATACAAGCGGACATTCCTGCATGAAATTTGCCATAATCATGATCGGCGGCACCCGGCAGCTGGGACGATCGCATGGTTGAGACCAAACCTCGATTATGGATTCGATGTGGAAAAAGGTGTGGTCAAATACCTCTTCAAAGCTCCACCCAATGGCAATTACTGGGATATTATGAAACCGGCTTTGCCTGAGTATATGGCCTGGATGATTCCATCCACATATATCGCGCTGGTCAATTCAATGCCCACCTTTGTCAAATCGATGGAGCTGGCCAAGTCCATCCGCACCAGTGCTCTGATGGTTTCGGGCATGATCTACCAGAATGGGACTGGGAAATTCTTCCCGACATATCAGATCAATTATGGAACCACCCCTCCCGGCCCAGATGGAGAGTGTTCGCTGGTTCTCGAGGACCAGGCGGGGAAACCCCTGTATGCCTCACTGTTCAATCCGGTCTTTTACAATCCGGATTCCGAATCCTGGGTTTGCCCTCAGACACAGGATGCGACCGATTCCATCCCGCCCGCATTTACAGCCGGATTCCACGAGGTCATGCCTGCAGTTCAGGGACTGAAACATATTGTTTTACGCAAAGGAGCCAAGGAACTCGACCGCCAGACAGTCAGCCTGAACGATCCTACTGTAACTGTCCTGTCTCCCAATGGAGGGGAAGTCTGGTCTGGCTCCAGGGAAATTCGTTGGGATGCCTATGATGCCGATCCCGGGGATTTGCAGAAACTGAGCTACACAATCCTCTACAGTGCCGACAATAAAGCGAATTGGAGAACACTCGAAACCTTTTACAGTAATAAATCGCTCTGGATCAATACAGCCGATCTGCCGGGGGGAACTCAATGCCACGTGCGTGTGATGGTCACCGATGGAATCAACACCTCGCAGGACGACTCGAATGGGCCTTTTACAACCATTGGCAACCCTCCCCTGGCGATAATCAATGCCCCTCCGGATAAGGCCCGGTTTGGAACCTATGAGCTGATCCAATTTATTGGAAAAGCGGTCGATCTCGAGGAAAGGGTCTTTGACGAAGACCTGGTGTGGACCTCCAGTCTGGATGGGTTGATCGGAAAAGGCCCTCTGGTTGAAACAGTCTCCCTCCGTGAAGGCACCCATACAGTCACGCTCGAAGTCACCGACCAGGACGGGTTCAAAGATACAGCCTCGATCCTGATCGGGATTCAGAAGACATGGAGCCTCAAGGGTGACCTGTGGCGCGATGGCAAACTGGACTACCTGGACCTGCTTGAATTTTCAAACCTCTGGCGGGGATCTTCCGGCAAATCGCTGGATGCCGATCTGGATGAGAACGGCAAAGTGGATGCGCGTGACCTGCTGATTCTCGAAGACCTGCTGAGCCGTTATTGAGGCGGGATCCGGATTCCTTGTGTGGCTGTGGACTTCTCCTCCCTTTCGAGGAGGATCTCCCGCAGCCCCAGCAGGGCGCAGACCGCATGCTGGTTGTAATCGATCCGGATCGACCAGTCCTCAAGGCTGCCACGAAATCCTCCCAGCGCATGTTCCGGGTTGGGCAATGATTCCACCTGGCCGGCAGTCAGCTGGCACCTTCGAATAAAGGCTGCAGCAGCCTTGAGCGGGAGGAGAAATTGATCCTTGTCCCTGTGGCCTTCGAGCGCCAGAAAGTAGGCGGCAACCAGCCCTTCAGCACGGGTCGCAGCGGGTGAGCAGCGGGGAGGATCCCCCCAGGAACCTTTCCATTCCGATGGTTGATCCTCTTTCCGTTGGGATTCCACAATCACCCTGGCGATCCGCATTCCATGGTCGAGAAAAATCGAAGACCGGCTGATGGCATACAGTTCATTGAGCGCCATCAGCAGCCAGTGATCATGATTCAGGGCGCTGTCATCGATCTGCGAGTCGCGTTGCTGAATCAGCCAGAGCGCCCCCTGTTCAGCGGTTTTCAGCCAGGAGGGATCCCTTTCGATCGAATAGAGCCGGACCAGAGATAAGATTGCCTCCCCGGGGTAATATTCAGATTCAAAGGTCGATTCCTTCACAGAATCATAAAGATATTTATGGCGGAATTGCCCGGAATCCTCCTGCTGAAACCGTAGGAACTGTCCCATTTGTTCAAGCAGACGATCACGAGACCGGTCGCCGGTTGACAGGCGGTACTCCACAAGGGCCAGTATCGAGAGCGCGGTTCCCCCCAGATTGCCTTCAGGTGGATCGCCGGTGACCAGCGCCCGGAAGTCTCTGTCCTGGTGTTCGGGGCGCGGTTCCTTGAGATGCCTGCAGAGGAAATCCAGCCCCCGATGGGCGGCCCGCAGGTAACGCGCATCCCGGGAAACCTCATAGAGCAGCACCAGCGAATAGCAGGTTCCTGCGTGGCGCAGCAGGTTATAATCCACCAGATTCCGGTCAAGCAGGGGGTCATAGAGATAGTCGAACATCCCATTGTCTTTCTGATGCTCGAGCAGGTATTCACCAGCCAGAAGCGCGGACCCCAGCAGATCCTCAGGAGATTGGGAACAGGTCTCGGACGCGCTGTGAATGGCCAGGGTGGAAGTGCAGGCCACGGTTATCAGGCCTGCATCCGGCTGCTCCCCTGCGCCCGATGGCCCGATGAAGGGACCTGAAGCAACAATCAGGAGCAGAAATAATTTCCCACCCATCGGGGTTAAGCTGCTTCTGATGGAAATGGCTTCATTCCATTCAGGCGCGGCCTGTGTCCGGAAACCATCAGGCCGGGACGCCCCATGCTCTGGCCACAGATCTGGATATTTTCCGGATCACGGTACCCGACACGCACCATGCGGCGTATCTGCCGGGTCTGGTTGATGTGGCTGCCATGGACACAAAATATATTGAAGCAGACCACATCGCCCCGCTTTGCCGGCACGGGGACTGTGTTTTCCAGGAGATACCGGTCGGTCGGCAGATGGGGGGTGCATGGCCCTTCAGGGGTCTGGGTGATGTGCGGCAGATAACCCTCTTTGTGTGACCCGGCCAGGAATCGAATTTCCCCATTCTCGTGGCAGGTATCATCCAGATGAACCAGCACATCGACATAGTGCCCATTGGCATGTTCATAAAAGGCATTGTCCTGGTGCAGAGGGAATGGGTGGCCGGTCTCCGGGGGTTTGGCATGAAGAGTGGAATGGTGCAGCTCCACATTCGGTCCAAGCAGGTCCGACATGGCCTCGCAGAGGATCGGATGGGTCACAGCCTGCATCCAGGCCTTGGAATAGAACTGGAGGTCATGGATCGAAACCAGCCTGGATTTTTTTTCGGTCTCGTCATTCATGTACACCTTGCGCCAGGGACCGGTCCAGCCCTGGTGGCATTCGGCCCAGGATTGGATGATGAATTCCAGTTCACGGTCGAGTTCATCCATCTCAGCGGGGGTAAAAATCTGGGGGATATGGAGAAAACCATTCTCCTGGTACGACTGAATCTGCTGGGGCGTCAGCATGAAGCGAATCTCCTCTCTGAATCCTTTGGTGGGTTCACAGGATTCAGTTTAAACAATGGCCGGCATGATGGGAACCGGCCTGGCCGGAAGGGACACAGCGATGTGTGCCCCTCCATGAGATGACGATTCAGCCATTGATCCCGCCCGAGACTTGACTTGACCGGGGTTATCGAGTGAAATCTCACCCATCAGCCGTTGGTGGGTGTAGCTCAGCTGGTTAGAGCACCAGGTTGTGGTCCTGGGTGTCGTGGGTTCGAATCCCATCACCCACCCCATTCAGTCCTTCACCAGATGAAATCTCGGGACTTCATTCAACCCATATTCCATTGTGTCATACAGATCGCCACGCGGAGGGCCTGACTCGGGACCCCGCTGAAAGGCTCCCGGCCAGGCGGACCCACGCCCCGGATCGCCATGATGCGGCCCGAGCAGATTCTTCAGGCTTCCAATCACTTCAATCACGATTCGGTTCTGCCCCTTCTTCAAGCCGGTGAGATCTGTGGCATAAGGCGGCCAGGCAATCTGGCCGGCTGGAGCGCCATTCAGCTCGACTGAAGCCAGGGTGCCATGCCAGTCCTCCAGCTCGATCCTGGCCGTAGCTCCATCCTCGGGAGCATCGATGGCGTATTCGTATTGGACACCGCCGGGATAAAACGGCATCCCGAAGCTTTTCCAAGGGCCATACATGAGCCGGGCCGGTGGAACAATTTTCCAGCCAGAATCGGCCACTGAAAGGGAGAAATCTCCAAGGACATAAACCGGCTCGATTTCATGATGAACAGAAAATCGACTGGTGGTCAAAGTGAGATCATTCTTCCCGGCACGGACTGCGCTTCCGCAATCGAGGAGTTTGAATTTTCTGTCCAGCCACCAGGCATCTCCCGAGGAAAGAGGCTGGCCATTGAGTGTGACCGCAAACAGCTGGGCCTGTTCAACCACCACCGAAAGCGCCGGTGGATTCTGGAAACCTTCGACCTCGAAGTGATAGGTCACACTGAAACCGGAGCCTTCTTTGAAATCTTTGTCCCTGGCCAGGATCTCATCATTGAACTGGACCGCATTATCCCAGGGATTCCGGTCAAAGCCGCGTGCCCGGAAGATTGTGGTCTGTGCTTTGAAGAAGTACTCGTTCTGCCCCTGTGTGGAATCGACCTGGAAATCACAGAAGTCCAGGGTCAGGACATTGGGGGTTGAGGGTTTAATGTGAACCAGCTGTGCTGGAATCGGAGAGTTCTTCTTTTGAGCCTCAGGCTGCGCCTGCTGAGGCGCCTCGGTAATGAAGAGCAGACGGCTGCCACAGGGGGGAACAGAGTATTCCAGGATGGCGGAATCTCCCAAGGGGAGGGGTCTGCTGCCTCCTTCGAATAAATCCAGTTCGAGCACTCCCTTGCCGGGGATATGGAATTTACCGGAAGCGGCCTCTTCTTTGCTTGTGTTGCACAGCAGGAGGATTCCACCTTGATCCGATTTACGGTACTGGTGAAACAGTTTGCCACCTTTCCGGTCGGCAAAACGAATCTGGTTGTAATGGTCATGCATGTAGGCGGAAATTGCCTCAGGCTCGTTCAAGTTGATCCGGATGCCCGTGGCAGCGGGATACATAACCGCCATATCAGCGGGCTGTTCCGCATTGAAAAGGGCGGAAGCCTGTTCGGAGGGCATCCCATCGGTCATGGAGGGTTTTCCACCAACTGTCAGCACCTGCCCTCCATTATCAATGAGGCTTCGCAGCAGTTCGAAAGTGGCACTGGCCAGGTTGCGGTTGGTTTTGTGGAGAACCACAAGGTCATAGGAACGCTGCCCTACAACCAGCTGCTTGCCATCAACTTTTCCCTGATCGCGAAGGATGCGTTCACTTCCGAGGTCGTATTCGACTCCATCCAGGGAGAGCGCTGTGATGAATGCCTGGAAATCGTTTCCGAGCTGATCCAGTTCCGATGAGCCTCCCTCAGCACAATGGTACATCCAGCCTGAAGTGGTCGGTTCGATGATCAGGATCCGGTTGTGTTCTTCACCGGTTGAGAGGGCATAGGCCAGGCGTTCAAGGTAGGCCCCGAGGATATGGTAATGATTCCACCAGGGCTGATGATCTGTGAAGCTGAGCGGATGGTCCCGCTTCCTGGGGCCTCGAAGTGTCATGTAGGAGAGGTGCTGATCGAAGAAATTCACCCCCAGCACCCCGAGCCAGTCGGCGATGCGTTTCTGATCCTCGAAAGACATCTCCCATCCCCCGGCGCCATAGACTTCACACAAGCGCCGTTGCCGCCCCATCTGGTTGCCAATGCTCCCCAGCTCCTTGACCGCACGCACATTGCCGAACTGGGCATGAACGCCCTCGTTATACTGGTTCATCAGGCAATCGATAGCGGGCATCTGGTGCCAGGCATACATGGCCATGTTATCCGGCGCGGAGAATCCATTCGGCCATTCATGCTCCCAGTAGTGGCCGGTAAAAGCGAGGTTGTTTTTTGCACAGGCCTCTGAATAAGGCTTGGCCCATCGATCGATGAACAGATCGAGGAGCAGCTGGAAGTAATCAAATCGAACCTTGTGGAAATCCCCTGTATCGGCAAACAGAGAGGGCAGCGAGTCCAGAAGGTTATAACCATAACGCTGCTCGAAGAGCTCCGGCAGCCGGGGAGTCCAGTGCACTCTGCCTGCCGGACGCAGGTGGGGTTCATCGGTAAAAGCGGCGCGAACTGTCCTGCCGAATTCATCCCCGAACCGTTGCCGGTAAGGCTCGAGTGTAATCCTGAGAAATTCCTCGGTCAGGCCCGGCTCGAGCAGATCCACATAAAAGTATCCCCCCAGCCAGGAGGTTTTTCCTGCCAGTTGAATGCGCAGGAGTGCATGGGGGCCGGGTTGCGCACCGGATGGCTCTGGAATCCGGACATATTTCTCCCCATCGATGCGGTACACAGCCAGGGTGTTGTCGGGCAAAGGATCGGGAAGCGGATCGACTTTTTCGAGGACAAGCCCTTTTCCAATCCATTCGGGGTGCAAAGCGGGAACATGCCCACCCGCAAATCCGGAGGGATAGGAATTTTCATCGTATATATGCAGCAGCATCCCACGGTCTTTTGCAGCCTTGACCGCAAAGGCATAGAGATCCAGCCAGCGCTCGGAAAGGTAAGGGGTGATCAAGCCGGGGCGGGGATGAACGAAAGGCTGCCTGATGTTCTGGGATTTCATCATATCCAGCTGCTGGGCAATGATCTCTTCGGTAATATCATCATTCCACACCCATAAAGGCCCGGAGGAATACTCCGCGGGTGGAGATTGGAAGGTCTTCAGAAATTCCTCCTCGGAAACAGCAGGCGCCATAGTCGGTAAACCTCCATAGAGAAATAAAAACAGAGATGAAACAATCAGGGAATTCTGCATGAAATCAGGCCCTCCAGTGGTGCATGGATGATGGTGAGAGGTACGTGGCAGCCAGCTTAGATTGCGCGGCATCCTGATGGCAAGGGGAGGGGGAACCGCGGCAGAAACAGCCGAGGCCCCACCCGGAGGATGAGGCCTCGATATTCAATCTGTTATGAATAGAAACTGTTCAGTACAGATCCCAGTTGCCCACCTCAGAGCTGGCTTTGAACTGGAACAGGCGAGCCACAGTCGAAACAGCCGGGATCTTCTCGTTTCCACAGCAGTTGTTACCCGCCGCGGTGGCGACACCATTGTCACTGATCCAGGAGACACAGGCGACACCACCGGAGCACCCCACCTTGATGGAGGCATTGCTCGAAAGAATCCCCAAAGCGGTTTCCGCATTGTCCGAGGTTGGATCGGCAATACCGCTGGCGAAGAAGCTGTCGGTATAAGGGGTTCCATCCGGGGCGAAAATTCTGGCGACTGGCGCCCCGACATTTCCCTCAGCGGGGATGGCACGCCAGCCGATGACCACATCACCGGCATCATTGGCTGAAACCGAAATGAGGTTGTTATTTATCGACTGTGCAACCGGGGCATCACTGTCGGCAAGAATCACACGCAGGGGAGTGGCTGTGCCGCCAACCGGATCGACCTGCCATTGCAGCGCGGCCGGATGCTGGACTCCGGATCCATCATCATATTGGGTGGCGACATAAAGAAAATCTCCCCCGGCAGAGACTTCACGTTCACGGCTGCCGGACTGGATGGAACCCACTCCTCCCGGAAGGAGAGCGCCGGTCCAGATTGAGGCATAACCTTGAACCTCGGCGAAGCGGGTGCCGTCATTCCGGTAGAAAGACACGGTCCCACCGGCGCCATCGGAACGGTGAGCCCACCAGCCTTTCGAGCTGGCATCGGTGCCCTGCTGGTCCTGGCCGTTGATAGCATTCCCGCCGCCATCCGGGCCATGGGCAGGCTGGGTGTTTGCAACGAAAGTATTGCCTGCGGCATTTGTGATCGAAAAAAGATTGATCCTTCCGCCTGGCAAACCGAAAGCATCGGATGGTGACCCTTCCGAACGGTCCCAGATCGCATAAACTGTGTTCCCGTTTGACAGGACTGCGCCATTGCAGGCCCGTGACTGGCTGGCTCCAGTGGCGTAGTTGGGGTCGTTTTCATGGTTTCCCGCGGGGACATTGCGCCCATGAGTCCATTTCGAGACTGGCGCTCCATGGCGGTCAAAGCGCTGGAACATGGCATAACTGTTTTCGGATACCAGATAATCCATGCTGGCAACAGTGGTGTTGGGTGGCGGGGAGGGCCGGAAAACAGCGATGTCCGACACAATTCCAGAAACCACAAAATTTCCACTGGATTCATCCCCGGTGACTCCACAGAAAAAGCCGAGAGAGGTCTGATTCAAGCAGGTCCATGCCGACATGAAATCAGTTCCTTCATCGGAGATAAAACCTCCGGTGCGTGCATGGGCGACTCCATTCTGATTGATGACAGCTTTGGCAAAGCCACAGGGGCTTTCTTCATCGAGGCCAAAGACCACAAACTCCTCAACTCCTGAATCAGGATCCTTGCCGATACCCGCCACCTGATAGTTATGCCAGGTGTTATCGTTAATCACGATCTCCGGCCAGACATCGAAATTCGCTGAAAGGGGTGTGGCGCCCGCATCGGTTGGGTTGGTATTCTGGGCAGATGAGAAATGAGGCAGTGCAAGCAAAATTGCGAAGAGCCAAAGGGCGGTAACTCTTTTCATCATTTCCTCCGTTTTCTTG